>Ga0265306_10000236_pt1 | contig 24800 bp, 36 predicted proteins | sample Helome_3_FD_192493 | JGI IMG/M metagenome (GOLD analysis project Ga0265306, IMG submission 192493) | Marine sediment microbial communities from subtidal zone of North Sea - Hel_20160420 (Illumina Assembly) | ecosystem: Environmental > Aquatic > Marine > Subtidal zone > Sediment ... | reverse complement strand
AGTAAATTCGACGGGTATTTACTATCATTTGACACTGGCATCAAATCAAGGATATAGACGGCAGCCTATCATTTCTCTTAAGATGGGACAGAATCATTATCCATGATCTGTTAATCTTCGATATCGGCAAGTACTTTGACTGAACCGCCGCAATGAGTACATGTTTCGGTCGGGCCGCATTCGGATCAATGTCGCCAAAATCGCCTGGCATTGGTGAATACCCTTTTCCTGAATGACTCCTTTGGACACCAGGCAGCAGTTGCTAAACCGTAATTGAACGACGACTTTCGACTAGCTGTCGTTCAAGAAACCAAAATGTAGGGCCGGATTCGGCTGTGTAGCCATTCATATTATCAGTATATTGAGATAGACAGATTCTATCTGGCATTTAAGAATACAGAATCTGTCTATATTACTATTAGGCGGCATTTGGGAAATTGAAATGTTCGAAACCGCAGGACTAGCCCTTACAACTCTGTTCGCAACAATCGGACCAATTGGTGTAGCCGCGATGTTCGCTGCGCTAACGACATCTGAAAATTCAGAATCTCGACGGTCCATGGCCATACGCGGAACTATAATTGCGGCAGGTATCTTGTTAGGATTTGCACTTATCGGAGAGCACCTCCTGACCGGTTTGGGAATTTCACTAGCTGCGCTAAGAATATCCGGTGGCATCCTCCTCCTACTGATCGGAATTGATAAGGTATTCGCAAGGTCAGCTAGTGGAACATCTACGACAGAAGAAGAAGAGCGAGAGGCAGAGACTAAACAGGACATTTCTGTTTTCCCCCTGGCGACTCCACTTCTTGCGGGACCCGGTTCGATGGGGGCCATTATACTATTAATGGCAGATGCCGAGGGGGATCTGACAAGCCAGATAATTGTTGTTTCATCTTTATTAACTATTTTGCTGCTAACACTGGGCGCTCTACTATCAGCTAGTAAACTTCAAAAACAACTGGGTGTTACAGGGATGCATGTTGTAGGACGGATCATGGGTGTTCTGTTGTCTGCGTTGGCTGTACAGTTCATTCTCGATGGCATTGGGCAAAGCGGGTTGGTAGGTACGTGAAGAGCCGCCTGACAAAACTATGCAGTCGGATCGCCCAAAGCTCGCTTCGATCACTTTGTTCGACCGATGATGCGAGGCGTTATGTTGCACGACAGTAATTGAATAATTCAAGTGTGAATCAGGATCAACACTATTATTTATATTTTGAGTGTGCCATTCGTTTAGTTCGTAGAGGAAATATGGAATTGAGATGACCTTAACTGTTAAACAAATTATTGGCCTGGTTCTATTATTTTTTGGTGTAGTCACAGTCTCAATGGTTACATTACTTGGCGGTTCATTAATTCTCCCAGGCCTCGGATTAATTGTTGTAGGTGTTTTTTTAATAGTCAAACGAGGAGCAATACCCGAGTCGGATGGATCTGTGCCATATGATAATTCAGGAGACGAAGACTAGTGAAAGTCCAACCATACAAGCGCGTTCAGTCGGGCAAAGTGCCCGCTACGCGCGCTCTTTGCTGTCGATGCGCGTCGTTAGGTGGTGATTGTCTGGTTAGTTAAGCAGCGAAATCTGTTGTTTTCTCACTTCTCGCCTGCTGATCGAAAAACGACGCAGTAGTCGGTTTCTGAGGTAACTCAATTTCATAGGATGTTGAGCGTACTCTGTTGGACTTCTCGCCACGCACCACCAGACCTTCAAATTTTGTCGGCATGGGATTACTCGAACAGGGTACTGCGTCTTCCGCCGAGTAAACACAAATGAATAAATTTCTCGAACGCTCTCCGAGGTTGGGCGCCGATCCATGAAGTAACCGAGTATGCATCAAGCAAACAGACCCAGCCGGACCGACACAGGTTATTGCCTTTTGCCTGCAATCTTCGGCAATCGTATCTGCAACTGATCCCGTAAAAATTCCATTGTGCCATAGCCCATGAAGCTCACCTGTATGTGAGCCAGCAACGACTTCAAGCGGTCCATTATCTAGCGTAACTTCGTCAACCATCAGTAATGCAGTGATCAGATCATCGTTAGAATGCGGGGTAAAGGGGAAATCCTGGTGCCATTTGACCGCCGTTTGCCCACCTGGCAACTTGGAATTAATTTTTGAATGATGAAACTTGACGTTAGGGCCGATTAGATCCGCTACGCAATCGGTCATCCGGCTTGAGGCCATGGCATCAAAATACGTCTGTGATATCTCAACCGGTGCGTTAACCCGGCGCAGTGCAGGTTTTTCTGGCGTGTGCCCTGGTTCCAGATCAAATCGCGGACGTCCGTCCAGCGTATCTCCATAGGGTTTGCTATGGTCGCGACTTTCTTCGACCCATTCCGAAAACTCATTCTGCATCGCTTTTAGCAAATCAGCACCGACCGCATTTTCGATAACTAAATACCCTTCTGACCAGAACTGGTGCCGCTGCTCTTCGCTCAATACATGCATTGATTCATTCCTCTTCTGAGGTTTAATTTCGCCTGCATACTAGCAATTCTGGTAAGTCAGTAAAAATTGGTTTATATTACTTTTTAAACATATTTAATATGGTTAAACTGACATTAAAGCAATGTGCATACTTCGTCGCCGTGGCGGAGCAAGGCGGGATCGCGCAAGCATCACGAGTTCTCAACCTTTCCCAGCCGGCTGTTGCACAGGCTCTCGATAAGCTCGAACACCTCTTTGAGTTTCGGCTTTTTGAAAGGCACCATGCCCGGGGCACCGAGCTGACACCCCAGGGACGGGCCTTTATCAGTTCGGCGCGCAGTCTGTTGCAGCTGGCCGCACGTACCGAGCAAGACGCGAAAGCTATTGCCACCGATATGGTCGGCGTTATCCGCCTGGGATGCTTCCACTCCATTGCGCCTTTCTATCTTCCACAAATAATCAGTGCCTATAAAAATTCCTTCCCGAACATTGAAATAGCCTCCTCGGAGCTACGGCAAGACGAAATCATATCGGGTATTAGTGCAGGCGAAATCGACCTGGCTTTAACTTACGACATGTCCCTTGAGCATTGCCCGGTAGAACGACAAGTGGTGGCTGAACTAAAACCGTTTCTTATTTTAAGCGAACATCATAAACGTGCCACACAAAATGTGATTAGTCTTGCCGAGATGGCCGAGGAACCCTTCGTCATGTTTGAAGGCCCTTCAAGCCGGGACTATTTCGAAAGCATCCTGGCGACACAAGGAATTGATCCTCCTGTATCATACAACTCAAAATCAATGGAATCGGTCCGAAGTGCTGTGTCTAATGGTCTTGGATTTTCCTTGAGTGTCATGAGGCTGGACCATAAAGATACTTATGGTGGGGGACATGTTGTTTCCGTCCCGATTGCTGACGATATCGATCCACTGGCGATAGTTCTGATTCGCAAGCAAGGTGCGTCGTTGTCAGGACAAATAGAAAATTTTTCGGTATTTTGCGAGCAGTACTTTAATAATCAGCTTGGTTAGAATTCTTGTCTGTACCCACAACAAACACATGCAGTCGGGCAATATTCTCGCTGTGCGCGTACTTTTCGGCTGATGCGAGGCATTATGTGGCATGACTAAGCAACCCACACCTGAAGTCACCGACGAAGATGTAGCAAGAATCGTATATCGGGATTTTGTTGAGAGCGAGGTAGAGGAAGTATTGTCTCTATTAGATGAATACGGAATAGAGGAAAGGCACAGAGAGCACGCGAGAGTTCGACTAGCGGCACTAAAGCTCGCGAACGGAAGTATAAACCGTCTTCGCTCTGCAATAGAGAATGCTAAATGTGATTACCGAGACACGCTCGGACCGGCGGAATACTCGGGTTACTTGAAACACTTCAATAACAAGATGACCGAAGCCGAGAAACGGGAAATCATTGATTCTGATTGGAAGAAATATCAAGAATGGCTAAGAAGCTAACCAGGACATTTAACAATCGCATGCAGTCGAAGTACTCGCTACGCGCGCAGTTTGCCGCTGATGCGAAACGCTATGCTACGTAATCAAATTAGCAACACTGCATGATTCGAACATTTGCCAATAAGACAATGACTCGACATTGATTAACTTGTATAGAAAAATGCTGGATTGGCATCTCTTATCGGGAAAAATCTAATTATGAGCCGTGGTGACGCAGCTTTCCGCAGAAAAAATCTCATGGGCACTGTCATCGAGAATACTTTTTCCGGTGCCCTTTCATTCATGCGGCGCAAGTACACGCGTGAATTGGAAGGTGTTGATTTAGCAGTGACAGGTATTCCGTTCGATCAGGCAGTATCAAATCGGCCGGGTGCTCGATTCGGTCCTGAAGCCGTGCGTCGCGTCAGCGCGCATCATGCCTGGGGACCGATCTGGCCCTGGTACTTCGATCCTTTCGATACACTCGCGGTTACCGACTACGGGGATTTGCAATACGACTATGGCCATCTCGAAAATATTACAGACGACATAACCCAGCACATTTCCACAATACTAGATGCAGATGTATCGACACTAACTATTGGTGGAGACCACTTCATTACCTATCCGATCCTTAGAGCTTATCACCAGAAGTACGGCCCGCTCGGCTTGGTTCATTTCGACGCTCACCGAGATTTCGAAGATGACAACGACGACCGTATAGACCATGGCACTATGTTTACTCGCGCAATGAAGGATGGACTTATTGATCCGGCACGCACGATACAGGTCGGTATTCGCACCTATTTCAATGGCGAACGTGGTGAAGGTGTTCAAATCATTGGCGCAGACGAGGTGCACAAAACGTCGGCAGAGGATATTGCAATCCAAATACGGACCCGGGTCGGCAACGGCTCTGCCTATCTTACTTTCGACATCGATTGCCTGGACCCGACCTTCGCACCGGGTACCGGAACTCCGGTACCCGGCGGGCTCTCTACTTACCAGGCACTCGCTATTATTCGCGAGCTCAAGGGCATTGATTTTGCTGGAATGGATGTCGTCGAAGTGTCACCACCCTACGATCATAGCGAAGTGACTTCAAATGCTGCGGCGATGATTGCGATCGAAATGCTCTGCCTTAAGGCCTGGGCTAAAGGCGCTCGTCCATAGCTGATATCGCAGGAATTCAAATGCAATATAACAACACGCATGCCGTCCGACAAAAAGCCTGCTACGCACGCCCTTTGTGGCTGATGTCGAGCGTTATGCGTTAGTAAAATGATTCGAGAATTTAGCCCGACAGATCAAGCTCGAATCATAAAGCTCCAAGAAGAATTCATGACAGAATTTTTTCCAGAGTTTGCAAACGATCAACGCAAATATGAATGGAATGCTGACGTTTACTCGATTCAAGAACACTACATTGATAAAGGGGGTAAGGTTTGGGTCGTCGAGTTTGAAGCCAACATTGTGGGCTTCGGTTGTCTTCGCCTGGTAAATTCCAATGCAGCAGAAATTAAACGAGTCAGGATAAACCTCCACCACCGGGGTCAAGGTTTAGGGAAGTCAATCATCAAACAGATTGAAAATTATTGTGCCTCATCCAATATCTCTAAGGTACTGGTTGATACTGACGACCGATTTGAAGCGGCAAACTCTATGTATTCGGGAATGGGGTATATTGTTTATCGAACCGAAACAGAGGAAAAAGATGGCCGGGAATACACAGACCACTATTATGAGAAAATCCTACAACACGTGTGAAAAGCCCTTGCGGTCGGGCCATCAACTCGCTATGCGAGGTGTTATAGTGTCACGCAATATTTGTACCCAACAACCAAGAGGATACTAAATGAAAGTTGCATACATCTTTTCTAGTCAGGGCCATACAGTTTCATACAAACTTGGGAAAATGATTCTTCCTCAACTCGAGGAACAGTCGCATGGCCCCGAAGTTGTTGGCATGTTCTTTTTCGAGGACAACAATTATGTATTGGTACAAGGTGATCCTATAGGAGAGCGACTAGCCAAAGTTGCAAAGGAGCAAAATATTTTGTTGATGGGTTGCGATCAATGTTGCTGGGAGAGAGAGATTGACGGCAAACTTGTGGATGGAGCTACTATCGGATGCTTTCCGAATTTGTATGAGGCATTGGCTGGAAATATGCCAGACCAGGTGATAACTCTGTGACACATAACAAACGTATGCAGCCGGATCAAAATGTCCTATGCGTTCATTTTGACCACTGATGCGAAGCGTTATGTGGCGGCTTTCCACCGACAAACCAAGACTGAATAAGAAAAGTAATCAGGTATAACTTGATAGTCTGACCTAACCTTAATCTTGGAGCGAAAACGATGTTCGAAAAAGATAGATTCATTCAAGATTGTATCGCGGCAAAAAAAGAAGGCCAGGCAGCCGTCCGTGAAGTAGTTCAATCAGCTGTCTCTGATCCTGCCGCTGTGATATCAGAATTAGGTGTGCCGGACCATGCTGGCATAACGCCTCTCTATAAAGATTCCGGTATAACGATCATAAATTTTGCCTGGGCGCCTTGTATGAGCCTCATGCCCCATAATCACCAGATGTTTGCGGTCATCGGAATCTATTCAGGGCGAGAGGACAATGTTTTCTGGAAGCGTAACGAGACAAGTATAGAGGCCGTAGGTGCGAAGTCTCTTGGAGTCGGAGACGTCGCTACTTTGGGGAAAAATATAATTCACTCCGTTCTCAATCCGATCGAGAAAATGACTACAGCAATTCATGTTTACGGCGGTGATTTTTTTGCCTCCTCCAAACCCAGAAGCGAATGGGATCATGAAACACTTACCGAAAGCCCCTGGGATATAGACAAGGTAAAAGCACAATTTCGAGAATCAGAGGCAAGATTCAACTCTTATGCAAGCGCCACATAACGAGACACTGCAGTCCGTCAAAGTGACTGCTACGCGCGCACTATGTCGCTGATGTGGGCATTTTAAGCCAGGGAGAGTAACGTTTTGCATCACGTAATGTTTGATGTTGACGGAACACTTGTACTGTCTGATGAGTTTGACGGAGATAGCTTCCTTGAGGCTGTGTATGAGGTTCTAGGCCATAGCCTGGATACTGATTGGACGAAGTACACTCATGTAAGTGACGCCGGCATTCTCGAACAGCACATTAGCGAAAATGGACTTCATGCTAAAAGAGATGCAATACGTGCCGATGTAAAAAAGGCATTCACTGAAAAAATAGCTAGCTGCCTCAGAAAAAACCCAATACAACAGGTGCCTGGTGCCTCGGAGTTTATTTCCGAACTGCGTAGACGTGAAAATCTGAGCCTTTCAATCGCCACCGGGGGTTGGTACGAAACTGCTTTGATGAAATTGGAGTCAGCTGAAATTGATATTTCAGGTATCCCAATTGCATCTTCAAATGATCATTTCTCTCGAACCAAAATAATGGAAATTGCTGAAGAAAAAGCCATCGGCAAGATTAAAGCCCCATGCACATATTTCGGGGATGGTGAGTGGGATAAAAAGGCTTGTGAAGAGCTAGGCTACAACTTTGTACTAGTGGGAAACAGGACATACCATAATCAGAATATTTTAGATTTTAAAGATGAAAAGCGTGCTCTGACATTCATTGGCTTATAACATAACGAACGCAGCCGAACGCGGCATAGCCGCGCCGTTGATGTAAGCATTAGGCAATTGAACAAAAACCTGGAGACATAGAAATGCACAAAAGTCGTTTAGGCGCGCTGGTAGTGGACTGCCAATACGAGAATTTATTTGAGTATGCTGAGTTCTGGGGCGCAGCTCTGGGAGCTGAACCAGAATCCCGGGAAAGTCAAAGCAATCAACGGTATGTTCGGCTTAACGGGAAGCCTGGCGAGGCACAAATTATTTTACAGAAAGTCGATCACCCAAGCCGAGTCCATTTTGATATTGAAACAGACGACATCGAGGCCGAAGTTGAAAGATTGGTATCCCTAGGTGCCGAGATTGTAGAAAGGATGGAGAAGTGGGTAATTATGGAAGCACCTAGCAAGCATCGATTTTGTGTTATAGGCCCGATACGTCATGATTTCGAAGAAAATTCGAATCTGTGGGAGTAACAAACATTTGCCCAACAAACACATGCAGCCGCAACAACGAAGCGCATCGCGTTTTGTTGGCCACCGAACCGTTTCTTACACGGGTTTGAGTTAGCTGGTATGAGCTAGTAGCATTGCCAGAATGGCTCTTTTGAAAATAAGTGCATGCCACTTAAGGCAGGCATTAAAGGAATTTAACAGTCTGAGAACGGTAACGCGCCTGACGGTTTGGTTGATCGTAATCGAGGCGACTAAATAACGGTTTGATTCTGATCTGGGATACAAAGATATGAGCCAGTCACTAAAAACTATGCGTGATCTGATTGAAGGCCGTCCCGCCCTGATTGTTATCGATATTCAGGCGGAAACTTTCTTCGACAGGACTGATGAAGCTATTCCTACGATGCCAGACTATGCAGATCGAATGCTTGAAGCTCGCACAGTAATCGACAAGGCACGAGAAAAGGAAATTCCTGTCATATTTATTCAGGAAGTACACCGCCCAGATCTTGTTGATTTTGGACGCGAACTAGATGGCAGCGAAGACATCCATTGTATCGAAACGAACCCCGGAACCGACATTGCAATCGAAGAAATGGGCTTTCTTCCAAACGACTACCTGATCAAAAAGAGGCGCTATTCGGCTTTCTTTGGCACTGATTTCGAGATTTTGTTGCGTGGATTAAAAATCGACACACTTTTACTCTGTGGCGGTCTTACTGACGTTTGCGTTCACTATACATTTGTTGATGGACATCAATCTGACTACTTTTGCCGTGTAATTGAAGATTGTGTTGCAGGTTCTAGCGAGGAAGCACACGAGGCATCCTTATGTGCCATGGAATATCTTCAATCAGGAGCACGTTGTTCTATTGAAAGCGTACTGGAGGCGATGGAAAGCTTTACTTCTGGTCGAACAGATGCCACATAACAAGCGCATGCCGTCGGGCGCGACCAAACCGCCGCTGACGCGAAACCTTAGCTATCCAGGTAAGGGTAATTACCAATGACCTCAACCAGAAAGGATCAAATTTGCGCGCTGCTTAAGGGCATCGAAACTGGTGACGCCGCAGCAGTTGCAGTCGTCAATGAGGACAAATATATTCAGCATAACCCCCAGACTCACGAAGGCAGTGAGGGTTTGGCTGCTCTGTTTAAGCGGCTATCGAAAACCTCCCCTCGTGTCAATATCGTGCGGATCTTCGAGGATGGCGATTACGTATTCGCTCACACAGAGTACGACTTCGCGAGTTCGAATATCGGCTTCGAAATCTTCCGCTTCGAGGATGGTATGGCCGTTGAGCACTGGGACAACATCCAACAAAGGCTCGGCCCCAACCCATCGGGTCATACCATGGTCGATGGGCCCACCGAAGCAACTAACCTCGACAGGACTGAATTCAGCCGGCAAATCGTGCGCTCCTTCGTAGCAGAGATCCTCATAAATGGTAAGCTCGATAAACTGGAAGATTATATCGATAACGAACACTTCACTGAGCACAATTCACGCAGCGGTGATGGCCTGTCCGCATTGCGCTCCGCGCTTTCCGACCCCGTGTCTAGCGACGGCATCACCATACAATACGACAGAATTCATCGCCTTCTGGCAGAGGGGAATTTTGTGCTTTCGGTTAGTGAAGGCTCCCTAAACGGGGTGCACTCCTCGTTCTATGACCTTTACCGGGTTTCTGATGGCAAGCTTGTAGAGCACTGGGATACGACCGAAGCGATACCCCCGCACGGCGCATGGAAGAATGACAACGGCAAATTCTAAGTCTGGACTCAAACCATAGGCACAGCCTCTTTAATAAATCTGGTAAGCACAGGAGCCTGCAAAGATGATCAAGTTTGTAATGTGTATAACACGACACCCGAATATGACTCGCGAAGACTTCAAAGATTACTGGATGAATAAACATGGCCCATTCTTCATGGAAAATGCCGGCGCTATGAGGGCCAAAAAATATGTGCAATCTCACACGCTAGACACCCCTTTGAACGAAGGGCTGAGGAGTTCCAGAGGCATGTTGCCGGAATATGATGGCGTCGCCGAAGTGTGGTTCGAGTCGGAGGAAGATATGATGGCAGGAATGAGTTCGCCGGAGGGGCAGAAATTAGGTGACGCACTGCTGGAAGACGAGGGAAACTTTATCGATCATGCAAAATCCGCGGCATTCATTGTTGAGGAGCATGAGCTTTAAGCAGCTAACAAGGGCATGCAGGCGGATAAAATGCCCACGACGCGCGCAATTCGCCGCTGGTACGGAGCAATAGCGGGCTGAATGAGAAGCCTATTTTGAAGATAAGGCAGGCCACAGAATTTGACCGTACTGCAATTGATGCTATCCACATGAGCGCTTTTGGGCAGAGTCAAGGCCAGGAGATTGTGGAACTGGTCAATAATTTACTGGACGATGAGACAGCAAAGCCCTTACTTTCGTTAGTGGCAAAAATAAACGGAAAGCTGGCGGGCCATATACTTTTCACAGCAGTACGAATCCATCCCGAGGCTCAGGAAACCACAGCCCGGATTCTCGCACCACTAGCCATTTCAAGGGACTTTCAAGGTCAGGGCATCGGAGCTGCGCTGATTAGAGAAGGCCTGAAACATTTGGCTGAATCTGGGGTGGACCTGGTTTTCGTGCTGGGTCATCCTGGTTACTATCCGAAGTTTGGGTTTCAAGTCGCGGGACAGTTTGGCTTTGAAGCTCCTTATCCAATTCCATCAGAGCACGCAGATGCCTGGATGGTTTGCGAATTGAAAGCTGGTGAAATCGGGAAGAAAGAAGGTAAAGTTCAGTGTTCAGAGGTTTTAAATCAGCCCCGGCATTGGCGGGAGTAGAGCCCGCTAAGTAAACGTACCATCGGACGCGATAAAATCCGCGCTGCTGATTTTAGTGTTATGTGTTTGTCGAGTCATTTTATACACCCTTGAATTTGGAGATCCAAGTGGAACACGATCTGGAATCGAACAAAGAAAACGCCATAGCATTTTATCGAATGGCCTATTCAGGTAAGCCATCCAACGCCGTGGAAAAATATGCAGGTTCTGTCTACATACAGCACAATCCATTAGTAGGCGATGGCAAACAGGCTTTCATCGATTACTTTGATGAAATGGCTAAAGGTTACCCTGATAAAAAAATAGAATTTCTCCGAGCAGTTGCAGAGGGTGATTTAGTGGCACTCCATACGCACCAGACCTGGCCAGAAAACGAGCAATACGTGACCATGGATTTTTTCCGTTTTGATGACACCGGGAAAATTGTTGAGCATTGGGACTCAATACAGGAGGTGCCAGGTGAATCGAGAAACGGCAATCCCATGTACTGAGCAAGCACATGACAAACGCATGCAGCCGGGTCCCGCGAAGCAGGGTCGTTGAACCGAGCGTTAGCGAGTAACGTAAGTCATGACTGGCGAAGAAAACCTGGAAAAATTGCTGCTTGCTATGTCTCCGGCACTGATAGCTGGAGAGTATGTATATTGCTCCTTCGAAAAAGCTCAATACGGAGACCATGCAGATCTGGAGCCCATAGCTGCTTTTACAGAAAGCGAAGGTCTCACACTGGTCATCACAAAATCAAATGCAGATAAACACGAAATTAAGTATGAGTCGATTTTTAGATGCATCACACTAAATGTTCACTCCAGCCTGGATGCGGTTGGTTTAACCGCAGCATTTTCAAGTAAACTTGCTGAGCATGGAATAAGCGCAAACGTTATCGCAGGTTATTTTCACGATCATATATTTGTTCAGAATGAACATGCGGAGAAAGCAATTGCAGCAATTAGCGAACTTACTCGCTGACAGGCGGTTGCAGTCGGACAGGCTGCTGTTACGCGAGTGGTTGAATGCAGCATATTTTGTTCTACGATCGACTGATGCTAAGAACGGGTATTTACCATGTCTGAACCAGGTTTAGATTCGCTCGTCTACGTCTCTTCAGCCGTAAAGCTTTTGAGCCCTGAAGAAGTCGAGTATTTGTTAACTCGGGCGCGACAACGAAATGCAGAATACGGTATCACTGGTGTCCTGCTTTACATCGGGGGCAACTTCATGCAGTACATTGAAGGTCCGGCGGGTAACCTCGAAGTCATATACAAGATAATTCGGGAAGACAAACTACACACTGGAATAATATTGGTAACTCGAGAACCTGTTGAAGAGCGGGAATTTGGCGATTGGTCAATGGCCTATCATACCAGGGAAGCCCAGGGTTATGTTGGCTCCCCTGCCGAAGGAGTGCTGCTTGAAAGGAAACTGCAACTCCCCGTAACAAATCCGAGCACGGCCCGTATCGTGCTGCATGGTTTCTGGAACCGGAGTAGTCCCTATTGAATAAAATTATCTCACTTGTTCTAACAGTATTACTTACAGGCTTTTCTGGTAACTCAGTAGCATCGAGCGATACGAGGGCACTCGTAGAATTACCCGCAATGATGCAGGAACACATGCTATCCAATATGCGTGATCACCTGGCTGCCATAAATGAAATTCTTGTTTACCTGGGCAATGGTGAACTGGATAAAGCGGCAGAAACTGCCGAGTATCGACTAGGCATGAGTTCACTGGAATCTCACGGGGCCGGTCACATGGCCAAATTCATGCCCGCAGGAATGCGCCAGGCAGGAACTGCTATGCACAAGGCAGCAAGTCGATTCGCATTAAAGGCACAGGAAGGAGAAGTGTTAGCCGCATACAAGGCGCTCACCGAAGTCACTTCCGCTTGTGTGGCATGTCACTCGGGTTACAAGGTCAAATGAGATATTTGCCGCCGCTGTGAGCGTTAGGCGCAACGGACATGTATCGGCCGCCAGGCATTCTTTATACCACTTATTTCATGGCTATCTTTGCGTATCCGGTCATTGGTACTAGCGGTGAGGATGTATGGGTAAAATGCAACTAGCGTGGCAAATAAGAGAGGCTATTCCGGATGACTCCGAAAATCTCAAAAATTGCATGCTGTCTGCCTATGCCGTATACGAGGAGCGAATGGGTGGGGCACCCCTTCCTCCCATGGACGTCGATTATTTGTCCGAGATCAAGAACTACCCCACCTGGGTGGTCGAGTCAGAAGGCAGTGTTGTTGGCGGATTAATAATGGTATTCGAAAACGATCAGGCCTCAATAGCAAATGTGGCTGTTGATCCCGGGTTTCAGGGATTTGGCATCGGCGGCGCACTAACGAAGTTCGCGGAATCAAAAGCCAGGGAATACAGCTTTTCTGAACTACAGCTTGCTACTCATGTTTTGCTTACTGAAAATATATCGCTGTATCAGCATCTCGGATGGAAGGAAACCGCTAGAGATGAAAGCAGAATCTTTATGACGAAAAGGATATAGATCTACTAAAAATGAATCCCCATGAAACCCCTGACATGCACATACTGACCGGCCAACAAACCCCCACCTGCTCTGTAGGCAGCTGACTCTCATGAAAGCAATTGTATATAAAAAGTACGGGGCTCCCGGGGTTCTTCGAATCGAAGAGATAGAAAAACCAGTACCCGGGGATGATGAGGTCCTGATAAGAATCCATGCAGTAGAAGTAACCAAGGCTGACTGTGAACTGCGTAGTTTTAATTTTGCGGTGAAATGGTTTTGGCTGCCCTTACGAGTTGCGATGGGGATGACAAAGCCAAAGAAGCAGGTATTGGGCGGATATTTTGCCGGGGTAGTGGAATCTGTTGGCAAAGACGTATCGAAATTCAAGCCGGAAGACCAGGTTTTCGGGACTACCGGGCTTCGGTTTGGCGCATATGCCGAATACGCGAGCCTGCCGGCCAGTTACACGATTGTCCCGAAGCCCCATAGTATGAGTTTTGAAGAGGCGGCAGCGGTACCGCTGGGTGGGCTGAATGCACTTCACTTCTTGAGAAAAGCAAATATCCGAAACGGCGAAAAAGTTTTGATTAACGGTGCCGGCGGCAGCATCGGCACCTTCGGGGTGCAGATTGCCAGGGAAATGGGGGCCGAAGTGACAGCAGTTGACTGCGGCATCAAGGAGGAAATGCTACGCCGCATCGGGGCGCATCATTTCTTCGACTATACGCGAAAAGATTTCACCCAAAGTGACCAAACTTACGACGTGATTTTTAACATGGTTGCCCGCAGTTCCTATTCCAGTTGTGTTAACTCACTCAATCCCGGAGGACGATATCTGATGGGAAATCCTCGTATTTCCGACATGATAAGATCCGTTCTTACTTCCAGGTTTACGGATAAAACTGCAATTTTTATCTTTGCCGATGAAACAGAGGAAGAATTACTCGCACTCAAAGATTTGATTGAGGCAGGCAGAATAAAGTCCATCGTCGACAAAATCTATACCCCTCAACAGGCGGCCGAGGCGCATCATAGAGTTGAAACCGAACAACGACTGGGGGTTGTCGTAATTAGCATGGCAAAGTCCTGAAATTATTCGGATACACTGCGATAAGTTGAAAAAAGATTGCAAATGCCTGTGCAGTCAAACAACCTCTCGCTGATGCGAATGCTATAAGTAATGTATTAAGCCATGAAAATAATTATTTTCATTTTGTTGGTAATCGGTGCCGGCTGGCAGCTCTACTCCGATGGCGACCAGGTGATTCTTGGACCTGGCGTAATGGCTGGAGAAGAGCCCTATCAGGCTAGCATCAGCTCACCCGCCAACCACCGGATTGACGACTACACAATTGCCGAGTTTGCAGAATTTAGAATCAAGGCAAAGGTACTGTCGCGGGAAAACTATTACCTGGGTCGAGAAGCGGATCTGTCGCCCGTCGACTTAACACTGGGCTGGGGCAACATGTCTGATGAAAGCATTCTCGATAATATCGAGATTTCCCAATCGGGTCGTTTTTATCAGTGGCGGGTGGAGTCATTTCCTATACCCCGAGGTGAAATAGAATCCAGCAGTGCCAATATGCACCTGATTCCCGCCAACGAAATAGTCGCGAGTGCTATCAAACAAATCCGCAAAGGCGATATCATTGAGCTTTCTGGCAGTTTAGTTAATGTGACCGCAGCCAGTGATGGTTGGCGCTGGCAAAGTTCACAGACGCGCTATGATACCGGCAATGGCGCCTGTGAGTTGATCTGGGTAGACAGCGTCGAGGTGGTTACTGCAGAGCAAATTTAAATCGAGTGTTTAGTATAGAGCGACACAAAATTTCCCAGTTAATGAGGACCTGTAGATAAATGCATCGAAAAGGTAAACCGGCGGCAGCATTCGCGTCGACTACCGGCATGAACGGCAGCCGTTAAACCGTAGCAGGAGATAATTCCTATGTTTCAAGCTGAATGTCACTGCGGAAATGTAACTATGTCGGCAATCGAGTTGCCGCTTTCGGTAACGAGTTGCAACTGTTCAATATGCCATCGATTAGGCGCTATCTGGGCATACTATGATTTAGAGAAGGTAGAAATACAAACGCAGGGTTCTCCCATGATCATCTACTCATGGGGTGAAAAAAGTATTGAATATCACCATTGCAGTAAATGTGGTTGTTCTACCCACTATACCGCGACTGAAGCCAATGGCAGCGACCTGGTAGCTATCAATATTCGAATGGCCACGCCGGCTGTCACTGATTCGATTCCAGTTAGATATTTTGATGGTGCTGTAACCTGGCAGTACATCGATGAGTAAAATGCCTGACCAGTAGAAACCAACGAACCTGATTTGAGCTGGACCAACAATATAAGCGTTGTAGAATGGTCCAATGACCATACGGATCGTTGCTATGAAAAACCGCCCGAATATGCCGGGCACCCATATGCAGACGCGTTTAGCGGGACAGCGCCGCCGAGGCGAAGCTAAGCACTAGCGTTAATTCTTTTTATCAAAGACATAACTTCAGGAGAAAAAAATGGCTAACGAGGGTTATCACGAACCAATTGACGAGCTAACGGACAAGACCAGAGACATGCACCGGGCAATAACTTCACTTATGGAAGAGCTCGAAGCCGTGGACTGGTACAACCAACGAGTCGACGCCTGTAAAGATGGCGAATTAAAAGCAATTCTTGCGCACAATCGTGACGAGGAGAAGGAACATGCGGCGATGGTTCTCGAGTGGATTCGGCGTCAGGATCCCAGCTTCGATAAAGAGTTAAAAGATTATCTATTTACTGAAAAACAGATAGCCCACGAATAAAAGCCGGGTAACGAAACCATGCAAGCGCATATATTGGTTAACCCGCCCACGCTCTACCCGGGCTGTGAGCGACAGCAGGTGCCGGCAGTCGAATGCGGTTAATTTTTCGCAAAGCATTGCTAACAGATATTGCAAATCTGGTGGCGATGTTGTCGGACGATGAGTTGGGTGCTCTGCGTGAAGACAACTCACAACCCTTAAATCAAAGGTATCTGCATGCTTTCGGTGAAATTGAAAGAGACGCGAACAACGAGCTAACCGTTGTCGAAAGTGACGGTGACGTGATCGGCATGCTGCAGCTAACCTTTATTCCGTACCTGACCTATGTTGGTTCATGGCGTTGCCTGATCGAAGGCGTTCGAATTCATGCGGAGCATCGGGGTAAGGGATTGGGCGCAAAGTTTTTAAAGTGGGCCATCGCGCGGGCAAAAGCAAGAGAATGCAAGATCGTTCAACTTACCTCCGACAAGGAACGACCTTCGGCTTTAAGCTTTTACGAATCGCTGGGCTTTAAAGCCACTCATGAAGGCTTTAAGCTGAAACTGTAACGCGCCAACAAATACCTGCAAACGAGTCCTGGCATGGATGAGCTGTTGAAAGATGATGAAATAATTGCCGCCGTGAAACGCTGGGTGCAGTCCTTTGTCGTGGATATGAATCTATGCCCGTTTGCCAAACGGGAATTGACCAGGAACCGGATTCGATTCGCCACGACAGCAGCGAAAACTGACGAGGCTTTGTTGATGGCGCTGCAGGCCGAACTGGAATTGATCGATAGTGACAGCGCGATCGAAACCACGTTGTTGATTTCTGTAAACCTGCTGCAGGATTTCGATGACTATAATCAGTTTCTGGACTATACCGATAACTTGCTGCGGCAGACGGGGTTCGAGGGCATCTATCAAATCGCCAGTTTTCATCCACACTACCGGTTTGAAGGCACCGGGCCGGATGACGCGGAAAATTATACCAACCGGTCACCGTATCCCATGTTGCATATAATTCGAGAGGAAAGCCTCGCCCGAGCTATTGCTGAATCGGCGAACGTCGATCAGATTCCCGCGCGTAACATTGCGCTAATGAATGATCTGGGACAGGTCAGGCTTAGGACTTTACTGCAGACCTGTATTAATGGAGACTGAAAAAATAAATTGTCCCGCGGCATCAACCTCGGGTTCTGTTCGTAGCGCGGGCATTAACCGGTAGAGTTAGCAAATAAGTCAGCTTTGTTTGAACTGGCATGCGCCTGGGAACGAGCGCAGTAATGCATCGCTATTTATGCGAACCCAAACAGTTGGCAGGTTATTAGAAGTTTATGGACTGGAAAATATTCTTGACGATATTTACTGCTGTTTTTATTGCTGAACTGGGTGATAAAACACAACTCGCAACCATGCTTTTTGCGGCAGACAAAGAGGTTAGTAAATACACAGTTTTTATTGCCGCTGCGGCCGCACTGATCGTAGCTACCGCGCTTGGGGTTTTAGCGGGCAGCCTGCTTTCCGAATATATCAACGAAAAGTATCTACATTATATTGCGGGTATCGGTTTCATAATGATTGGGGCTTACACTCTGTACTCTGCCTAACAGGGGCTTGCAACCGGGCGAGGATGACAACGTCTCCAGTATTCCATGCATTGAGGCCTGACCGACACATGCTGAAAATCTCGATATACTGCATTTGCTGCGACCACTGACACGAGTAATCTGATATGAAAAAACTGCTCCTGACAATCAACCTTATATTTATCAGCCCTGCCGTCACAGCCGCCACCGCTACGGCGCAAGTCATTTCTCTTAAGTGCAGTTACGCCATTGCTGCTGTTATTGGCGAGATGGGTACGCAGACGGACAATAAGGTTATGCGGGAAGCGCTAAGCCTGATCGATGAAAATAACGGTGAATTTGTATGCCTGCAACCGGGAGATGGAAAAATTTATGTCAGGTTACAATCTACGGAAATGACAGCAAGTGACTATAAGCTCGTGTTCACGATCAATACGCTCAGTTACGAGATCGAAAGAACGATCTACTCCAGATAAACCGATTAACAAATTTGTACTATCCTGGTCGATTGCAGAAGCAGAAAAATGTACAGGAACATGACTGACAACAGGTTAACGAAGTCCTCTAGTGGCGTTCGCATGCGGGTGACCATAATCGTCGTATCCTTTCTTCTGGCCGGTTTTACAAGGCTATCCGCTGCCGCCGAATTTAACTGCCGACAAGGTGAAATGGTGCTTGCCGACCTGGGTGGGGGCGTTATCATGCGGACCTGCATGTGGGAGAAGGTAGCCAACGTTACTGTTCGTACAGGGGCGCTTGAACTGATAAAGAATGGTATTTTGATATTGAAACTGGAAACAGATCCAAATGGCAAGCTACACGGCCGATTTACTTCGTGGAATGATGCCGGAGAGATAACCGAAAACGGAAACTACATCGAGGGATTAAAAGAAGGGCCATGGACTGTGGCCAATGAGGACGGTGACAGCGAGACTTTACATTACCGGGCAGGCGTTCTTGTTGAACCTTGACATGAACTGTTCCCGGGCCTCCGAACGAGTGCGATAAATTGCATAGTCGTCGATGCCACGAGCGTAATTCCTCAGCTGCCGGTAACATTATGCCAGTACTAAATCGAAATCTAGTGATTGCATTGTAATGAACAACCAGGGTTCAGGCCGCTCGACCGGATCAGCCACCTAACAAAACCGATATACGCAGCGAGATAATGGGAAACTTCACAATCAGAGCATTTCGGCCCGATGACACAGCTGATGTCATTGATTTATGGCGCGAATCTGGACTTATCGTGCCATGGAATAACCCTCAGACTGATATCGACAGGAAATATGCAGACTCTGCACAGCTGTTTTTTGTCGGCGAACTGGAAAACGTGTTAGCCGCCAGCTGTATGGCGGGGTATGATGGTCATCGTGGCTGGATTTATTTCCTGGCAGTGAGGAGTTCGCAGCGCAGAAAGGGACTCGCTTCGATTCTTGTAAAACATGTTGAGGCTGAACTGGTTAAACTGGGATGTCCGAAGGTGGAGCTAATGGTACGGAAGACTAATAGCAAGGTTATTTCGTTCTATAAGAGTATGGGATTTGACCCGGACCCCGTAATAGTTTTAAGTAAGCGTCTTATTGAAGACGAAAAACATGATTTTGGGTAACGCATGAATCATTTGATGTTGATTGCCCGAAATTCGTTACATTCATTTTGTTTGCCGCTGAAGGCGAGTACTATGTGGGCTTGTAGCGAAGTTACATTTCTAATTCGGAACGGTGAATCCGAATTCTAAATTTTATAATGATTCACCATTTTTTGTGAGAGTAAATATGAGTAAAGGTACAGTTAAGTGGTTCAATGCCGCTAAGGGCTATGGTTTCATCACGCCAGAAGACGGCGGAAAGGACCTTTTCGTCCATCATTCTGAAATTAAAAGTGGCGATGATTACGCAACGCTTAATGACGGCCAAACAGTTGAGTTTGAAGTTGGCCAGGGCCAGAAAGGCCCTTGTGCGAACAATGTAGTGCCTGTTTAAGATAATAAAAACAATATAAAAACATCAGCGGCCCGGGATTATCCGGGCCGCTGATGCGGGATTTTCTCCTCGAGCGTGGAGACTGCTAAATTAGACGCCTCCTGTTTAAGTTATTAGCCGGTTTTATCGGTCTCGCTCTCGTGGCTCTGGGTGTGCTTCGTTATGGAGTTCTTCCCTATTACGACCACAAGCATAACGCCGTACTCGTACCCGGCCCTTATGCCACGTCTGCATCGACCAGGGCCTTGCACGAGGCCGCTTTTGTCGCGGATCTGCATGCCGATCCGCTGCTGTGGGGCCGAAATCTCCGCCAGCGACATACGCGTGGTCAGATCGACCTGCCGCGCTTGCGCGACGGCGGGGTCGATCTACAGGTTTTTAGCGTGGTCAGCAAAGTTCCTGCGTTACTGTTTATTGCCTCCTTTCGCTCCCCGACGACCTGGTTCAGTCCCAGGGAACAGGCGCTGGCGCAGGCGGATGAGTTCGAGCACCTGGCAGAAAATTCACCGCTCACAATTGTACTGCGACGCGAGGATCTGGCCACCAACGGAATCAAGGGTTTGCTCGCCCTCGAAGGCCTTCATGCCCTCGAGGGTGAAGAGCAGGCGCTGGAAGAGTTTCATGCTGCGGGATTTCGCATGATGGGGCTGGTACATTTTACCGATAACGAATTCGCAGGATCGACCCACGGCGTTGAGAAACACGGACTCACCGAACTCGGGCGCTTGCTGGTACCGCGCATGGAAGCGCTTGGGATCACCATCGACCTGGCCCATGCTTCGCTGCCAGCTTTCTGGGATACTCTCGAACTCGCGACCCGGCCACTGGTCGTGTCTCACGGCGGCGTCACCGGCACCTGCCCCGGACCACGTAACTTAACAAACCCCCAACTGCGCGGCATTGCTAAAAATGGCGGTGTCGTTGGTATTGGTTACTGGAAGACTGCTGTTTGCGATGCAAGCTTGCAGGGTATAGTCAGTGCAATTCAGTACGCTGTTAGTATTGCGGGTATTGATCACGTAGGATTAGGCTCGGACTTCGACGGTCATGTCAGCACACCATTTGATACCACGGGTTTACCAATGTTAACCGAGGCTCTACTGGCCACCGGCCTGTCGGCAGAGGATGTAAGCAAGCTGCTGGGTGGTAACGTGCGTCGAGTGCTCACAGCAAACCTGCCAGAGTAAAACTCAGGCAAAGCCTGTCCAATAGCGACTTTTCAGATTTCTACGCTTGCGCGGAAAAAAAATAGTACCCTATCCTGTAAAGGGGGAATAATGCTTTCGTTTTTTTCAAATGTTCTTGTGTTGGTGGGCACCATAATTCTTATTGGATCCCTGGCCACCGTACGCAAAATTACCCGGCGACTACCCCTTGGCAGATCCCGCAACAGTTGGTATGCGATGGCGGCCCTGATTTCATTATTTGTTATTGGTTATCTGGGCTATATGATCGTTTTCTGGAATAAACACGCCAGCCTGCTTGACCTCCTCGTTCCCGGAGTATTCTTTTTCGGGGCTTGCTTCGTGTGGCTTTCATCAGTGCTTGCGCTGCAAACCGCCATGGATGTCATGCGTATTACAGCCCTCGAGCATGAGACTCTTACGGATCCACTTACCGGAGTCTACAATCGACGGTTTATGGAGCAACGCCTGCGCGAAGAAGTCTCTAAAGCGCGGCGTTACCATTTCAAGCTTGCCGTGCTATTGCTCGACCTGGACCACTTCAAGCGTGTCAACGATGAGCTTGGTCATCAAGCCGGTGATCAAGTGTTGATCGAGATTGGTAATCTGGTTAACAATGAACTTCGTGATTCAGATATTCTGGCGCGTTACGGCGGTGAAGAGTTTCTCGTCATAGCCCCCAATACGGAACCTTCTGCCTCGACAAGCCTGGCAGAGCGTCTACGCAAGCGCATCGAGTCCCACACTTTTCTGACCGACTATAATAAAGCCCGAAAACTCGAAAAGCAGATAACCGTCAGTATTGGCGTCGCCAATTTCGGCGATTCCAGCAATGATGAGAAAAGCCTGATCCAGGTAGCCGACCAAAATCTCTATCGAGCAAAGAATGGGGGGCGCAACCAGGTCGTTGCATGAACAGCGCATGATTAACGCAAGCCGAATCCCATTGGTTCTACGGACAAATGTCTGTAGCATCCAGCCAGGTCAGTATGATTATCGATCACCGGCCAAAGCCTGAAATCTTGCTGTTGACAGGTCCGGGGCGTGCTTGACGCTACCACGCTACTCGTTATTGTTACCTTCCTGATCGCGGGCACTGTCAAGGGCGTTATCGGCCTCGGCCTGCCAACCGTGAGCCTTGCGCTGTTGACCGTGGCAATCGATTTACCAACCGCGATGGCTTTATTGCTGGCGCCGTCGTTTGTTACCAACCTGTGGCAGGCTCTGGTGGGAGGCAACGCCAGGCTTATTTTGCAACGACTATGGCCTTTCCTGCTGCTGGCCACGGTAACCATCTGGATTGGGGCTAGCGCACTAAACCGGGTAAACCTGTCCTTGCTTTCTGCGCTTCTTGGTGCATTGCTGATGGCCTATGCCGGTGCGAACCTGGGCGGACTGCGCCTGACCATTTCGCCCCGGCATGAGCTTTGGACGGGTCCACTGGCCGGTCTGGTCAACGGTGTGCTGACCGGAATGACAGGGTCTTTCGTCGTACCCGGAGTAATGTTTCTACAGGCGATCGGGCTGGCGCGGGAGGTGCTGATCCAGGCCATGGGGATGCTGTTTGCGTTATCCACCCTGGCATTGGCTTTAGCACTGCAACGCAATGCCCTGCTCACTATTGAGCACGGAGTTTTATCCGTCATCGCGCTATTACCGGCAATACTCGGCATGCTTTTTGGTCGGTGGATCAGACAGGGCATTTCCGAACTGTTGTTCCGTAAACTGTTTTTCCTCTCACTGCTTGTGCTGGGGACTTATATTATAATCAGCGCAATGAGTGGCTTCGAATGACAGGCATTTCATGACGGTAACGGCCTTCTTAAGGGTAAACTGCAAATGAAAACAAAACGCTCAATCGGCGTCGTTCTATTCCATGATTTCGAGCTACTCGATGTCTTTGGTCCGCTGGAAATGTTTGGTCTGTTGCCTGAACATTTCGAGATCCGCCTGGTGGCGGAAAAAGGGACTATAGTCGCCAGCCGGCAGGGTCCCAGATCGGTTATCGATGACGAATTTAATGATGATCATCAGTTTGACATCTTGCTGGTGCCGGGAGGCACGGGCACCCGCCAGCAGGTAACTAACCCGGTGTTACTGGAATGGCTTCGTGGCCAGTCTGCGGGGACACAGTACATAACATCGGTTTGCACCGGCAGTGCGCTGCTGGCCAGCGCGGGTTTGCTCGACGGAGTAAGAGCAACCACCAATAAGGCTGCTTTCGCCTGGGTCACCGAACAGGGCAAACAGGTGATGTGGCTAAAGCAGGCCCGTTGGGTGGAAGACGGCAAGTTCTTCACCTCCTCCGGGGTGTCGGCCGGCATTGATATGTCATTGGCCCTGATCGCAAAGCTCCTGGGGCAGGAAACTGCGCAACGGGTGGCACTCTGGGCTGAGTATGAATGGCATGAGGACCCCGACCGGGATCCGTTTGCCAAACGCCACGGACTGGTATAGCGAAGCACGCAGGCGCGCTGATATTTATGAGTAATCAACGTCAATTAGGCCTGGAGTCAAGGCTTTAATCCATATGAGTACCGGCAGATAAAGTATGCGTATTGTTTCGTGGAACATTCGCGCAGGCGGTGGCAAACGCATCAGTGGGATACTGGCACAGCTGCTTGAATGGCAGCCAGACGTCATCGGGCTTGCTGAATTTCGCGCTACCAGTGCAAGCCAATGGCTGGCGGCAGAATTGACCGCGGCCGGCTACTGCAGCCAGTTGAGCAGCATAAATGCGAAACTTCCCGCAAAAAACGCCCTGCTGCTGGCCAGCAAAGAATCTCTGCAGCCTATCGCCGCGCCAAAGATGCCAAAAAATCGCGAACGCTGGCTACTGGCCCGGGTCGCGACCAACCCTGGTTTATCGCTCGGGATGATGCATGTCCCAAATCACAACACCCCTGCTCTGAAGTACCCCTTCATGGCCGCGCTGCTTAAAATGGTCGAAGCATGGAAACTGGGGCCCGGACTACTAATCGGGGATAGCAATTGCAGTAACCGTGACCTCGATGAGGAAAATCCACTGGGGCCCGGGTTTCACCGCGAGCACGACTGGATCATCGGCATGGGTCAACGCGGTTGGGCGGATGCCTTCCGTCATCTACACGGTAATCGGCGCGAATATAGCTGGTATTCGCATCGTAACAACGGTTTTCGACTCGACCAGGCTTTTTGCAGTCCACAGCTGGTGCCTGCAGTTACCGGCTTTCGGCACGCCTGGGGACTGAACCCTGAGCAACCGGATCGACGGGAAGGCTTAAGCGATCACGCGGCACTCATTATCGATCTGGAGAATAAATGACCATGCTAAAACATCGCCCCAATCGAAGGGTGGAAGGGTCTTGCCGAACCATCCCCGGACTTGTATAACTCCCCCGGCCGATGCACTGGTGGAACCCGGTACACTATGAAACAATCATGTGTCGTCACCCATAATTATAAACACTGGCCTAGGGAATGCCGCCATGACCACGATAAAACTACTGGGACTGAGAATCAGCGTCTATACCCGCATAGCACGGTTAGCACTGGAAGAAAAAGAAGTCGACTACCAGCTTGAAGAGGTCGATATATTTGCCGATGACGGGCCGCCTGCCGAGTATCTGGCCCACAACCCGTTTGGCACTATTCCATGCCTGATGCACGGTGAATTCTATCTATACGAAACCAGCGCAATCAACCGTTACATCGACGAGACTTTTCCCGGCACCGCATTGCAACCATCGAAATCGGCGCAACGCGCACGTATGAACCAGGTAATCAGCATACTTGATTGCCATACCTACCGGCCGATGGTGTGGGATGTTTACGTGCAACGCATCGTCGTAGCCGGGGGCGGAGGCCAGGCCGACGAAGACCTGATAGCGGAGGCTTTACCGACGCTACAGAACGTTTTACAGCAACTCGACCTGTGGCGCGATGAGCACGAATTTCTGATCGG
>Ga0265306_10000235_pt1 | contig 24863 bp, 20 predicted proteins | sample Helome_3_FD_192493 | JGI IMG/M metagenome (GOLD analysis project Ga0265306, IMG submission 192493) | Marine sediment microbial communities from subtidal zone of North Sea - Hel_20160420 (Illumina Assembly) | ecosystem: Environmental > Aquatic > Marine > Subtidal zone > Sediment ... | reverse complement strand
CGCTATACCAGTCTGCGCCGCTATTGCTGTATGCTCTCCAATTTCAACATTATGCGCAATTTGAATTTGGTTGTCAAGTTTTACACCATTTCTTAGGATAGTTGATCCCAGCGTTGCTCTATCTATGGTGGTTCCTGCACCAACATCCACATTTTCCTCCAGAATTACATTCCCGGTTTGAGGTACTTTACTGTATTCACCATTTGAATTAGGTGCAAAACCAAAGCCATCTGCACCAATAATAGCCCCACTATGAATTACACATCCCTTTCCTATTATTGTTTCTGAATAAATTTTTGCTCCTGCAAAAATCAGAACATCATCGGCTATCGTAACATTATCACCTATATAGACATTGGGGTAAATTTTGACATTATTACCAATTTCTACATTGTTTCCCAAATATGAAAAAGCACCCAAATAGAAATTTCCTCCGTAGCTCGCAGATTCTGATAAAAATATTGGCCGCTCCAGTCCCTTTTTGTTGTTCTTAACCTGATTGTAATATTCTAATAATTTTGAAAAAGATTCGTAGGCATCATCAACCTTAATAAGGGTAGTGGAAATGGTCTGCTCCGGCACAAAATCTTTATTTACAAGTGTAATTGATGCTTCGGTGCTATATATAAAAGATGTGTATTTAGGATTAGCCAAAAAAGTTAATGAACCAATTTCTCCTTCTTCAATCTTAGCCAATTTATGCACCGCGACATCCGGGTTGCCTTCTATCTCACCCTCCAAAATACCTGCAATCTGACTAGCTGTAAATTTCAAATTTTTATATTATTTAATCCTGTGCTTAGATCCAGACAAAAGTAAGAAAAATTGATTAATGGTATTACGCAAAATATCCGTATATAAGTCCCTATATATTAGCGTATTAAGACTTTATAAATGCTTTGAAGAAATTGGATGTAGCCAAAATTCAGAGTATTAAAGCTAAAGATCATCTTTTGGATAACAGATATAATATTTAGTTACTGTCTCAGATAAAGCGGTCAAATTTAAATGATCCGATGCTTTGGCAACATCCATCAATTTACCATTACTACGCAAAATATTTATGTTCTGACTATGTTGATTATAGGCCTTGTTTTCTATAATACCCCGGAATACAAAGTAGGTGGTCTCTGAATCACTCAACTTATATTTGGCCTTAAAACCCTCAAAAAGTTCCTTGAATTTATTTTCCTTTTCAGGTTTGTCCTTAAGTCTTATATTCAAAAGTCTACGATTCAGAATCATCCCGCATAGTTTTGACAAAACAAAGTCGGTACTGTGCTGCCATTGTTTTATTGCCGCTAGTATATCAATGTCATCAAGACTTGCAAAACGATCTAAAACCTCTATATTAAAACTCGTCCTGTTTATTTTGTTTTTCAAAAAGAACATGAGAGGCGGACTACAAGCCAGTTCAAACTTCATTTCAACCAATTCCTTTGCCCTCTGCAGAGTCTTGATTAGTAATTGCTCAGCTACTATTCCTGTTTTATGAAGGTATACCTGCCAATACATAAATCTTCGGGCCATTAGAAATTTCTCTACGGAATAGATCCCTTTTTCCTCAACAACCAATATACCATCCACAACATTTAACATAGTTATTAAACGCTCTGCATTTATATTTCCCTCTGCAACGCCTGTATAAAAACTATCCCGCTTCAAATAATCTAATCGGTCCATATCCAATTGACTACTGACCAGTTGATTCAGGAATTTTTTTCTATAAGTGCCTTTAAATATTTCAATTCCTAAAGTTAAACTTCCGTTAAACTTGCGGTTAAGCACCTCCATAAATATGTGCGAAATTGCTTCATGATTTATTCCTTCTACCAAACTATGTTCCATAGCGTGTGAAAAAGGACCATGGCCAATATCATGTAATAAAATAGCACATAGCAATCCTTGCGCCTCCTCTTCTGTAACCTCAATCCCCTTAAAACGAAGTAGTTGTATTGCTTCCTGCATTAAATGCATACTGCCCAATGCATGATGAAAACGAGTATGATGCGCGCCTGGATAAACGAGATATGAAAGCCCCATTTGGGAAATACGGCGAAGCCTTTGAAAATATGGGTCCGCTATCAGGTTAAAAATTAGTGCATCTGGAATTCTAATAAATCCGTAAATTGGATCATTGAATATTTTAAGCTTGTTTGATTTTGACAAAATAGCTATTGTTTTCAACTGTAAAGATAATGACTAAATGAACAAGATAACAATCCTTTGGGCAGATGATGAAATAGATTTATTAAAGCCCCATATTATTTTCCTGGAAGGCAAAAATTATCAGGTAGTAAACTGTAAAAGCGGTCAGGATGCTTTGGAAGAAATTAGAACCCGGAATTTTGATATTGTTTTTCTCGATGAGAATATGCCGGGAATTTCCGGATTGGAAACATTAAACGAAATTAAAGTTATAGATGCCACCCTCCCGGTCGTAATGATAACGAAAAGTGAGGAGGAGTATATCATGGAAGAGGCTATTGGTTCAAAAATTGCCGACTATCTTATAAAACCAGTAAATCCTAATCAAATACTTCTTTCACTTAAAAAAAACCTGGATCACTCTCGTTTGGTATCAGAAAAGACCACTTCTAACTACCAGCAGGAATTCAGAAAGATCTCAATGGACCTATCTATGGTAAACTCTTATGAGGAATGGGCAGATCTTTACAAGAAACTTATTTATTGGGAATTACAATTGGAGGAAATAGAAGATTCCGGGATGTTTGAAATTTTGGAATCTCAAAAAATTGAAGCTAATAATCAGTTTGGAAAATTTATTGAAAAGAATTATACGGACTGGTTTCATGATGGTGACGGACCTGTAATGTCACATACCTTGTTTAAGGAACTAATTCTTCCTGAAATCCAGGATACACCTACCCTACTGTTGGTGATAGACAATTTAAGGTATGACCAGTGGTTCGCATTCGAAGATGTCCTTACGCCTTATTACAAGAAAAGCAAGGAAATGCCATATTACAGTATTTTGCCTACGGCAACTCAATATGCGCGAAATGCTATTTTCTCTGGCCTAATGCCCCTTGAAATGGAAAAAAAATACCCCCAATGGTGGAAGAACGATACGGACGAAGGCGGGAAGAATTTATTTGAGAACAAATTCCTGGGAGCACAATTAAAACAATTGGGACTTGATATTAAATGGGAGTACCATAAAATAAGTAGTCTGAAACAAGGCAAACATCTTTCTCAGAACTTTCGTTCACAAAAGAAAAATGACCTTACGGTTCTGGTTTATAATTTTGTGGACATGCTTTCACATTCCAAAACCGAGATGGATGTTATTAAAGAACTGGCGTCCAATGATAAAGCTTATCGCTCCTTAACTCATAGCTGGTTTAAGAATTCACCCCTTCTTGAGATCATTCAACAAGCCCAGAGGATGGGATTAAAACTAGTCATTACAACAGATCATGGTACCATAAATGTAAAACAGCCTTCTAAAGTAATTGGAGACAAAGAGACCAGTCTTAATCTTAGATACAAAACAGGCCGAAGTCTTACTTATAAGGAGAATGACGTAATAGAGGCCAAAGACCCTGCTAATATATATTTACCAAGTATTACAATGAGCAGTTCATTTATTTTTGCAAAAAATGATCTGTTCTTTGCTTACCCCAATAATTACAACCACTATGTGAGCTATTACAGAAATTCTTATCAACATGGAGGCGTTTCCCTGGAGGAAATGATTATACCATTTGTGGTTCTGGAGCCCAGATAATCATATTTGTATAATTACTTAGATCATTTGCTAAACCACCAGGTATCTGCACAAAGGTTTTAGTTAATTAATAGGAATTTTATCAAATATTTGATTCTTACCAAGGTCTAATTAGACATGTTACCACTAAAATTTACACCATTTGGATTTTTTTAAATCGGTTTGTCCAGAAGCTCTTTGGTAAATAAAATAGCTATTTCGGACATTTAAAGTAAGGCTTCGTCCCATGCTATTTTCCAAATCTTTGAATTTCAACTTTATTTGGACAATAAAATTTGGAATAGTGATGTAAAGTGACAAAAATACAGGGCTTTACTAAAAACACTCTTATAGACCTGAATTCTAACTTTAAAACAACTTAAGAATGAGAAAAGGAATTACATTTTTAGCTGTATGCATTTTGAGCTTTCAATTTGCAATGGCACAGTCAATCACTACCCACCAATATAGAAGGGTATCTCCTGAAAATATGGACGAGTATTTAAAGAGAGAAACTACGTATTGGGCTAAATGGGCAGAAAAGGAAGTTACAAATGGGAACTTAACATTTTGGGCCATTTTGCAAAAAGTTGGAGGCGTAAACCAGGATACCGGCCCGAATATCCTTATTATAAATTCTTATAAAGATATTGACAAAGGAGCAGATTGGGGTAGCATAGACGCAATGTTTCCGGATGTTAAAATGGAGGATATTGATACATGGGATATTAGTACTAATGTGCATCAGGTGTTCCTGAGAAATCTTCCCAACCATATCCGGGCGGAAAATACAACTGACGATGATTATAATTTTGTACATATCATTTATCACGACACAAAAGATACAGGGCTACACCTTGCTTTTGAAGTAGAGAAATGGAAACCTATGGTAGAACAGGCCATGAAGGAAGGTAAGACAACTATGAAAGGATGGGGTAATCAGGTCATCATTTCTCCGGTTACTTCTAAGTTCACTTATGGCAGCTATTCTTATGATATATTTTCCTCTTTGCAGGATGCATTATCTCCTGCCTTTAGCGATGACTGGACCGAACCTGAAGGGATTTGGGATGGATATCAGGATAACTATAACAAACGTAATTCCAACGTTTACAGACGCGTTGCTGCTGCATCTGCCCCTTCCCCTTCCGAGTAAATTAACGTGAACGGATTAATGACAAATGGAAAGCCCTGAATATTTTTTCAGGGCTTTTTATTAGATGTGCTTTTCTGTTATATGACACAATAGATCAATAAATTCCAATTATACTTTGGTAAAAAATTATCATTATTCGGACATTATTTGATGGTATTAGTCCCTGAACAGTTGAATAATTCCGTATTTCGATTTATAATCATTTTCGAATCAGATAAAAAATACAATAGACATGGAAACAATAAAATGGCCCGTTAAAAAGAAGGAATTACATTCACATCATTTTGATTCTACTATGTGGAATAATTTTAAATTCCGGGATGATGATATTGTAATTTCAACTTATGCAAAATCAGGAACAACATGGGTGCAACAGATCGTATCTCAGTTAATATTTAACGGGGAAACCGGACTGCCAGTTGCTGAAATGTCACCCTGGGTTGATTTACGTATCCCGCCAAAGCATGTGAAAATACCTGCCCTTGAAGAACAAAAGCACAGAAGGTTTATTAAAACCCATTTACCGGTGGAGAATCTGAATTTTTCACCCAAAGCTAAATACATTTATATAGGAAGAGATGGACGGGATGTTTTATGGAGTTTATATAACCATCATGCCACGGCAAATGCAAAATTTTATGAAGCCCTTAATGAAACTCCCGGTTTGGTTGGTCCGAAAATAGGTAAACCAGGGGATTCTGTAGTTGATTACTATCATGAATGGTTAGATAAGGACGGTTTTCCATTCTGGTCTCTTTGGGATAATATAAATAGTTGGTGGGCTATCAGGGATTTGCCCAATGTGATGCTACTTCATTTTGCCAATTTAAAAAATGACATGCCGGGTGAAATAAGAAAAATGGCCGCCTTTCTTGATATTCCTATTGATGAATCAAAATGGACCGACATTCTAACCCACTGTAGTTTTGATTATATGAAGAAAAATGCCGCACAAAGCGTTCCATTGGGAGGTGCATTGTGGGAGGGTGGTGCCAAGACATTTATCAATAAAGGATCGAATGGCCGGTGGAAAGATCTACTCTCCGAAGAAGAATCTGCCAGGTACGAAAAAATAGCAGCCGAAAAGCTATCGCCTGCCTGTGCACATTGGCTAGCTACAGGAGAATAATATTAGCTATTATATTTTTAGATACTTCATTGAGAAAAATATATTAATAAACTAAAACCAAACATTTTAATTATGGGAAACATTAAGCTTATCGCAAGATTTTTAATACATGAGGGCAAAGAGAAAGAATTTAAAAGTATTGCAACTCAGTGCTTGAATATTGTTAGTGAAAAGGAAAAAGATACCACCTTGCAGTACGACTGGTATTTTAATTCTAGTGGGAATGAGTGTGTAGTAAGAGAAACGTATACAGATTCTAATGCAATATTTCTTCATTTGGGAAACCTGGGAGATTTACTTGGTCAGCTACTTCAGATAGCTGACTTTTACCCCGAGATTTACGGGAGCCCCTCAGAAGAATTGCTGAGTGCCGTTAAAGATATGAATCCTAAAATTTATTCTTTCTATCAGGGCGTTTAATTCTTTTAAATATCAGGTCTTATATTCTATTGTTTCTCCAAATTCGATTATTAAGATTCACTAATTGAGAGTTTAAAGTTTATTGCTTCAAGGTCATCGTAATGACTTATTTATAAATCCGAAGTTTTTTCCGGATAAATATCCCTTTAATTGAAGTTATCCTGAATTATTAATAAAATTTAACATTATAACTGATTATCTTTGAGTAGCACAATGATATGCATATCTCAGGATAGAAACTTTAATTTAAAGGATAGAAAAATGATTAGAATCATCGCTATTACCGCCCTTCTTTTTTTTACCGGACATCTTCTTAAAAGCCAATCAGATCCACCGAAATTGGTTGTGGGTATCGTGGTAGATCAAATGAGATTTGATCATCTTTACAAGTATCAGGAGAGGTTTTCTAACGGTGGGTTTAAACGAATAATGCGGGAAGGATTTAACTATAAAAACACTCAGTTTAACTACGTTCCCACGGTCACTGCTGCCGGACATGCATCTATATATACAGGAACAACCCCTTCTATTCATGGAATAATCGGAAATACGTGGTATCAGCGGAGTTCAAAAAAAACCATTACAAATATTGGGGATGTGAACGAATTAATCGTAGGAACAAAGGCCGTTAACAGTTATGGTGCTTCTCCAAGAAATCTTCTTACAACTACCATCACTGATCAGTTGAGAATGGGCACTAATTTTAGGGCTAAAGTAATAAGTGTTTCCCTAAAAGACCGTGGTGCTATCTTACCTGGAGGACATGCGGCTAATGCCGCATATTGGCATGACTGGAAATCGAGTCCCGGTTATTTTATAAGCAGCTCCTATTATATGGATGAATTACCCAATTGGGTTACCAAATTTAATAAATTGGAAAAGTCAGATTCGTATTTAACAGATTCATGGAGCACCTTATACCCAATAGAATCTTATACTTTGAGTGCACCGGATGACAATAATTATGAACGTGCCATTGGAGGTAAAACAAGCCCAACATTTCCATATGATTTTAAAAGCATGCGGGAACGCTATAGGGAAATTGGCTCAGAATATCAATTGATTTGGGTTACACCTGCTGGGAATTCTTTGTTAACAGATTTTGCCATAGAAGCAATTAAAAACGAAGGTTTAGGAACAGATGATATTACAGATTTTATTAATATAAGTTATACAGTTACTGATATTATCGGGCATACTTTAGGACCTCAATCTGTTGAGTTTGAAGATGTAATATTAAGATTGGACAGGAATATTGAAAGTTTATTAAAATCTCTGGATGCGACGGTTGGTACAGGAAATTATTTACTGTTTTTAACCTCTGATCATGGATCAGTTCCTGTTGCTTCTTATTTAGCAGATAATAAACTACCTGCAGGACTAGCTAATATACAAAAACATGAAGCTGCTCTTCTGAGCCATTTGAATTCAAAATATGGCACGAATCAATGGATTGAAAATTTCGATGGGGAATCGGTTTATTTAGACCGGGATCTAATTAAGCAAAAGAAATTATCTATTAGAGCTGTACAACAGGAAGCGGCAGATTTTCTGATAACTCTTGAAGACGTGACAGGAGCACTTACCGCATCCGATCTGCAATCAAAAAGTTATGGTTATGGAATGAACCAAATGCTTCAAAATGGCTATCATTCCAAAAGATCTGGAGATGTCATTTTAGTATTTAAACCAGGGTTTGTTCAGAATTTGGACCCCAGAATAACGATGCAAACAGTTAAAGGTACTACCCATGGTTCCGGGTATGAATACGATACGCATGTTCCCATGCTATGGTTCGGAAATTCTATTCCTAAGGGCAAATCTGTAAGAAAAGTATCGGTAATCGATATAGCACCCAGCATTGCACAAATGCTGAATATAGCATCTCCCAGTGGATCAACAGGGGAACCTTTAATAGAACTCTTTGAGTGAAAAACCTTTAGGTGAAAAAGGCGCTAATTGGTTCATTCTTTTAAATAAGTCAAAAGAAATAATAATAGAGGGCAAAATTTTATTCTAATCTTGCTACATTTAAAATCTCTTTTCTGTACAAGTTGTCATCTGCTAAAACCTCAAAAAAGTCGTTGATGAATTTTCTTGCCTGGGCAAATTCTTTCGGGTCATCAAAGTTTGATTCTAAATCATTGATAATAGTCAACATTTTGAATTTATTATCCAGAAATTCTTGTCTTACAGATTGAAATATTGCTGGGTCGCGTTTGAACCCCCGATATAATCTTTGAGTGACGTCGGTTATACTTAGTTCTTGACCCTGAACTACTGAGACTACTGCATAGCTGGCATCAACCAATCCGGACATATCAAAATCATAGGGTATAGGCATAATATTACCATCTACAAACAAAAGCTTTTCATTATGCCGATAAGCAGATGAATAATCCGTATTGCCAATCATAAACTGGAAAAAATCGTTTCTAACGGAACAAACGTCATCCTGTTGTAATGGGTGTATAGACCTTTTAATTTGTTTACCATTACAGCGGTCCGCAACATTATCGATGTCCTCTATAAAAAATCCTTTCAATTTATACGACTTTACCTTACCCCCTTTTGGTTCTGTAAAATCTATATCCAACAACCTGACATTATAATGATAAGGGGAGATAATTACATACAACCTATAAGCCATATATTCTCTTAAAACTTTATCGTTACCACTTTTTGCCATAAAACAAGGAAGTACGAGTTTTAGTTTTTTATTTCCTTCAAACAAAGTTTCTTGGGATACAGCTTTCTTCATTTTCATTTTCATAGGAAGGAAATAGCAATTATCCCGCCTGTACTTGCCCCTTGCCCTAATTTTTACTTCCAAATTATTCATGGATTCATCACCTGTCAAAAATCCAATTTCACTTTCAATATATGTACTGTCATTCGTTTCTTTCTTTAAAACTTTGTTGGAATAATTTAATTTTATGGGTAATGGATCATTATTAAGAAAGAGTTCAGTGACCTGATTATCCTGGTCAGTATTTACTAATTCCTGTGAAAAAGAGGTTCCAACAAAAAAAAGATATGTAAAAAGGAATAGAAATATAACTTGTTTATTCATCAGATTGTAGTTAGCTTTACTCTTATAAGTTAATATATTTTAAGTTATTAGACGATATCTTTACATTTTAAATTACAGAACAATTGTAATATTGATTATTTCAATAGTAATTACGTTTCTGGCTTTTAAATTTAACATAAACTTTTATGTTGATCTTACGATGTTAAGTATTGCTATTATATTTCCTTTGGTTTTTACTATACGTGGTTCCTTCAGGCGCCGGGAAAAGGCCCTGCAACATTTGAGCAAATTCAGAAGTGCTCTAAAGACTGTTCAATATTTTGTGATGAGCAACAAGGAACTCTCTGAAGAGAGTAAAAATGAAATGACTGATATTTTGATTAGCATAAGCGAGCAAACTTTAGATCAACTAAAAAACAATGATAATACCACAAAAGATCTGGATGAAATCATTGATAAGGTACTTACATTTATCGTCACTAACGAGCAAATTATTTCGAAAAATTTAAAAGACAGAACCTTTCGTTTTATGAAAGATCTGCACGAATCTATTGAGAATTTGCATGCTATTAATACGCACAGGACACCGATAAGTTTAAAGGCCTATTGTCTTGTATTCATCTACATCTTCCCGTTAATTTATGCGCCGACCATTATCTATGATGTGGGATTGGAACACAATCAGGGAATAACCTATTTTATAGTAATACTTACTGAATTTATACTTATATCTCTTTATAACATCCAGGATCAATTAGAATTTCCGTTTGATGATATTGGTTTGGATGATATCAATCTTGATGCCTTTAGGCTTAACAGGTAGGCAAATTAAGCATTACTACTTATTTCCGGAACGGAAGTTCAAATACTTTTTCATCCACTCACCTATTATCCATATTAATAACAGATATGCATTTAAAAAAAATATTCTACAATTGAGAATATGACAAAGGTTTTAAAAATACCCTGTATATATTTGAAACCGTATTGGCATACTCCGGTAGTTTTACTATCCGTTGCCATTCCGGGTTGGGGCCAAATTTCGCCCAGTTGACATCACGCTCTGCCATATCTTTAAAAGCAAGTAAATAAGTTAGGCAGGGCATTTGTGGACCAGCAATTTTCTCCCCAAAAAAAACGGAGTGAAGGCCCACCTCATCAAAAATACTAAATTCACTTTCATTAAACATTTTTACTTTGCGTTGAAACGCATCTTCATTATAGCCCTCATAGGTACGTAATTCAAAAACCATGGATCCCTCTGATGGTTTTACTAATTTTGGCATCCCATCGAATGCTGTAAACAATGACGTTACATAACGCTCTACCGGAAAAATTTCCTGAGCAGTTTTGCTGTATGCTTCAGATGCCTGCAGAAAGACTGAATCCTCCTTTAGATTGTCTAGCACCTTCTGGTAGCCATCTAAGCCATCATAGGCAATTAATAAATATATCTTCTTTGGTAAGGCATCCCCAATTTCTTCAAATACTCCAATATTTATAATTCCCTGTTTGTTTAAAGCAGGTATTAAAGCATTTTCAAAATAATCATGCAAGACCGCGGCAGGTTTACCAAACTTTAACTCATATTCCCGAAATTCATAAATTTCTTTTTGGCTGAATCCAAAAGCACCTAAAAATAGTATAACTCCAATTGCTAATTTTTTGATCATGATAAGGTTTTTAATCTATTTTATTTTCATTGTTATATATCTAATTCTTATTTAATAAATACGCGGGTTCATTTGTTGCATAACCTTTTATATCCTATAGAAGCTTTTTATAGGCCATAATTATATTTTCAATCCGCTGGTTTTCCTCCGGGTCAATAATTTTCTTTTCGTGGTTATCATCCAGCCATTTCAGCGTTCTTTTTATGCCTTCTGCAAAAGGGATTGTCGCTTTAAAGCCAGAGACAAATGTTTTTATTTTAGTATTGTCAAAGATCACACTTTCGGCCTTATCCGCAAGTAAAGTGCCTGTATAAGAGGGTTCTATTTTGCATATAAAATCTGAAGCAATATGCACCACTTTTGCCTTACAACCCAGACTGTCTGCCAGGATTTCATAGATCATGTTCCAGCTTAATATTTCGTCTGAAGTAATATGAAACGCATGGCCTACTGCCTGTGATAGTCCCAATAATCCTACAAAACCCTTTGCAAAATCATCAGAATGTGTAACAGTCCACAATGAAGTCCCGTCTCCATGTACAATTATTTCTTTCCCTTTCAGAATTCGATTGGCTGTAGTATATTCTTTAAATCCGCCTATTGCTATGGGAATAACCGTGTCATAAGTCAATGAAGGCCTTACAATTGTTATTGGAAATTCCTCTTCCCTGTATGCTTTCATTAATCTATCCTCACATTTAATCTTATTGTTGGAGTAATCCCATAAATTATTAAATAGTGGTGTAGACTCCGTAATAATGGGGTAACGCAATGGTGTCTGATAACAAGATGCAGAACTAATAAAAATATATTGTTTGGTTTTCCCTTTAAATAAAGCAATATCCCTTTCAATATCTGCTGGTGTAAAGGCAATCCAGTTTACCACAACATCCCAATTGTGCCCTTCCAATTCTGATATACTAGCAGGATTACTAATGTCACCCAGAATAGTTTTCACACCCTCTATTTCAATTTTATTAATTCCTCTGTTTAGATGGTATAAGGTTATCCCCTTTGAAACAGCCAACCTGCTCGAAGCGCTGCTAATATTACCTGTACCACCAATAAATAATACTTTCATATAAAGTTCTAAAAGAATTACAAAGTACTGAATTATTCAGGAGTTACAATGATACTAATTGCATTTTATCTTATCAAAAATCTACCAGAAGTGTTGATACGGATGATCGATAAAATTTATTCTAATTTAATCTGATTACACACTTTTCCAATAGGAAATTGTTAACTTGTTATGCATAATCTAAACACTTTGGTTCATCTTAGTGAAAAACTTAAGCACTCTGTATATGAATCTTAAAAGAATTATAGCAGAACTTAAAAAACGTAATGTAGTAAAAGAAGCATTAGCGTATCTTGTTGTTGCCTGGATGATTCTGCAGGTTGCCTCCACTATTCTTCCCATATTTGATTCTCCTGCCTATGCCATGCGCATTATGGTAATAATACTTCTAATTGGTTTTCCGCTTTGGGTGGTATTTTCCTGGATTTATACCATTACTCCAAAAGGCATACACAAAACAGCAAAAAATGAGAGTACTCTACCAGTTAAAACAAAAATTCTAATTGGGGAACGTTTGAATAAAATAATAATTATCTCACTGGTAATTGCAGTCATTCTACTATTATACAACCAATATAGGAACCAGCCCTATGTTGAACGAGGGATGGCTTTTTCGGAAAATGGACTATCCGGTTCTCTAGCCGTCTTGCCCTTCACTAACAATAAACCAGATCCTGAGAGTGATTATTTGGGCTTCGCGATAGCGGACCAGATTATAGGCGACTTAAATTATTTACAGAATATAATTGTGCGCTCTTCAAGTTCAGTTAGAAAGTATGATAAACAACTCATTGATTATGAAGAAGTAAAAGAATATTTGAATGTAGATTATATTTTAATTGGTAACTATCTCAAAGAAGACGATCGAATGAGACTCAATGTAGAATTGGTTGATATGGAATCTAATGAGATGTTATGGAGAAGTGAGCCTATTGAAGTTGACTTTAGCAATACTTTTGAATTGCAGGATATTGTCTCGAAAAGGGTATTGACAGGTTTGAATATCAAGTTCTCAGAAAAAGAGTTCGACAGGATACAGAAAGATATCTCCAACAATCCCTTGGCTTATGAATATTTTTTGAAAAGTATTTCTTACCCATTAACTTCTGAGGGCGATTCCCTGGCGTTAGAAATGCTTAAACAATCAATTACTTTAGATTCATTATATGCTCCGGCTCATGCTGAATTTGGATTCAGGTCTCAACGCATTGCTCTCTTTGAAATGCAGGATCCGGAAAAATTCATCTACACCGAAAAATATTATTTAAAAGCATTAAACTTAAATCCCGAGTTATTGTCCGCTATGGGTTATTTGGCAGTTTTGTATACAGAATCAGCAAAAACCGAAGAAGCTGTCAGGATCACTAAAAAAATGATTGAGATTAATCCAAATAATGCTTCAGCCAGATTTTCTTTGGGCTATCTCTATCGGTATATAGGAATGATCCACGAATCAGTTGCAGAAATGGAGAAAGCGCTTGAGCTAGATCCAAAAAACCCAAATTATGGTAGATTGGGTATCTCCTACCTTAATCTGAATGAATTCGACAAAGCTTTTGAAACCTTTGCCATTGCAAAAGAAACTTCTTATGTGCTTATTTGGCAGGGAATAACCTTGTATAGAAAAGGAGATTTTAAGGAGGCACTCTCCTATTTTGATCAGGCTATCGAAAGACAGGTAGAACCGTATATAATTAATAGCTGTATTGTATTTAAGGCGTCTATTGAAGGGGATATGGAAACAGGGCTAAAGGCAGTTAAAACCCTGGAAGATTCAAATATTTTTGACTCTGAAGGCTGGTATTATTATTCAGTAATGTATTCTATATTGGGTGATCAGGCAGGAGGGTTGAGGTGTTTAAAAAGAGCAGTTGATGGAGGCTATTATAATTATCCTTTGTTAAATACAGACCCATTACTTGAAAATCTACGAGGTAGTCCCGAATTTGATATCATTTTAGAGAAAGTACAAGAAAGACATCTCTATTTTAAAGGGCTCTTTTTTGATGAAAATTCTTAAAGCAGGCATGAAAGGGCTTTCTACACCTAAACAGGAATAAGTTCATTAAGTCTATTCGATAAATACGTACCTTCGGGTTAAGAATAATCAACCAATTATTTTATTGTTAAAATACATTAGAAGGATACTTGATCTTATGTTACTAAGCCACAATTTAACAAAGACGACTTTTTATCCAAAAGTTAAAACATCAAAAATAATATGCAGAGGAAATTGGATACTTGTATTATTTATTTTAGTACTTGGTGTTATGGCCTGTTCCGGTACATCAGAAAAAACCTCAATAGATAACAGACCTAATATATTATTATTAGTAGCCGATGATCTGGGATATGCAGATCTGGGCTGTTATGGCGGGGATATTGCAACTCCCAATATCGATTGACTGGCATCAAGTGGTATCCGTTTCAGCAGGTTTCATACTGCACCAATGTGTGCACCTACAAGGGCGATGCTTTTAACAGGCAATGATAACCATATTGCAGGAGTAGGAAGGCAGGCATTAAGCACACAGGTTTTTGGCTACGAGGGCTATATAACAAATAGAGTGGCTACCATACCTGCATTGCTAAGAAAGGATGGTTACCACACTTATATGGCTGGTAAATGGCATCTGGGGAATGACAGGGAGGCCAACCCTCACCAAAAAGGTTTTGAACACTCGTTTGTTATGCTTGAAGGTGTTGGAAATCATTATAACGGCCAGGGATTATTTAAAGGTATTCCGGTTTCTCATTATACAGAAGATGGTAAACCCACTAAATGGCCGGAAGGTTCTTATTCTACTGACCTGTACACCGATAAACTCATTGAATATATCAATCAGAATAAGGATGATAAGCGTCCATTTTTTGCCTATGCAGCATATACCTCTCCGCATTGGCCACTGCAGGTTGATGAGGCCTATTGGAAAAAGTACGAAGGCAGGTATGATGAAGGCTATGATAAATTAAAAGAAGAAAGATTGTTAAGTCTTAAAAAGGCAGGGATGATTCCCGAAAATGCGGTCTTACCTCCTACCCATCCTTCAATAAGGCCCTGGAATTCTCTTACGGAGAATGAGAAAAAAAGAGAATCACGAAAAATGGAACTCTACTCCGGAATGGTAGATAATCTGGATGTGAATATTGGACGTATCATACAGCATTTAAAAGATATCGGAGAGTATGAAAACACCCTGATTATTTTCATGTCGGATAATGGGGCAGCAGGTGAAGACTATTATAATAATCCGGGGATCAAACCTTATATAAATCCCTATTTTAATAATGACTTTGAAACCATGGGTGAAGCAAATTCTTTGATTTCCTATGGTCCCCAATGGGCAGAAGCCGGTTCATCACCCTTCAGATATTACAAGGAATATGCAACTAATGGTGGTATTATTGCATCCATGATTATGACTGGCCCCATGGTAGAAAAGCAAAATATAATTGAAGATGACTTTCTAACCGTCATGGATATAGCTCCTACGCTTTATGACCTGGCCAAAATAAGCTATCCTTCGGAATTTAACGGGAATTCACTATTCCCCTTAAAGGGAAAATCACTTCTGCCATTTATTTCTGGAAGTACAAAAACCATACACACAAGCGACTATGTTTTTGGATTGGAGCACAGCGGAAATACGATGCTGAGGAAAGGGCAATGGAAAATAACAAATTTCAGTGATCCATTTAGTTTATCCGCATTTGAACTCTATAATCTCGATGAAGATCTGGGTGAAATGCAGGATTTAAAAAGTACGAACCGCCAAAAATACCAGGAAATGTATCAGGAATGGACCAATTTTGCCAGTGAAATACAAGTCCAGTTACCCGGCATTAGCTACGATTAAACTTAAAAATTCAAATCCTTAAATTTATAAGACAATAATTCATGTTTATATTTCACAAGAATTCTATTCATAAAAATTCCAGAAAAAATTGCAATTTACTAAACTATAAATTAGGCCCTATTTGATTATCTTACATTAAATAACATAAAGCCAATGTACCTCCTTTACAAACTTTCAGTTCTAATTTTACTAATCTCATGTTCTCAAAAGCAGGAATCTATGAAACATATATTTTATTTACATGGTATGATTATAGAAGTGCAAGGTATTCATGCGGTAAGCCCCCAGTTCGGGGCTTATGATTACACCGATATTATTGATTCACTTAAAGCAACCGGCGCCAAAATTCATGCGGAAGTAAGAACCGAGAAAACCGATTTTAACGAATTTGGCAAAAAAATTTCTATTGAAATAGACGACCTAATAGCAAAAGGGGTAGCACCTTCAGATATTACGGTGATTGGGGCATCCAAGGGCGGAATGATTGCCATGTACATTTCCGATATGAATGTAAATAAGGTGAATTATGTACTTCTGGGTTCAAGCAGTGATTATACGCAGAAGACTTTTGACTGGAACCTGCATGGAAATATATTAGGGATCTACGAAAAATCAGATACTGTTGCCGGTAACAATTACCAATACTGGATTGATAAATCAACAAATGCCTCCAAATTTGAACAGCTACAGATAAATACAGGACTTGGGCATGGTTTTTTGTATACGCCAAATAAGGCCTGGCTGAATCCGGCGAAGGAATGGATGAATCAACCCGATTAAACTTGGATGATCATTTCGTCCTTCTTCAACAGAAGTAATACCCCAGAAAAACATTGTATTACAAGAATGTGATGGGAAGAAGGTATTTTTATTAACTTAAACTAAATATTGATTATAGGAGTCATAAGCATCTATATTATAATGTAATACATTTAAGATCATCTGCTAATATAATCGTTCCATTAAATTCTGACCCTACAATTCTAACAGTTGTATCAATATCATAAAGACTAAATTGATTAGCTCGCTTATTAGTAGTATCTGATTTCATTAAATGACTTAAAACCACGTATTGTATACCCGATTCCTCAGCCACTGATCCTACTTTGCTTGGTTTGGCATGAAGGTTTGTAAATGGTTTGTCAGCTGCTTCAGAAATGGCCAAATGTAATACCAGAAGGTCTGCTCCCTTTACAAAATCAATAAAACCAGGAGTATCAAGAGTTTGATCTGCTCCAAAAACAATACTCTTGTTGTCTATGGTAACCTTATAGGCCAGTGTAGGCTTATTGGCATGGTTTACCCCAATAGCAGTTACCTCGAGCAGATTATCCTTATAGACCATTGTAATAGAATCTTTTTGTGGTAAAACATCAATAGCATTGATCCTTGTAAACGCATCTATAGGGGCCGACATATCATTAACCGCCAACAGGAATCCCTTAAGTCCGTCAGATCCTTCTGCTGCCGGTCCGGATACATTTAATGGAGCCGCCCGGTCTGTAAATATATCGGACCAAAGTAAGGCTGGTAGTTCAGAGGCATGATCCGGATGAAAATGGCTTATGCCAAGAAACTCAATATCTCTGATATGTACTCCTGCCTCTTGTAGTCTTAGATATGTTCCCCCACCAGCATCTATCATGACCACCGGATTATCATTTAACCAAACCAGGTATCCTGTTGAAGCCCGGCCATCTCCGGCTGCAGGACCACCTGAACCCAGAATCTGAAGGGTAATGCCCATTTTATCACATGTTGTATCAGTTTCCACAGAGCCCTGTTCCGATTCAACTTTTGGATTCATATTGCAGCCTATAGTCAGAGATAAAATAAAAAGTATCAGAAAATTTTTCATAAAAATAGATTTCGGTTAACATAGATAAATATACTTTATCTGATGTACCTTTTCAAAGTATTACAGCTCAGGGGTTAAGCCTATTTTAAGGTATAACTAGACTCTAACATTAAAGATAGCGAAACATATATATAAAAGTACTAACCTATATAGATGCTAGTGAAAAACATTGTGGGATCAGGCATGTCATCATTTTGATAACTTTAGAAAATGAATTTAAGATCATTCTACCTCTTTTATTCCCTTTTAATAGTATTTTGACTACAAAATTTAGCAGTTGACCACATAATTTTTTTTATTTCAGGAAAGTTTACCTCCTTTACGGTCCCTAATCTTAAAATGATTTACCATGAAACCTAATTTTCTATTATTATTTGTGTTTATGTCGGCAACTTTGTTTGCCTCTACAAAATGTGACAACACCTATTCTTCGGCTTCTTATGCTTTAAACCACGCTAAGAAATCATTTAGCTCAAAGAATTTTGATCATCAAAAATATTATGCCTATAAAGCTCTGGAAGCTTTAGAAAAAGTAAAAAACCAGATAGAAGTATGTGGTTGTAACAAAGCCATGGATCCTATTTTAGACGGGATCGAAAATTTGGAAAAAGCCTCTGATCCAAAAGATTTTAAAATGGGAAGATATTATACCAAAAAAGCTTTTGGTGATATACAAAACCTAATTAGTGAGCTAGATATGTATACTCAAGGTATTGAGCAGGTTATCAATAGTTCGAATATCTCAATAGACGAGAACAACTCTGAGGAAGTAGCATTACGTTCTGAATTAGCCGCAATTAAAAGTAAGAAATCTAAACTTGCCGAAGAGCAGGCACGACTTCTGGAGCGACAGAAAGCAATAGAAGAGCAGATAAACAAAACGAGGGCCTAAGCAAATATCCCTTTTACATTATTTAAGTAGGTCTTATCAACCTAAGATCCTTGAATCAGCCTTTAATTCATGATTTTTGACAGGCAACTCGCGGATCCTAATCCCAGATGCGTTAAAAATTGCATTAGCTAATGCCGGTGCAATACCTGGGGTACTGGGTTCACCTGCGCCACCCGGCCAGTTATCGCTGGTAACGATATAAGTTTCAATTTTAGGGGACTCTTCCATGCGCAGCATCTGGTAATCATGGAAATTACTCTGCTTTACCGCCCCGTTTTCTATCGATATTTCACCATATAAAGCAGCAGTAAGTCCGAAAACAATACCACTTTCCATTTGTGCATTAAAACCGTCGGGGTGAAACGCAAAACCAGGATCCGCTACACAAACCACTCTGTGAACCTTCAGCCTGTCCTCAACTATTTCTATCTCGGCTACCTGGGCAACTATGGTACCAAAAGATTGGTGAAGGGATATACCCCTCCCCCAATTAGCCGGAAGGACTTCTCCCCAATTGGCTTTCTCAGCAGCCAGATCCAGCACCTTTAAAAATCGGGGTGCATTGGTAAGATGTTCCCGCCTGAACTGATACGGGTCTATATGAGCTTTGAACGCCAACTCATCCATAAAGGACTCTGTGAAAAAAGCATGCATAGATGAATCTACACTTCGCCAATATCCCCAGGGTATATGTGTTTCACTATTAGTATAATGAATAAATTGATTGTCAACGCCATACAGAATGTGCGGGGCTTCTTCCGGATCGTGCTTAAATACAAACTGATTGTTCCAGGCAGTTATCATGCCCTTAGGATCCAAAGCTGCTTTAAAACGACTCACATTGGCTTCCCTGTAATGATCCTGCTGGATATCTTCCTCACGAGACCAGATCAATTTAACCGGATAATCTACCTCTTTGGCAATTAGAGCTGCTTGAATGGCTACATCGGGCACGACTCTTCGACCAAACCCTCCGCCCAAATATTGGTTATGTACCACTACATTCTCCTGGTCCATATCCAGTACTTCAGCAACGCTGTTTGCAAATCCCAAGGGGTTCTGACTTCCCACCCAGATCTCGCAGCCATCTTCTTTTACCAAAGCAGTGCAATTCATGGGTTCCATTGTGGCATGGGCCAAATATGGTACCCGGTATTCCGCCTCTAGTAAATTGGTAGCTTCTTTAAAAATGTCCTTTATGCTTCCTTTTTTAACATCTTTTTTTTCATTCCCCTCGGCAATTGCGGTATCCATATCCCTTAAATACTTATCATAAATATCATTCAGACCTACCGTATCGTGATCACTTTTGTCAAACTCAATGGGTAATGTCTTTATAGCCTTTTTTGCCAACCAATAGCCATCTGCAATTACGGCTATGGCCCCTTCAAGATTCACAATTTTGTGCACCCCGGGCATATCCTTAATAACACTTGCCTCCAAAGGCTTTGCCTTGGCCCCAAAAACAGGAGAAGCCTTGATGGCAGCATATTTCATATTGGGAAGGACTACATCAATTCCAAAATTTGCAGTTCCATCTACCTTTGAAGGGATATCGAACCGTGGTGGCGAGGTTCCCATTATGGTAAATTCTTCTGATGTCTTAAGACGTGGCTTGGCTGGTTGAGATAAGCTAGCCGCTTTAACCACAAAATCTGAAAAAAGTGCAGTTCTATCGCTCGCCAGGTGCGAAATAGTACTTTTTTTAACTACTAATTCCTCGGCAGCAACTTCCCATTCCTCTGAAGCAGCTTCTAACAATACCGCTCTTGCTGCTGCTCCTGCCACGCGCATAGCGAACATTCCTGTAAAACGCACAGAAGAACTTCCCCCGGTCATTTGAAGACTGATTTGTTTAGTGGCCGTTAAAAAAAAGCCATCAACCGTTCCGATAAGCATAGAAGGGATATCTTTTGGCCCCATAAGAAACCCTTTTCCGATAGCGTAATTTGCGTATTCCTTATTCCCTGGAGCTTCTAACATTTTAATATTTTTCCAATCCGCATCCATTTCGTCGGCCAGCATCATTGGTAAGGTGGTATGGACCCCCTGCCCCATTTCGGCATGTGGAACAATGACCGTAATGGTGTTATCTGCGTTAACTTTCAACCAGATATTGAGTACAGTATCTCCTTCCCCCGCAATTAAATCCTTGACTTTTCCCGCACGGTTTCCTGGTCTAATGGCCACCCCAACCACCAGGGCACCTCCGCTTAACACTCCTGTAGTAATAAAAGCTCGTCTAGTCCACTTCCCCATTGTTTTCTATATTTATGGTTGATGCCGCAGCTAATTCTTCTGCCGCGCGTTTGATTCCTTTTTTAATACGGGAATAGGTACCGCATCTGCAGATATTTCCACTCATAGCCATATCAATATCTTCATCTGTAGGCGATGTATTTTCTGTTAGCAGCGCATGCGCAGACATGATTTGTCCCGATTGACAATACCCACATTGAGGGACTTGTTCTTCAATCCATGCTTTTTGTAATGCGTGTAACCCAGAGTCCTGATCTGAAATTCCTTCTATAGTCGTAATTTCCTTATCAGCTGCCACCTGGACAGGTGTAAGACAGGATCTTATAGGCAATCCATCTAATTGAACTGTACATGCCCCGCACTGTCCTATTCCACAACCAAATTTTGTTCCGGTCAGCCCAAACTGTTCCCGGATGACCCACAGTAAAGGAGTAGCAGGATCTACCTCTACCTCATGTATTGTCTTATTTATATTTAGCTTCATTAAGTAGTATAAATTAACATTTCCGGTTTTTTAAATTTTGCTTAAGGCTTTTCTAAAACTACATATAAATATTAAAAAAGAGGTTTTACTGCATTAAAATTTGTGTCCAAAAGATATAAAGGTAATGTGGTTTGGTATTTCTTTCGGATTAATCCTTATTCGGAGTTATCCAAATAAAAAACAATCTCCGTTCTGTTCTTATTTTACTTAATAATATAATGCCTAAAGAAACTGATATTCAACTAAATAATTATTCAAAATTTCTTAACTTTAACAGGCCCTCTAACTATTTGGAACCTATTATACTTTGCTATGCCTTTTGTGGCAGAAAAAAATAGTGACTTAGCATTTCAAATTTAAAAAAGTAGAATTATGAAAATCAACAAAGAAGACATGCCAATTGTATTGCAAACGCCTGATTCCACTATGCGTAACGCAACCGGTTATGGAGGAATGACCATTGCATTTAATGAAATCCCCAAAGGAACTGACTTTACGCCTTTGCTTCAGGGACTAAAAAATAATAGTTGCCATTGTCCACATTGGGGCTATATCGTTGAGGGCGTAATACGTCTAATTTATGATGATAAATCTGAAGAAATTGTCAAAACAGGTGATGTTTTTTACTGGCCTGCCGGACATACTGCCATTGTTGAAGAAGATGTAAAAATAATTGATTTTAGTCCTGAAAAGCAATTCGGTGAAGTGATGGAACATATAGGTAAAAAAATGGCTGAATTTGAGGAATAAATTCAAATAATCCGGTCAATAATTATATAGCAGAAAAATCCCCGTTTGATCCCATATCCAAATGCTAGCCACACCAATTTTAAGTCTATTTGGATTTTATTTTTAATGATTTAAATGTGTTATTAATGACTTTAATTACACGTTCTATTTAAAACTTATTTTTCCGATTATTATAAAAAACTCTAATACCCAAATTTTTTTTTTAAGTTATTCGAAAATTTGATATTAAAGCACTACTCATAGGGATGGAATAGTGCTTGGAATGCTGTTCACGGCAATTTTGACGGTGGTCTGGTCATATACCTCTTGAATTATCTTGTACAAGTCAGGGACCAATGTTTTGGCAAGTTTGGAATTATTGTTTAAAAGCACACAAATCCCCAGATCGGCTTCAGGGTAAACGGCAATTTCATTTCTATAGTTGTTTACACTTCCGCCGTGGTGCCAAATGGTTTTCTCCAGACCTGCGTCGTCCTCTACAAATTTATGGATCCTCCACCCAAAGCCATAATGCGATGTTAAGTGTCCGGGCCAGCGCTGGTAATATTTGCTGTGGCCTTTAATTTCAATAAATGGGTTAAAAGCTTCTTCTAAGGCCGACTTGCTCATTATCTCCGGGTTATGCCCTAGTAAAAACCGCATCCATCTTGCCATATCTATAGCGCTGGCATTAATACCCCCAGCGGCTATGGCATTGTAATAATGGTCGTTAAGTTTTTTGGGTCTCCACCCGTTTCGCCTCTTTGAATGGGGCATTGCAACATTTTTTTCATGCGCCAGGGTTTCATAATCCATTGTGGTTGAACACATTTCCAAAGGCTTAAAAAACCTATTCTCCAATGATGTGGTAATTTCCTGGCCGGTAGCTTGGTACATCATCTCACCAGAGAGGGCAAACAGGGCATTCTGATAGCTATACATCAAACCGGGATTACTAATTGGTGTAACTTCTTTGAAGCGTTTAGCAATATCTGTTAATGACAACCCGGCCTCAACCAGATTGGTGTAACTATGGTAAGGTGCCCCTGAAGTGTGTGATAGAATATTGGCCAGAGTAATTTTATCTGTATTACTTGTATTCCCCAACTGAAATCCCGGGATATAATCGCAGACCTTATCTTCCCAATCTAATTTGCCTTCATCTTTTAAATTGGCAGCCAATATCCCGGCAAATCCTTTGGACAGGGATCCGAGTCTGAATATCGTTTGGCCGTCAACGCCGCCATTTACATTAATATTTCTTTTGCCGAATCCATCTGAAATTACAATCGAATCTCCTCTTACGATGCTCACTCCGGCACCTACTATGACACCTGATGCTATGGCTTTATCAAAATATGCTCTTATGGCAACTTTCAATTCTTGTTGCTGCAATTTATAGAGCTGTGCCTCTCTTTGATCGACTAAAGATTTCTTTGACTTATCGGTTGAAATAGCTTCTTTGGACTCAGAAATGGATGCAGCATTATTAACGCTTCTGGTTAGAGCCAAAAGCGCAAGAATTAATATCGTTGTGCCTGCCAATATTTTGAAACGCTGCATAGGTAAATTAAGGTTAGATTTAGGGTTCAACGGGCTTAATTTAGCATTATATTACTAAATAACCGATTAAAGGCCTGATTATTATGTCATTCATTGCTTTTTATATTGATTTAAATGTAGAAGGTACAGCTCAACCACAAGTAATTCTGCTGCTTTTTTACAATGAGGAGGTCCAAATTAATCTAGCCCAACCCTCGCAATCTCATAAATTTCAAATTCCAAGAGCCTGGCTATAACTCATAATTATTTAGAATTTGATGTTTGTAATTTGTTCTTTGAGATTTGGGATTTGGTCCTTGATGCTTTTATAGATAATTCAGTAACTTGGTGAGCTAACCGCCTGCCATCCTTTTATATGATCAAATTCTTCCGTAAAAGCCCCCAAAATCCATGAATCAAAAAAAATCACCCTGGCACTTTCTCTTGCTACTCATTTTGGCCGGGGAGTCGGTATTTATTATTCCATTTGTTCTTTCACGAGTCTTTAGGCCTACAGTGCTTGAGGCTTTTGATCTGGACAATTTGCAGCTGGGCATATGTTTCTCTGTTTACGGTATAATAGCCTTGCTATCCTATCTCTTTGGTGGTCCCCTGGCCGATAAATATCCTCCAAGAAAATTGATTGCTGTGGCACTGTGGATGACTGCCTTAGGAGGATTGGTCTATGCTACTTTTCCGGGTTATACAGTATTAAAAATACTTTATGGTTATTGGGGTTTTACAACCATTTTTTTATTCTGGGCTCCTATGATCAAGGCTACCAGGGTCTGGGGCGGGTCTTCTTCCCAGGGCAAGGCGTTTGGTTTTTTGGACGGCGGACGTGGATTGGTGGGGGCTCTTTTCGGAGGTATGGGCGTACTTATTTTTTCACTATTTATTACTCCTGAAGTTTCTGAGGCTACCGTTTCTGAAAGCAGAGTAGCCTTCAGGTATGTGATTCTGGTTTCCTCGGGCATAGTTGCTATGGTAGGTTTGTTGGGGTGGTCCTTTATGAAAAT
>Ga0265306_10000230_pt1 | contig 25210 bp, 17 predicted proteins | sample Helome_3_FD_192493 | JGI IMG/M metagenome (GOLD analysis project Ga0265306, IMG submission 192493) | Marine sediment microbial communities from subtidal zone of North Sea - Hel_20160420 (Illumina Assembly) | ecosystem: Environmental > Aquatic > Marine > Subtidal zone > Sediment ... | reverse complement strand
ATCTTCCTTAGCAACATCAGCTCCTGAGTATAGATTGTGGTAACCCCGAAACGGACAAATCTTAATGCGTTAACCAGCACGCGAATACGAGGATGTTAGTCCACGGTCAAACCCGCTCTGTGATCAGGTAGCAAATTCAGGTTGACATAGGGGGCGTCTATACGAGGTAAAACGAAAACAATATTGCGAGAAATGCTTAAGCAGGCTTGTTAGAAGCTGACTACTGTGGCCTGGTTATCGACTCCGTCTTTGACCCGTTTAGATACAACTCATCGGCTTAGGCAAACCGGCTATTTAGGAAATTGGGGTCGGACCTGGAAAAGCTACTGATCTTATTAACTAAAATTGAAAATACTCTCTCTATAATGCGTTTAAGTGCCCTTTTTCGCCTCCGAAATGGGAAACCTATTGCCGTTGAAGCAATATTGCCGCTGAAGCCACAATTCTGGTTGAGAGTAATCCACTTTTCGAGCGGCCGAGTTCATAACGCCATTCTGGCATTTTTTGCTGCAGTTCGAACATGCTCCGTTGTTCTTCGGGTAAGGCGTTGAGCTGATTCAGGATAATCTCCTCGCTTGCCTCAAGCGGGTATAAAGGTCCTGTGCTCCTCAAGCTCGCTTCAAGGAGCTCAGCCTGGGCTAAAGTCTCGTAAAGTGATTTCAAGTCTAAGAAGTCCTGAATATCCGGATGCACATGGTGTTGCATAGGATCCAGCTGTAGCATTTTCACAATGGCAAGCTCACGTTCCCAACCAGCCATCAGGGTCTTATTCCCCAGTTCATCGAGCTTTTTCCAGGCGTTCAGGTACTCTGGGTCCAGGGCAACTGCGGCTCTGAATTGATCCAACGCGCCGGGGTAGCGTTTCTGTTCTGCATATAAATACCCCAATAAGTAATGCACCTGCGGGTCGTTGGGGCGCGATACCAGCATTTCACGAAACACGCCTTCAGCGATACTGGCGGCTTCCGGGTAGGCGAACACGTTTTCGCAGCCCAGGCAATGACTTTCCACCCGGCCAAAACTGTCGGGCATTAGTTCATAGGCCTTTCGGTAGTGCTCGGCTGCTTCTGCATGCCGGCCGTTTTCGGTCAGCCGGATGGCCAGGCGGGCCTGGATGCAGTAGGCATCGGTAAACAGCTTGTTTGCTTCATCATAAGCTGCGATGGCAGCGGCCTTCATCCCGGCATCGTTAAGTTGATCCGCCAGCTCGGATATCCGAACAGCCTGCACAATATTACGATAGTTTTGTGCACCTTCCGTATCGCCCTGTGCGTCAAGAATGTTGGCGAGAGTTGCGTAAGCCCGCAGGCGATGGTTACGACCCTGCTCGCCGTCTGTCGGGTCGATGCTGATCGCTTTCTGAATCGTTTCACGTGCTTGCTCATTATTCCCGGCCAGGCTTTGAGCGATGGCTTTCCAAATCAGCGGCCGTTCTTCAAACTGATCGGTCAAATAAATCTTTTCCAGGAATGGTATTGCCTGTTCACTTTCCAAATCGACCAGGAGTTCATAGGCAGGATCGAAACCTGGCTTATGACGAATGATGAAGCTGGCAATGTCGATAGCATGCTGCCGTTCACCAGTCTCGGCCAGGGCAAATGCCGCGTAGAAACCCAATGGGTATTTTTGACTGTCTTCAACCAGAGCAATGTACTGGAGATCCGTAACGTTCCACATGCTGAAACCATCCAACAATATAAGGATGTCTTCGTGGCGACCGGATTCGTGGTACACGTGCATCAGTTCGGCAAGCAAAGGATGTGAATTACTGCCCTCCATCATAAGCACTTCAAGGCCCGAGCCTCCGCCTTTAATGGAGTCCGCAATGACCTTGAACAGCAAACCTTCGGCGTGAGTCGCTTGCGCCGATTCCAGATACAACGCTGCCAGGGAAGTCACCTGTCTCGAAAACTCCCAATTGTTGCTGTCACCACCCTTATTGATCCGTTCCAGGGCCAGACCGGTGCCTATGTTGAAAACCCCGCTGTCATCAAGCAGCAGGCCTACGCGCGCAAGCTTAAGACCTGTCTCTATGGCTTCCCGGTTGTCTAGTTTGGTAGCGATGCTCTGATACTCGACGACCGCAGCGTTAATGTCATTGCTGGCGAGCAACGCGTCTGCATAGTGTTGTTGCAAAGTAGCGCGGTTTTTCGCGTCGATATCCATTTTGGTCAGGGCTTCTTTCAGGGTATTGGTAGCCTCGTCGCCAATACCTTTTAAGTTGGCGATGTCGATGTAGACCGACCAGAGATTGATCTCTGGTTGTTCTCTTAGTGTCTTCCGCAGGAAATTAAGTACCTGCGTCGAGTAACCGGCCCGATTCAGATCATACAGTGCCTGTTTTGGAAAGCTCTGAGAATTCGCAATTCCCAAGCTGTTCGCAACGAGCAAGGCCTCGTCCTCGCGTCCCGCCGCAATTAGCGAGAACAGGTAATATAAACGCGCCTGCCTACGCTCCCAGTCACCTGATAACGAATCGGACAACTGCAGCATGTCAAGCGTATTTTGGTCGATGAGTGGGTTGGGGTCGGCCTCTATGGACGCTCCAAACCGCTTTTCCAGGGCTTCGTACAAATCAATCGAACCCAAAGTCTGGGCTAGCCGCCATTGGGCAGTCTTGAGTGTGTCAGCACGCTCCAGGGCAATCTGCTGGGCTAGTTTCAGGGTCTCTCCGCCGCCAGGTATCGAAAGCTCAACCCTGGGTAGCTGTAATGCACTGTTTATGAATTGGCGGGTCTCTTCCGGCCCCACCAGTGCAACCAGGTCAGGCAGTTGAAATTCCGGTGACCATTCCTGTAGCGAATTCAGCCGCGTTTTTAAAGATGAAATCACGTAATCGGGAGAACCATCCCGCAGAGAGATGGTGCTTTCGATTTCCCTGAAATTTGGCAATAGGTACTGGTTGACGATGCCATCTGCTGACAATTCCTCAATGATCTTCGCCACCACAGCCAGTGTTTTGTCGTAGTCGGTTTGTAATGCAGCGGCCAGCAATTCAAGCCCCATGCGAGGATTTCCGTTGAATTCGGCTAGTTTTGCAGCCTTGTTTAATTCTGTGACGATGCTGGGCCAGGACTCTGGCGGCGGTAGCCTTAAAATAACCGAAGCACTCGAAAGCGGTTGCCCGGTTAACTGGTCGAACGTGCGCAATTGTTCGGACATGCTCAATGGCTTAATGCGCATTGAATCCAGTAATAGGGCCGTCCAGATCTTGCCGCTCTGGTCGGCAGATTGCGACGGGATATTGTGGGTAAAATCGGCCAGCGCTTGTTGCAGGGATTCGACTTCGCTTTTTTCGCCAGCGAGCCGTCGCGCTGATCGCTCATCCAGTCGCTCAAGCAGTACTTCAGCGCCTTTGAGATCGGCCTTTATCGGGGTTCCGCAATAAAAAACACAGGGCAGCAAGCAAAGTAAGAAGGCGATCCGAGTAAACTTAGACACGATTATATTACCCCGTCGAAGTTCTGCTTAGCAGATGTTACTACTTGAAAGATAACATACCTTTTGGTGGGTGTCCGCCACTTGAAGAGACGCTGTTTCCCGCCACAATCGGAACAGGTCTTGATGTCGACAAGGTGGTTTGGGTGTGCTCGTTCCTGGTTTCTATGGGGCATGTCATGGACTTGTTACTCAAAGCCACTCTTGAACACCACCAGGCCATCCTCGGCACCATCGCCGGTGTGCCGATCAGCGCGCAGCCCTTCACGAACCGCAATGCATCACCGACAGGTCCGCGACTCGAACCCGGTCTGAATGACCCGCTCCGCATCGTCGATCCGGTATACCTTGTTGCCCGAGCGATCGGCAATGTAAAGCTCGCAGTCCTCGCCCTGGCCGAAGCCCGCGACGCTGCTCAGCGTGGCTGCGGCCGCGGGCCACTCCAGTGAGGTCCAGGAGCCGCCGTCCTGTTCCGCCACCCAGACGCGGGACGTGCACCAGTCGCCGTAGATGTAGCGCCTGCTGATCGGCAGCCGGCTGCCGCGATACAAGTGCCCTCCGGTCACCGAACAATTGCCTCCCACGTGCTCGTACTCGAATACCGGCCCTGTCAGCGGTCCCGGGCAGACGGCCTGGTCGTCGTAAACCTGCGTGCCTTCCATGCAGGGCCAGCCGAAGTTCAGGCCCGATGCGTTAGCCGCCACCCGGTTGATCTCCTCCCATTGCCCCTGGCCGACATCGGCGATCCACAAATCGCCGGTCGCACCGTCGATGCTGAACTGCCAGGGGTTGCGCAGGCCGATGTGCAGAATCTCGTCACAGCCGTCGCTGCTTCCCGGGAAAGCATTGCCAGCCGGAATTCCGCGGTTGCTGGCGATACCACAGAGTTCAGCACCCCCGGGAGCCGTTGAATCCACGTCAATGCGCAGCATTGCCCCGCGGAGCGTATTCACATTTTGCGCATTACCGTGGGTGTCGCCACCGCCACCGCCGTCACCGCTGGCGATGTACAGGTAACCATCGAGGCCGAACACCATCGCCCCACCGTTGTGGTTCTTCGCTTCCTGGCTGAATTCGAGAATGATGGCGCCAGCGGTCAGCGCCACGTCAGGATCTCCCGATACGCGGTATTCCGCGACCACAGTGTGCCAGGTATTGCTCGACGGACTGGTCGTGTAATTCACGTAGAAGCGGTCTTCGGTCACCGAATCGTAGCCGGGGTGGAAGGCGAGCCCCAGCAGGCCCTGTTCGTTTCCACCCTGTGAGTCCTCGAGGCTGAAAACAACCGTGTTGATATCGAGAAACGAGGTACCCAGAACCGTCCCGGTGCCCGGGTCGTAAATCTTGATTATGCCGCCCTGCTCCACGATGAACAGGCGGCCGCTTCCGTCCCCTGCGTTGACGACATCAATCGGGTTCTGTAGCCCTGAGGCAATCCGGGTCAGCACGAGATTGTCAGTGATGGCCGGCACCGAATATTGAACGTCCAGTGTCGGCGGATCCTGGCTTGCGTGTTCCCGGCTGGCCATCCGGCGCGAATTCCGCACGTTGCCTTCATCGCCGATTAACACCCAGCCGTGGTTGCTTGCGGGATCGTCTATCCAGCCCTGCACATCCGCAAGCAATTGCGTATTACTGGCAAAAACCAGGGATTCCGTATCGCCGGTGCCGAACGAGGCCGAAGCCGAGGCCAGCGGAGCAAAATCCCCGCCCGGCACGGACCAGGTGGTACTGTCCCAGAAAGTATGCAGCCAGGTGGCGTCTCCCGACTCCGCCCCATCCCCCGCGCCCTCACCGCCGGGAGCATTGCTGGCCCCTTCCCCCCATTCCCCATTGAGCAGGTGCAGGTATGCCGTGCTGGGGGTGGGCTGCCCATCACCTTCATTGGACGGAGCCTTGTTGATCGCATAAGTCACGGTAACGCTACTGATTACTGCATTCGAGGGCAAAGCGGACAGGTCGAATTCGACCAGTGTACGACGCAGATTGACGCCATCGTTCGGCCCCGTCATTCCCATGAAAAGGTACTGGCCGGAACCATTGCTCAGACCGCCTGCGTCATCCTCGAAAAGCGTGTTGTCCTTGCTGGGGATCAGCTGCACCGAATCGGACAGAACGGGAGAGACTAAACACAGGCTGGTAGCCGCGATCGCGGCCAAAAACACTCCTTGACGCATTTTTCATGTCCTTATGGGTTGGCATCTATATCAATTCTAACCCAATTTTTCAGTATACTGGTTTCGGTCAAGCTATCAGGCGAACCAGGTTCAAGGAGGAACCATGAGTAAATCGGCATCGGATGCAGCCCTGAAAAGGCGGGAATTCATCGGAGCTAGTGCCATCGCAGGACTCGCTGCAGGTACTTCGCTGACCGCAACGGCACGTTCGGTAGCTCCTCCCGAAAAATTTGCAACCATCAAGCCACTGAAACCTGCGCCGGATTTCCAGGCAACTGCCGTCGCGCCGCCGCCTCTGGCTGCGCTGGTGTACAACAAGGCGGCTTATGGCCCGAGGCCAGGCGACATCGACGCATTCAATGCGCTGGGTAACCCTGCATCAACAGACCTGGACAAGCTGAACCTGTGGCTGAACGAGCAACTCAACCCGGGCCCGACGGACACCGAAGTCGACATTCGCCTGTCTGACCTGTTGGCCAGCACGGTGCCCGCAGACCAGGCCGCCTACGACACCATTGGCAAGACAGCTGAACAACTGTGGGTGGAGCACGCCCGCGATGAGAATTATTCGACCAACATCCGGCCCGTTTCGCAGATGGAGCGCCTGACTGTTCTCCGCGCAGCCTACAGTCAGTGGCAACTGCGCGAAGTGCTGTACGACTTCTGGATCAATCATTTCAACGTGTACGGCCGGGAGTTCCCGACCCATGGAATGATACCGAACTACGACAAGGAACTGCGGGCGCACATTTTCGGTAATTTCGGCGATATGCTTAGAGCAAATGCCCGCACTTCCACGATGCTCTATTACCTGGACAACTACGTCAACACCTGGCCGAGCCCCAATGAGAACTACGCGCGTGAGGTGCTGGAACTGCACACCCTGGGCGCTGTGGAAAACTACTACGGACCAGTCGACCCGGCCATCGTCGGCAACAACAGCGAGGGTCAGCGCGCTGGCTATACGGAGATCGACGTGTTCGAGTTCGCCAAGGCCCTGACCGGCTGGGCGGTTTCGGACGGCACCGACGACTCACCCGATACCGGGGCCTTCCAATTCCGGCCCACCCGGCATTATGATGACTGGGCTGAAGCGCCGATCACGGTCATGGATATGGTTCTGACAGAAACCAACGGGGAGGCCGATGTCACCGACATTTTGGACTACCTCGCCAGTCATTTCGGCACCGCCCGCTACATTTCCTGGAAGTTATGCACCCGCCTGATCGGTGACGATCCCGACGAGTCCATCGTGAACAGCACCGCGCTGGAGTTTTACAACCGACGCGCCGACAGCGACCAACTCAAAGAGGTCTATCGCCACATCCTGGCCTCCAGCCAGTTCCGGGACACCTGGGGAGACAAGGTTTCACGGCCGGTCGAAACCCTGGTGCGTGCGTGGCGCGCATCGGGCGTCGACCTGACTTTCCGGATCGACGACAGCACGTCCAACAGTATCTGGTACCGCCTCGATGATACCAGCCATTACCCCTTCGGCTACGGACCACCCACCGGCTTTCCGGACGAGCGCATCATGTGGCAGGGCAGCGGCCCGTTGATCATGTCCTGGCGCGTGGTGACCTACATGTTGCGCCGCAGTGAAATTGTCAACCAGGCGGAACAGACAAACGCCTATTTCACGCTGGAGGTGGACCGGCATGCCAACAATATCGTTCCCTGGTGGATTAGCCGCGCGCTGGGGTATGAGCTTTCGACAGGAGCCCGGGACCGGATCATCCAGTACGTGACCGAAATCCTGGCTCTACTGGACGGCGGCTTCGCAGGAGACTACGCGGCCGAACCCATTGGAACGTTTACCGATACGGTCACCGTACTCAACGAGGACGGTACTGCGAAAGACAGCACCTACCAGAAAATCATCCGGGGCGTGGTCGGGTTGATCCTGATGTCTCCGGAAGCCATGCGCAGGTGAGGGAACACCATGAGCAAACAGAATGAATTTTTACGTATTAACCGGCGCAATTTCCTGAAAACAGGTGGCGCCGCGGATTTCCTTCGCGGCCGATGCCTACAGCGACAACATCCTGGTATTCGTCTTCCAGCGCGGCGGCATCGATGGCCTCAGTTTCCTGGCGCCTATGGACGGTCATGCCGACCGCGGGAATTACGAGGCACTGCGGTCCAACGGCACCATGATTCCCAGCATTGACCTGCAGTTGCTGGGCGGCGGCTGGGGGCTGCACCCGGCGGCCGCGCCGCTGGTGGACCTATGGACCAACAACTCCCTGGCCATCGTGGAAGCCATTGACTGGGCCAACTACTTGCCGGCCAATGGCGCTGCCTATCCCACTCAGCTGACCAGTCCCGAAAGCCTGACCAGTTTTGCCTCGGAAATGAAGATCATCGCGCAGTTGATCAAGGAAGACACCGGGGTTCGCGTGGCGCAGACCGATATCGGAGGCTGGGACACGCACACCCAGCAGGGTAACAACACCACGGACGGCGGATACTACGACAACGTGCGCGACCTGTCCGCATCCTTGCTGGCCTTCTTTACTGACCTCGACGTGCCCTCTCCCAACGGCAAGACCTGGGCCGAGCGCACCACGCTCATGGTCTACAGTGAGTTCGGCCGCCGCGCCTACGACAACGCCGACGCCGGCACCGACCATGGCTGGGGTAATAACCTGCTGGCGATGGGTGGCGGCGTGAACGGCGGGCAACTTTACGGGCCCTGGCCCGGACTGGCTGAGCAGGAGCTATACCAGGAAGCAGATGTCTGGGCCACCACTGACTACCGCACGGTGTTCAGCGAATGCCTGCTGAAGCGGTTCAATAACGATTCGATCTGGGATATTTTCCCGGGGTACACCGAAGCGGAATACCAGCCGCTGGGCGTATTCAGCGGTTCGTTCGTACAACCCGTGTTCGTTGATCCGCAAGTCATTTTCGAAGACGGCATGGAAGGGTAAAACACGGCCCTGGGCCGATAGTTGACCTGGGCGCTACAGCCCATCCGATCAGGAGAGACTCAGTACTTCATAAAGGTTTGCTAGCGGCCCGCGCGGGGCATCCAGACGAGTCTCGGTTACTCTAACCGGACAATACTCCGATTCTACTGAGCCGCGACAATTCCTCCGGAAAGATCGAAAACTTCAACAATCCCGACACCGGTCACGCCCCCGACACCGCTGACAATTGCTGTATATGCGCCAGGTGCCAGCGTCGTCATAATCATCGAATCCAGGGCATCGATCGAATCGAAATACGCAGGAGGAATATCTCCGGAGTTAGTCGCATCTTCCCAGTTATCGTTGGAGGTTACCGGCGTCCCTGTTGAGTCATACAATGTGATTTGCGGGTCGCTCAACCGTGTCACCCCACCCGGAACGCCCACGGAAGGACCGCGGCCACGAACCACTACTTGCTTGGATTGATCACCATCAATAATGAAGCCGCCAATCGCGACTTTATGCACCGTATCGACTGCGGAACGTGTTGAGATAGCCCACAGGTATGGAGTGCCCGAGTCGGCATCAAATACTTCCACAATTCCGATTCCCGTGCCATCATTCACGCCCGTCAAGAATACTGTATAGCCACCCGGGGAAAGGCAAGCATATATCGATGAATCCGAATCCAAAGGCGGCTCCAGGCCCAGGCCCGTTATGGTTTGGGCCTGCCCGGGTGAATCCTGCCAGTCATCATTGCTCGCAATGACTGAAGCACCTTCGTATAATTCGATCTTGGGGTCAGAAAGCCCCACTTCTCCTGGGGGAACCTCCGTGCCGAGTCCACGTCCTCGTACGACCACGCACTTATCCGTGTCTCCATTAATGATGAACCCCCCGATCACAATTTCGTGGACGGTGCGCACATCTGCCCGCGTTGAAATGCCAAACATTTCGTTGATTGTCAGCAAGCCAGGTGATGAAGTCCGCCGCAAATCGAAAGCATCAAAAACAAGCTCGCCAGTGGCCGTTGCTGCGTTGACAATGCCAAGATCGACTTCGTTGATAACAGCACTCCCATTGATCAAGTCGCTCTTTGTGTATTTCGGGAAGTCATCGATTCTCAGGCCAAAAGTACCGTCATTGGTACCCGCCGACCACGAAACTTCCACCGCAAGCCAAACATCCTGTAGCGGAACAGGATTGGGGTGTTCCGTCAGCCCACCACTGTCCCGGTAAAATGCAACCAGGTGGTTGACACCCCCCGTTTCACGCAACCGCAACTCGACCTCTGTAGTGCCGCCATTACGCGCAGTAAGCAGGATCACATCACCGCTGGTTATCGAGAGTGCCGAAGCAAGAAGATAAAACCGGGTGGTAAACAAAGCCTCCCCGCTGGGGGCTGTAGTGGTCACGAATGACGGTACAACAGTGGCATCTACGGTCAGGCCGCAACCCTGCTCATATTTTTTGCCGGCGGGGATTGTCGATGTCCCCAGAGGCAGGGGCGTTCCTGTGACGCTTGACCAGGCGGCTGTGGAGCATTGAGCGAATACTGGAGAATGAAGCGCTAAAAGAACAATCACCCCCGCCAGGCACATCAGATTGATGGACTTTTTCTTATTGCTCATTTTCTCTACACTCCTTGTCTGCGAACTTCAGAGGGGGGTCAAGCTATCCATGCTGGCCCCATAAACTCAAAAGATTTTCGCAGCTTACCTCAATTGGGATCAGCTGACCGGTCAAAAAATTCAATGACCCAAGCATCACCATATTAGCAAATTGGTATCGACAAGTTAACTGCCCGAGGTTGATAGAATCGGGCTGGATAATCACACGAGGTGACCAGGCGGAGGGAGCAGGAGCATTGAATTAAATTTTTGTAATGACCTTTTCCTCACTCAAATCCGTTCGAAAATATCAAATCCGTCTCAATATCATCCAGGTTGGTCACACTGACATCCGCGCTGTTCAGGCCATTGTATTTGCTATCGCCGCTGCTGGCGGGCGCCGTGACAATTGAATAAACCACGTCGCCATCGGTTGCGGTGTCATCCACACCCGTCACCGTAATCTCCTGCGGGGTGTCCCAGTTAATGCTGGTAAAGGTCAAAGTGTCGGGCAGCACGGTGCCCTCGGTGGTGTCATCGCTCGTTAGCCCGATCATCACGTCAGCCGTTGGTTCGCTGTTAAGCTTCATCGTGAAGGTCGCTGTCGCTCCCGCTTCGGACGTGTCGCCCGAAATCAACGACACCGTGATCCCGGCCGTATCGTTATCCTGGTTGACGACTGCCACGTCGTTTGCGTTCATCAGGTTGTAATTGACGTCGCTGCTGCTGGCCGCCGCGGTTATGATGCCATAGACGACGCTTCCATCATCCACGTAATCATTCACGCCGGTCACTGTAACCTGCTGAGCGCTATTCCAGTTGCCAGCAGTAAAGACCAGGCTGGATTGTGTGAGGGTGCCTTCAGTGGTGTCATTGCTGCTCAATCCGATGCTCACGCTGCCCGTGGGCTGACTGTCCAGCACTACACTGAAGAATGCGCTGCCACCGGCCTCGGTGGTGTTGCCTGAAATAGCTGACACCGTGATACCGGCTGTCGGCTCCACGACAGCGGTTACGGTTGTATTATCCGTGGCGACGGATGATACGGTATTCTGGATATTGGCCGGCATGCCCACTGTCACGGTGTTGGAAAGTAATCCGGAAAACCCTTCACTGATGGTCGCATCGATGGCGAATGTGACCACACCGCCAAGGGGCACGGAAACCGTGGTGCTGATCGAGTCCGAACCGCTGGCGGCGCCGCAGCTTGCCCCCCCGGAACCTGAGCAGGTCCAACTCACACCTGTCAGCGCCGCTGGCATCGTGTCATTCACGCTGGCGTTCACCATGGTAATGTCCCCAGGTCCGTTGTTGGAGATGGTAATACCATAAGTCGTTGCCGAACCGGCCTCGATGCTGTCCTGGCCGTCGGTATGGGTGACCGCAAGCGCCAGCATTTCTTTCCAGCCAATATCGAGCATCAGGTGGTTGGTCAACCGTTTCTCGTTGTTCGATTGCAACGAATGCTCCATGATTTCATTCGGCGTCAGTACCGTGTCCCAATGGCTGACCGATGAGCCTCCTGAGAGATTTGCCGGTGCATACATGCGCACCCGGCCGCTGGATGCGTGGCGTCCGGTACTCAGAAACCCAGCCACGTTTGCGATTTCCGGACCTGACCATGTGAGTTGACCAGTATCTCTGGCCGATGCAGCTCTTCCAGAGTCATTTAACGCAGTCCAGAGTGTGGGTGTCGGCGTTTCATCCATCAGAAACCGAGTGTAATGATCGGAGTACCCCCCAAGCAAAGCACCGGTGGAAGTTGAAACAAACGATAAAAAACCGAGGCCATGGCCGATTTCATGTATCACGGTATCGGTGAATGGAAGGGTTCCGGCCGGCGCATCTGTGCCAATGACATAGGACCACCCCAGCGATTCCAGGCAGCCGGGCGTGCCAATGTCCTGGTTGAAATTGGCCGAGACATCCGCGTCCCCGGTATCAATGTCATATCCGACGATTGAATTGACCAGAGCCTGTGGGAACCAGGTAGCTGCTACTGGTGCGCCCGGAAAATCTCTTGAAATGTTGCCGGTCGGGCCAGCTGAACCCAAAGTAGCGCTGTTCTGACTGCAGCTCAACGAGGTCATTCTGGCATCAACCACGATGGTCACCGGGCTGACCAGCATGGCCCCCCACTCGTTTGCGGCAGCCTGGAAAGCGGCCAGCCGTTGAGCGCCCAGTGTGGTGGCGGGATTTCCAGCCACAGGCGCCACCGGCGTGGGATCATTGAAGCCCTCCCCGGCCGCATTCGTGTTATTTACGAGAACCGTCGCCGCCTGGGCCTGGCAAAAAACAAAGCCCCCCAGGAAAACTGCGATTAAAGCCCTTGCCCAGTTCATACTGATCACGCGTTGCCTGGACCGAAGAAATGACGCGATTTAGTTTCCATCGTCGGGCGTCTCTTCAGCTTGACTGGCGGCTTCCGGGGCTGGATGAGGAGTTTTTGCGGCTGACCGGTGACAAGTCACGGCTTTGCCATCCACAATTTCGACTCGCAGTTCAGTGATGAAACGGTCTCCAATATCGGCGACCACCGAGCCATCGGGCCGGACTTCCTGTTGAATTTCTATAGGTGCGGGAGCCTGGGTAGCTTCTGAAGAAGCTTCAAATTGCTCGCCGTTTGGAGGCCCACTGAGCAACTCACCGGTGTCCGGATCGACATAGACTTTTTGGCCTGCTCCTGGTGTTTCTCCATTGGATGGATTCTCACCTGAGCAGCCGGTTTCAGCAGCCCATCCTGTCTCCATCAGCGTGAAAAACAAGGCAGTAATTAGAATGGCAGTTCGATAAACCAAGCGATTTTCCTCCCTGAAATTTGTATCAACCCCCAGGTTGCAAGCTGGTGGCCGACAATAATTGAATCATCCCAGATTCAATCAGCCAGTTTATGGTCCATATTTTGCACCTGTCGCGCCCTAATTGCCAACTTTGCCAAGAGTCGATTGAAGAATACTTAACTCACCCGCTGTGAGTTTTCTGCTTAAAATGAAGCAAAGGTGAACTCGAAAATGGCAAAACCGACTGCTGGTACTTTTGCATCTCTCATTGCATCATACAAAAGGGAGAGTGTGCAGCAATATGAACTCTGAAAAACTGATCGTACTGACGCCTGTTTATGAAGACAGGCCCTCGGCCAGGATGCTTATTCAGGAACTCGCCCAACATCTTGATCACTTTGTCCTGGTAATAGTTGAGGATGGGTCGATTCAAAACCGCCTTCAAATATGCGATTTAACTGAGTCCGGGTTGAAAGGTGAGATTCTGTACCTGGTGAGAAACGTGGGTCATCAGCGCGCCATAGCAACCGGACTAGCCCATGTCGCGGAACACTACCCCGACTGCAATGTGGTTGTTCTCGATTCGGATGGAGAGGACCGCCCTTCGAAAATCCCAGGGCTATTAAATAAACTCAGCGAGACCGATGTCGATGTCATAGTCGCAAACCGTGGCCGCCGAAAGGAGAAACTCGCATTCCGCTTTTTCTATTTCTTTTACCGGCTGTTTTTTAGCCTCCTGACTGGCAAGGTAATTGACTTCGGCAACTTCGTGGCAATGAGACCCAAAGCCGTAAAACGGTTAACGAAAATGCAGGAATTGTGGGTTCATTTTCCTGCCGCCGTTATCGTTTCAAAACTTCGGGTGAAGGCAGTCAAGTGCGATAGGGGTCTAAGGTATGTCGGCGAGTCGAAAATGAATTTCGTTTCCCTGGTGTTGCACGGCATGCGCTCTGTAATGGTTTTTGCCGAAGACGTACTGGTCCGGCTCGGTGTTCTCTGTGTGATTGTTGCGGCGCTGTCCCTTTTTGGAATTGCTCTGGTTCTCTTGTTGAAATACATCGGGATGGCGACACCTGGGTGGGTTACAACTGTTGCAGGTTTCCTGGTCGTGATTTTTTTTCAAGTCGGCATTCTGACAATGATTACTCTTATGATTACGGGAATTGTCCGTGGCAGTCCCCAGGTATTCGAAATCGAGTTGGATCAAATCATTGATCAGATTGAGACCACACCTTGAGCTTCGCCTAACTCGGAATGCCTATTTATGCCTATAAATTATTTCTGCGATTCGCACTAGTTTCTGGTCTCCTTGCATGTATTGCCCTTGTCATCTTCTGGACCTGCAATAAGGATATTGTGCCGGCTTGGGATATGGTGACGACGCTCCATTTCCTGCTTGGTGGGAGAATGGATGGTCCAATGCCAAATCTGCTCTCTTCCGATTTGTTGAAGTTTATTGACAATGAACACCGCCCGGCCCTTCCGATGTTCATCTGGGCTGCAGATCTGAAATTTTTCGGCTCGCGAGGCTACCTGCCGCAGGCACTCATCCTGCTGTTTTCTATCTTCTGCGCTGTGCTTGCTACTTCCTGGAGTCAACTTAGAAAAGAACGTTCGCAGGCGGCCTTAACGATAACGGTTTTCGCCTGCATCATCATGTTGTCCCCTATGCATTACGAAAACCTGGTCTGGCCCAAGCAGGTTCATGTACTTACCGCAATCTTATTGTCTCTGTTGTCCTTCGCCGTCAGCTTGTGGATTCCCGCTGCGAAAGGATGGTCGCAAGTGCGCCGTGCTGCTCTGACCAGTGCATTGGCCTTTGGAGCAACTTTCAGTTTTGCATATGGTCTTGTCACCTGGCCTGTACTGTTGATTCATGGCGCCCTGGCGCGCTGGCCCATTCGTGCCTATGTCGTTATCTTTCTGGCGGCAGCGATCACTATCGGGCTGTACTATACTCAGTACATCGTCTTGGCTTATCACAGTGACCCGAGGCAAACTATCTTCGATCCGCTGAGTCTGTTCAGCTACGCAGCCGGACTATTGGCCACCCCGTTGGGCCTTTGGAGTCGTGCAGCCAGTGTTCTCACAGGTACCGTACTAATTCTTTTTGTGGCCTGGGAGGCTTTGCGGCTCTATTTCAAGAATCAGCACGTAGATCACAGCCAGTCAATGAGTCTGATGATTTGCATTTATGCTGGGGGTATCACTTTTCTTACTGCTCTTGGGCGGGTAGGAGTCAACTTGGGCAGTGATTCCAGGTACCTTATCGTATCCGCAATTTTCCTGCTGGCATTGCCTGGCTTGCTAAAAACCAGTCCGGCTGGCCAAAGTCCGGCTGGCAGGGCTTCAATTGTCATCTTTGTAATGCTTGCAACTGCCATAAGCGCCGGATCCTGGCTTAACTATCAAGACCTTCTCAGGGACCGTCAATTTCTGATCAGAGAAGGCGCCATTGCAGCTGCATTGAACACCCAGCCCATTTATCTTGGTTTGCATCCTGCTCTTGCGATCATCAATGGCACCGTTTGGCCTTATTATTCAAGATTGCACCAAAATGAACCCCCACTGGAAATATTCGGCTGGCTTGGCAAGCCCGTGCCACTGGAGTCCCTCATAAATTCCAGTCTTACCGGCACCCCACAGTGCATTGGATTTGTCGACCGTATCGAAAATTACAAGAATGATTCAAAGTTTGACGTGATTGAAGGTTGGGCCCGACTCGGAACGGAAGGCGAACGCCAATCAACATGGGTGCTGGTCACAAACACGGACAAAGTTCTGATTGGACTGGCTACGGTCGGTGTAGCGAGGCCGGACGTCGCTCGAGCATTGAATGGATCCTGGTTTGATAACCTACTTACTGCAACCGGACACGCCGGTTTCATAGGGTTGGTCCAGACACATCCCGGCGAAAAAATCGAATTCTATGTTTACCGCGATGGTGAAGCCTGCAGCTTCGCCAGTCTTGTCCAGGCACCTGAAACCTGAAAGGACTTCAGACCTGGGGAAGATCCACCCCATATTTTGTTTGCTAGTGAGAAATGTGTCTGTATATTTCGCTTTCAAGCTAAAAAAAGTTACAAATGAGTTAATCCTAAGCTTTGGAAAGAGGTCCAAATGAGCGAAACAACTAACTCTTCCTCGTCTTTTGACGAATCAGCTTATTTACGATTAAACCCAGACGTAGCCGAAGCCGTCAATAATCTGTCGTTCCCTTCTGGCTGGTCGCACTATATAACACATGGTTACTACGAAAACCGCCCAGGTGTATCACCCGAAGGTCACCGGAAAGCTCAATCCATCTTAGAGAATCATGCAAAAGGTCCAGTGCCTCCCGAAAAATTGAGGAACAGAGTACATGGGGATACAGATCTTTTGCATTTTGAGGTTGCTGGCAAATTGATTTCCAACGACATTCACACGACCATCAGCGAATACATAACTTTGGGTGAAGAACATCACATCTTCGACTTTGGTTGTGGTTCTGCTCGTGTGATGAGGTACTTTCACAATTTAGCGAGTGATAGCCAATTTTTTGGAACCGATGTAGACGGCGAAGCAATCTCGTGGTGCCAACAGAATTTAGGCGAGATTGGTACGTTTGAAGTCAATGGAAGATTACCACCATTACCGTTTGATGATGCATTTTTTGATTTTGTCTATTCTATTTCTGTCTTTACACATTTGCCTGAAGAGATGCAGTTTCAGTGGCTTCATGAGCTACGACGTGTCACCAAACCGGGTGGTTATCTGCTGCTTACCGCCCATGGCCAAGATCTTTGCCGGGGTGTCTCAAACGACATTCAAAGACAGTTTCAAAAAGAAGGGTTTTATTATGTCGTGGGAACCGGCACCGAAGGATTGCCTGAATTCTACCAGACATCTTTTCACAAGCCGGGATACATCCGCGAGCAATGGGGAAAGATTTTCGAAATCACCAAGGTTGTCGAAAGAGGGGTTATGTTCCGCCAAGATCTAATTCTCTGCAGAAAACCAATCCTATAGCACAAAATTGCTATTTGCTTATGATTGAACCTTTACGACGACTATCCTGACACAGGGGGGCAAGAATTAACTGAGTCACCACTACTGCTGTCCAGTTTATTGGAACCACTTCTGTCGTTGTTCAGCAACGATTGCTGGTAGAATCATTTGGTAATCAAGGGAAGATATCACCAAAAGGACTGAGGATTGACTTTTTGAAAGGCAGTGTTGATCGGCTAACTATTCTGGATGGCGTAATCATTGCTGTCGGTTGGTGTGAAGATGATTCGCCTGAAGTAGTGATTGATGGACAGCCGGTGGCTAAGCAAACCTGCCTTCGATACGACAGGGCGGATGTTGATCAACATCTGGGGGGTGGCTTTGGGAAAAAGCGCGGCTTTAGGATTGCTGCCCTTGCGCCTGGCCTGATCGATAATTCCAAGCTCGCGGTTCAACTCTCGAAAGGCTCCGTGTTAAACGCAACACCTGCAATTCCCGAGGATCGTATAGAAGAAATATTTCACCGTTTTATGAAAGAAGTATTAGCTGCGCCTGGGAACGCTTCTCTCATAGAACTCGGGTCCAGGGCGAGATCTGGAAATAGCTACCGGTCGCTGTTTACCTCCATTTCACACTATACGGGTGTGGACATTGTGGACGGGGAAAATGTCGATGTTGTTACCGACCTGCATGTCCTTTCCAAAACCATCAAAACTCAATACGACTTTGCGTTTTCAGTTTCGGTTTTTGAGCATTTACTTATGCCATGGGTTGTTGCAGTTGAATTAAACAAGGTACTGTCCGTTGGGGGTGTTGCATACATTCAATCGCATCCAACATGGCCTCTTCATGATGAACCATGGGATTTCTTTCGTTTTTCAAAAGATGCGTGGCATGGCATTTTCAATGCCTTAACAGGTTTTGAAATTTTGGACTCAGCATACGGTCTGGAAGCCAATATTGTGCCTGTTTTAGCCAAAAGAAGCCTGGCATCCTTGCTCTCGACTTACCGAACCGGGGACTGCGTGTCGCCCAAGTCCCACGGTGACGAACTACAAGGTTTAGACAGGCAGCGAACGTTTCTTTTGAGTGCCTGCCTGGTAAAAAAAGTCGCCAAACCGCGTGTTGACTGGAGCTGCGATCCAACGGAAGTTTATGATCTGGGATACAAGCATTGACCGCTACGGTATTCAAGAAAAGGCCTGGTACATGACATGAGCACTCCTCTTGTCAGCGTCATTATCACAAGCTACAACCGGGCTGATTGGTTGAATATCGCCATCCAGTCTGTGATGGAGCAGAGTTATTCTGACTATGAAGTTGTGGTTGTAGACGATGGCTCGCAAGATCACAGCATTGAGGTGATAAAAGCCTTTCAGCGGAAATTCCCAGACAAAATCAATTTTTTTACTCACGAAGGCCCAGCCAACAAGGGGATTGTGGCAACCTACCAGCTGGGCATCTCGAAAACCCGCGGTGATTTCATAGCGTTCCTGGAACATGATGATCGTTGGTCGCCAAATTACCTTGCAACCAAAGTAGATGTTCTACAATCAAATTCTGATGTCGGCGTTGTATTTTCCCCTTACAAAATTGAAGGGACCGGATGGTTCGGCCGGGACATGACTCTACGTCAGTGGCTGCTGAGACCCACAATACGAAAAAACCGGCCTTTCGATAATTTTGCCAACCTTTTGCAATGCAACAATGTTGCAACCTTTTCCTGCTTTGTAACTCGCAGATCCCTCCTGGAGAGCATACCCGCTCCCTCAGAACAAATTTTGGCATATGACTGGTGGATGCTGACTCACCTGAGCATACACAACCACTTCTACTGCGACACCAAAAGCATTACCTATTGGCGCTGGAGCAAGCGGAGCGCAATTGGCAAGCAGACTTTTGAAACGCATAGAAGTCGGGGTTGTGATTTCATGCAAAGCATGTATTTTCAAATCAGTGAGAATACTGAGCTTCTCCCGGCATCCAAAGAAAAGACCTTTCGAAGCTATCAGAAAATATTTACTCTTTTTCTTTCTTACTACAAACAGCCTGGAATTCTGAATTTCATCAAGTTTTTTAGCCGGGCGCCTTTTTGGGCAATGGCCTCAATGTTTTCCCTGATAGTTAATCACTTGAAATTCGAATCATGACTTAAGTTTGCATTGATTGGCTGCCAACCGCCTTCAAACGTGGGGGCCATGCCAGGCTAAAATCTTCAGCCGTCAAAGTCAGGTTTGGACTATACGCAGGATCATCACGCAGCAGATCGCCCCAGCGGCTATTCATGTACTCAATTTCGGCGGCAAAACGAGCTTGCTTTTCTTTTGTGTCGTCTTCACCCCTGGTCGCTGACTCGTGATGGTAGAGCACTGAATAGGGCGTCCACACATTACGATGACCTGCCTTGATAACCCGCAGGCAGAAATCTACATCACTAAAGGCAATGGCCAGGTTTTCGGCATCAAAACCACCGATCTGGAGGAATATTTCCTTACTTATTACCAGGCAAGCAGCTGTTAATGCTGAATAGGAGCTGATCAGGGTTGCTCTGCAAAAATACCCTCTGTAAGCCTCGGGCTGGCATTTGAATGCATGATTTCCAACTCCCCCAATTCCGAGCACCACTCCTGCATGTTGCAATGTATTGTCCGGATACAACAACTTGGCACCCACAGCTCCAACCCCCGGTTGCAAACAAATGCTGACAAGTTCATCCAACCATTCCGGTGAAATCACCTCGATATCATTATTGATAAACCCGACAATTTCGCCTCTGGCTTCAGTAACCGCAAGGTTGTTTATCCTGGAGTAATTAAAAGGCTGGTCATCACGGATGATGCGAATGTTGCCCATCTGACGCAGTCTTTCAAAATATTTGATGATTTTCGGATCGTCCGATCCATTGTCTACGATAATGATTTCATATCTTTTGTAAGTTGTTTTTTCCAATATGCTTTCAATACAAGTACTTAACAGATGCATCCCATTGCGTGTAGGAATGATCAACGAGACCAGCGGTGGATTCGCTGGCAGGTTGTAATGAACCCTGTAACCATATAGCAGCCGCTCAACTTTCGCGGATATGCCGCTGCGATCCAAGTGTTCCTGAAGCGCCTTTTCACCGGCGATCAACGCGTAAGGCTTGGCGTCCACACCGCGCGCCGTACTTTCGGCGTGCATCCGCCAGTGATAGAGCACCCTGGGAATATGATAAATTGCCTTTTGATCGACCTTCTCTATAAAGCGCAGCGCCAGATCATAATCCTGTGAGCCTTCAAATCCTGCTCTGAAGCCACCAATCTCATCCATTATTTTTTTTCTGTATACACCTAAATGCGAAATCATATTTTGTGAATAGAACAAGTCCCGGTTCCAGGCACATTTGAAGTAAGGTTCCCATCGCTCACCGTTCTCCCGGATCTTGTCTTCGTCGGAATAGATAAGCTGCACATCCGGGTTGCTATTAATGACTTCAGCAACACAGTACAGTGCGTGCTCAGCCAGAGTGTCGTCGTGATCCAGTAAGGCAACCCATTGACCGGTGCAAATATTGAGCGCACTGTTTGACGCCTTTGAAATATGTCCATTTTTCCGGCGGAAAGTCACCTTTATCCGCTCATCGTCTTTTGAAACTGCTTCGAGGAATTCTCGAAGTTCATCATCAGTCGACGCGTCGTCGGCTATACACAGTTCCCAGTTTTCGTAAAGCTGACCACGTACAGAGTCAATTGCTTCGCATAACCACCCGATTTTTGTGTTGTAAGTGGGCATAACGATGGAGATGAGCGGCTGTTTGCTCATGCGCAAAATTTGCTCACGTATGTCAATGCGGTTTTCTTCGCTCAAAGTGTCGTATTTTCGAATCCACTCTGCATAATTGTTGCATTCGGGGCTCGAGAGAATGGCGCCTACCCTGGCTTTTATTCCCGCAGAGCCCTCATTCTGAAGGACTGATTTGAACGCCTTAAAGATCGGAAAACTCCGCCTTCAGTCCGGATTGCACCCCTAAATGCTTTGAAACCGCTATAAAAGCGACTTAAAAATGATGGGGGCCCGGGTCTGCGGCCTTCAATCTGCCCATACTCAATGTAATGCTCGTAAGGATCCATCCCATTCGATTCAACATCCGGGTTTTGGTCGAGATAATACTCCGCGTCAAAAATTATGAACTTCCAGATTTTCCTCAAAGGGGAAGTAAGGCGCCAACTTCTGGAAACGTCAATACAAGCCATCTGCGCATTTCGAAAGTCAACTGTCTGGCGTAAGTCCAGCACCTCGGCATCACGCTTTTCGACGCGCTGTTCTAAGTTGGCAATTTGACGAGCCTGAATTGAGAGCTCTTTCAGCCTTATTTTTAACTCATCGGCAGGTGGGAGTTCTCTTGCGGACCAAAAGTTTTTGGCCTGCGATTTCATATTAACTTTTTGATCTTGCGGCAGTTCGAGATGACCTTTTGCAACCAACTCTGTTCTACCCGCGATAACCCGGGACCCAAGCTCGTTGCATTCAGTAGCCGACTTTCTTATTACGCATATTGAGTTACTAAACTCAATAGAATGAATCTCTCGCAGGTAGTAGTCATGCGGTTCAAGCCCATATTTTGACAAAAACCCCGCAAATATATCCTGCCGGGTTTTGCTAATCCCCCAGTGTTTGAAATTCACTACATCTGCCAATGCCTTGAGAAATGACATTGAGGATTCCGGGTCATACAAGCCACCTCCAAACTCTTGCCAATAGCTACAATGAAGGTCTTCGATTATGTAGACACCAGCCTCGGCAAGATGAGGAAAATACCTGGCGAATGACCTTATTATGTCGCTTGAGGTATGTGATCCGTCGTCGACTATTACGTCAAATTCAGCCGAATACTCGAGAATCCGCGCTTGTGTTCCAGCTGAATTCGCATTCCCAACGACTACAAATATTCGCTTGTCTGCAAATTCCAAATCTGCGCAACCAGGATCAATATCGCATCCAATAATGGCTTCTGCACCAAGAAAGTATTGCGCCCAAATCTCCAGCGACCCCCCATTTTGCACACCTATTTCAAGCAAGCGAACAGGTCCTTTTCGATAAGGGGAAAGTATCCGGTCGTACTCCGCCAGGTACAGTTGCCACTTGTCAGAAACCTTGCCCGTATGCTCCCGGTATAGCTGCTCAAGTGTCCTGTCATTCATCTATGATCTCCATCGCAACCCTGTCAAACAGTATGCCCGTGAGGCCCCATCTAACCTTGCTGGAAGACACAGTGATAACAAGCGCATCATGCAAAAAGTGATGTTGAATATTGTCGTACAGAGTGCCATCAGCGACAGATGTCATTACTACAAACTCGCCGTTTGGCAACATTGGCAGGGTGAAATCAAACTCTGCCATAAAGGTTCGCCCCGCCGATACAGGCGCTGGGGTGACTGAAGCAAACGACAGCGTGTTTTCACCGAACAAATCCTGGCCTAATCGATCTTTCACAATAAATCCCAAAATCGGGCTTTCGAGGTGTTCATGTGCAACAGCCCTAATCGTCATTCTGACCTTCTCGCCTCCCCTGAATACGCTATCTGAAACATTTTCCAGATTCACTAATTCCGCGCCCAGCACTTCAGCCGCCCCGGTTTTCCATCCCCTGGAACCGCTCATATTGTCATGCACAGCCAGTTTTGCTTCGTAATCCAATGATGGGGCGTTTGAAAGGTCATCGGCATTTGAAACATCGGAAAGAGCACCCTGTGGCGTGATTGAATCCAACTTCTGCTCTTCTCCATAAACCGTTTGTAACGAAGACTGCAAATAGGCGTTTGTGACATCGTTGGAAACGCCCATCATTTTGATGGCGCCTTTTTCGAGCCAAATGGTGTATTGACACAGGTTCTTCACGGCACTCATGTCATGACTAACGAATAACAAGGTGCCCTTCTGCTGGAAAGACTTAATGAAACGCATACATTTCTGAGTAAAAACTGCATCACCAACCGACAATGCCTCATCAATCACCAGGATATCCGCGTTTACATGTGCGACAACAGCAAAAGCCAGTCTTAGCATCATTCCACTGGAATAAGTCTTGACTGGTTGCTCCAGAAAATCGCCAATATCAGCAAACGCAACGATTCCATCAAATTTTTCACTTAGCTCTTTCGCCGACAACCCCAGGATGGAGGCATTCATATACACGTTTTCCCGGCCTGTAAATTCGGGGTTAAAACCAGAGCCCAGTTCAAGAAGCGCTGCAACCCGGCCATTTACCTCGATCGCCCCGCCGGAAGGGCTAAGTGTGCCGCAGATCATTTGAAGCAGCGTTGACTTACCCGAGCCATTGCATCCAATAATGCCGACGGTTTCACGCTTGTTTACTTCAAAAGACACGTTACTTAACGCTTCAAACTTTCGGCCGTAGGTAACTGAGCCACGTCTGAGCAAATTGCTGAAGGCGGAGAAGATCGACTCCTTCAGGCGATCCTCCGGTTTTTCATAAACCCGGAAAACTTTACTGAGCTCTTTTACGCGGATTGCATAACTATTTGCCGAAGAATTACTGGATTGTGTCACGTCAACATCAGAGGACATCTGCAAACCCCGTTCGGGTTTTCTGAAACCACAAGTATCCTGCCCATGCCACCAGACAACTTATAACGGCGTATATTGCTAACCCGCGCCAGTCCGGTAACTGGCCAAAGATCAGTACCTTCCTGGCTTGATCAATGATGAAAGTCAGCGGGTTCATCATCAGAAAAACACGGTATTTTTCGGGCAAGAACGACAGGGGGTAAAAGACTGTTGAAAAGAACAACATCGCCGTAGTCATGATTCCAACCGTATGTCCGACATCGCGCAGATAGGTTCCTATGGAGGCCAGATACCATGAAAACCCCAGCGTCACCAATACAAGCGGGAAAAGTACAAGTGGCGCCAATAAGACAGTCCAGTAAATAAAGCCGTTTACCACGACAAACATCAATAGCAATACCAGCAGGCTTGCCATGCTATGAAAGAGAGCAGAACCCATGGCAACGACCGGCAGAATCTCCAGTGGAAAAACCACCTTTTTCACATAATTGACATTACTTTGGATGAGTGCAGGTGCCCGCAGAACAACCTCTGAAAACAAAAAGTGACAGATCAACCCGACATATAGAATTATCGCAAAATCTGTCTTGCTTTCATCACCACCAACACCCCATCGTGCTTTGAAAACAACTGAAAACACAAACGTGTAGAGGGCCAGCATGAACATCGGGTTCAGGAATGACCATCCCAGTCCAAAGATCGACCCGTTGTAACGGCCAATCACTTCGCGCCTGACCATCTGTCCAATCAGCCTGCGATTTTTCCAAAGGCTACCAAACAGTGATTGGAGTGAAGCAGAAGGCTCAATATTTGGATTCAATTAAGTAGCCCCTGTATTGCTATTGACACAATTTATTCGCCATGGTGGCTGTCTCCTGGCGGAAATAGTTGGCTAAACAACCCTCACAAACAGTCTGCGTTGCTTTCGCGTGCGAGTCGAAGCAAATTCATCTGCAGCGTTCCATCGGTCCCTCTTCGTCAAAATTGAAAAACCCCGCGCCTGACCGGGGTTTTTCACCGCTCCAGCAGAACAAGATTGGTGAAGGTCATTCCAGGCCATACCATTGCGCCTGCTAGAGTTCGTGCCAGATACTCATCAACCCTTGTATCGGGAAATTAGCGGGAAACGGTTAATTTTGAACGGTATATTTCGCGGGAAACCTCCTGCCAATCGAAAACTAGTTTCTCATATTTGAACCTCGTTGAAAATTCACGGGTTCATTGAGAGTTTTCGAATCCGTCACTATCCAACCAACGCTTGTCGCTGACCCGCAATGGACAGATACACTATCAGCTCAAAACCCCCTACTCAGACGGCAAGCGCTATTCGGCACACTCTCGGGTCTTCTTGCCAGAAGGCCGTGCTCCACCAACAACAGGTTTGTTCGTCTGAAGGAAACCACTCAACACCTATACAATCCCGACTCATGGTGCCTGGTCCTGGCCTGGTAATCCTCACCACGTGACTGCAGGCCGGCAGCAAGTTGCTGGCGTAGCTCCGGTGAGTAGGAAACACCGGGAGGATCGGCCCACACGCTGGCGGTGATCAGCGTCATCAACAACAGCAGGTAAGGCTTAAGTTTTTGCATACATCGGGGAGCATTATCAGGCAAGTGTAGCTATTTTCAGAAATAACTCAGCCCCGGACCGATCCGGCAGTCTTTTTTAACTTTCTCAGCGCCTTCAATCCTAACTCTTTGGATTCGTCATCGGAAGTTTCTGAATCTTTGATGTGCTTC
>Ga0265306_10000228_pt1 | contig 25302 bp, 25 predicted proteins | sample Helome_3_FD_192493 | JGI IMG/M metagenome (GOLD analysis project Ga0265306, IMG submission 192493) | Marine sediment microbial communities from subtidal zone of North Sea - Hel_20160420 (Illumina Assembly) | ecosystem: Environmental > Aquatic > Marine > Subtidal zone > Sediment ... | reverse complement strand
CGCTTTGGCTTTGAGTTTAATTTGGTGGATACAGCAGGTATTCGCCGGAAAGCGAAGGTAAAAGAAGATCTGGAGTTTTATTCTGTCATGCGTTCTGTGAGAGCCATTGAGCACTGTGATGTTTGTTTACTTTTGTTAGATGCTACCCGTGGATTTGACGGACAGGTAGAAAACATTTTCTGGTTAGCACAGCGCAACAACAAAGGAATAGTGATCCTGGTTAACAAATGGGATTTAGTGGAGAAGGATACTAATGCAGTTAAACAATATACCCAAAAAATTAAACAGGCAATTGAACCCTTTACAGATGTTCCTATCCTTTTTATGTCGGTGCATACTAAACAGCGTATTTTTAAGGCTATAGAAACGGCCGTGGAAGTCTATCAAAACCGCTCTAAACGAATTCCCACGAGAAAACTTAATGACTTGCTGCTACCCATAATAGAGCATACACCACCACCGGCGTACAAGGGGAAATATGTAAAGATTAAATATATTACCCAACTACCCACCCCGTATCCGCAATTTGCTTTTTTCTGCAACCTGCCCCAGTATGTTCGGGAACCCTACAAGAGGTTTTTAGAGAATAAATTGCGGGAGAATTTTGATTATACCGGAGTACCGGTTACCATATTCATGCGGAAAAAATAGAGCTAGTAAAGATTCTTACATGACCTTCCTCTTGCTTACCAGCCACCAGAGGCACCACCTCCGCCAAAGCCACCACCGCCGAAACCTCCGCTAAAGCCACCACCGCCAAAGCCTCCGCTTCCGAATCCACCACCGGAAGAACCAGAGTTATATCCGCCCCTGCCCATATTGCTCAGGATGATAATATCCCAAAGGTTCATACCTTTTTTTCGTCCCCCGCCTTTGCCTCCGCCACCTCTTCGGTTACGACTGCTAAGAATAATGATGATTACGATAAAAATGATAATAGGCAGAAATGCTCCAAAAGGAAAGTTTCCATCCCCTTCGGGAGGGCGTTCTTCTTTAAATTCACCCGTTAACACCTTAAAGATGGCATCAGATCCTTTATCCAATCCGGCATAGTAATCTCCTTCTTTAAATTCAGGAATAATGACCTTCCCAATGATCCTTTTAGATAATGCATCTGTTAGTGTAGCCTCTACACCATAACCTGTGTTAATGGCTACTCTTCGGTCTTCCCTAGCCAGAAGGATCAGAATACCATTGTCCTCATCTTCTTGTCCTATGCCCCATGCTTGTCCCCACTGGGCACCCAGATAGTTGATGTTTTCACCTTCGGTTGATTTTATTATGGCGATTACTATTTGCGTGGAAGTACTATCGGAATAACGGATAAGTTTCTGTTCCAGCGCATTTTTTTCGGGAGCCGTTAATAGCCCGATATAATCATAAACACTTGTTTGAAGTTTTGGTTTTTCCGGGATCGTAAATTGAGCAATAGCTGAGGTTCCCCACATTAGGAACAAGATAAGACTAACCTTTAGATACCTCATTGCTCAATTCATTTGTGTCATTGGGTTTCCATGGAAAATGCGCCTTCAATTCTTCTCCGGCCATTAGAATTCCGTCAATAATCCCTTCTTTAAATTTCCTTTCTTTGAAACTATTCTGAATAAGGTCTTTAGTGGAATTCCAAAAGTCCTCAGGAACCACGTCATTAATGCCTTTATCTCCGCAGATTACAAATTTTTTATCTTCCACAGCTACATAAATCAGTACCCCATTACTTTCGCGGGTATTATCCATTTTTAATAGATGAAAGACTTCCTGGGCTCGAACATAATGGTCTAAAGGGGAAGACGGCTCAATATGTACCCTGATCTCTCCGGAAGTATTTTTTTCAGATTCCAGGATGGCATCTACAATCTCCTGTTCTTCATCAGCAGTTAAGAAATCTTCTACTTTGGACATGGATGCTTAATCACTTAAATTCAAAATTCACATCAGGGGCATTTTCAGAACCGGGATCTGCCGCGTAACGCGCCATTTCATCAAATCCAAACCAACCTGCCAGAATTTTATTGGGAAATTTCTTAATGTGGATGTCATAGATATTTACCTGTTCATTATACCTGTCCCTGGCTACATTTATCCGGTTTTCAGTTCCTTCCAATTGAGATTGTAATTCAAGGAAATTTTGATTGGCCTTTAAATCCGGGTATCTTTCAACTGTAACAAGTAAACGTGATAAGGCCGAAGACAATCCAGTTTGTGCTTCCTGGAAGGCAGCCATTTTGTCTGGCGTTAGATTATCTACATCTATAGTTGTAGAACTGGCCTTTGCACGTGCTTCAATAACATCGGTTAAAGTACCTCTTTCGAAATCTGCGGCACCCTGTACCGTTTTTACCAAATTGCCAATCAGATCATTTCTTCTTTGATATGAACTTTCAACATTAGACCAGGCAGTTTTGGCATTAGCTTCATATTCTACTGACGTATTATTAAATCCAACGGCCCATTGATAAATAGCAAATGCTAAGACCAGAAGGACAATTACGGGAATTAACCATTTTTTCATAATCGTTTTATTAAGTTATAGTATACCTTTAAAGTTGACTTTTTATTTTGACCAGTTCTGCCTTGATGCGCTCAAGCTTTTGGATGATCTCAAAATTTGATAAAGTCTTTTGTCTTTCCTCACGCAAATGGGTTTTAGCACCTTCAAGAGTGAAACCACGCTCCTTAACCAAATGATATATTAGTTGGAGATTTTGAATGTCTTTTGGAGTGAATTTACGATTGCCTTTTGCGTTCTTTTTGGGTTGAATAACATCAAATTCCTTTTCCCAGAACCGAATCAGGGAAGTATTTACATCAAAAGCCCTGGCAACTTCGCCAATTCCATAATAACGTTTTTCCGGTAATTCTATATGCATTAATCCAGTGATTGATTTTCCTGATTTGCGTATTTAAGCATGTTTTCAAATTCTTCTGCAGATAAACTTCCGTAATAGAAATTTATAGGATTTATGCGCTCTCCTTCTTTCCATACCTCATAATGCACATGAGGTGCTTCAGATCTGCCCGTGCTTCCAACAAAACCTATAAGGTCTCCCCGCTTTACTTTTTGACGCCTTTTTACATTGTATTTACTTAGATGACCGTATAGGGTCATATACCCATATCCATGATCTATGCGAATATGCTTACCGTAACCAGAGGCATTATTATCTACGCGTTTCACGACTCCATCTCCGGACGCATAGACGGGTGTGCCTTTGGGAGCCGTAAAATCCATGCCCCGATGCATTTTTCTTGCTTTAGTAAAAGGGTCTGACCGCCATCCAAATCCGGAAGCCATACGTGTAAGTTCTTCGTTATTTACTGGTTGTATGGCAGGGATGGCCGCCAAAAGTTTTTCTTTTTCCTCAGCCAGTTTGGTTATTTCATCCAGAGACTTAGATTGAATTACCATCTGTTTTTGTATGATATCCATTCGCTCTGTAGTGGAAATAATCATCTCAGAATTATTGAATCCTTCCAGAGATTTGTACCTGTTTACCCCTCCAAAACCAGCCTTTCGCTGTTCTTCCGGTATAGGATTGGCCTCAAAATAGAGCCGGTAAATATTGTTATCCCTGTCTTCGATATTCGCCAGGACATACTCCATTTGCTCCATCTTTTTATTAAGAAGCTCAAATCTCAACTCATAATTCTTGGATTCCCTTTGTAATGAAAGTTCTCTAGGGGTATTTAAAAGATTGGTATTGAGCAAAAGGATTAAGCCCAGCAAACCAGAGATAACAGAACCCAGGGTGAAGAGAGAAATATTCCTGTAACGCCGAGATTTCTTTGGCTCTATCTTTCGATATGAAAGGGTGTCCGGATCGTAATAATATTTTACCTTAGACATGTATGGATTTTATCCTATTTTTGTGCTTTCGTCTTATCAAAACAAACAAATATAAAAATTGTTTTGCACAAACAGTTAAAATTAATAAAACCTTGCCATTTTAGATGACTTCCAAGGAAATAAGAGCAAAATTTTTAGATTTTTTTAAGGAAAAAAGCCACAAAATTGTCCCTTCTGCACCTATGGTCATCAAGGATGACCCTACCTTGATGTTTACCAATGCCGGAATGAATCAGTTCAAGGAGTTCTTTTTAGGCAATTCAGCCATAAAAAATCCAAGGATTGCAGATACACAAAAGTGCCTTCGTGTGAGTGGTAAACACAACGATCTGGAAGAAGTGGGTAAAGACACTTACCATCATACCATGTTTGAAATGCTTGGAAATTGGAGCTTTGGAGATTATTTCAAAGAAGAAGCCATAAACTGGGCATGGGAATTCCTTACCAAGGTTTGTAAAATTGATAAGAATAGCCTTTATGTCTCTGTATTTGAGGGGAGTTTAGATTCTGACAAACTGGAAATGGACATGGAAGCTTTCAATTTGTGGAAAAGCATTGTTCCGGAAGACAGAATTATTAAGGGAGATAAAAAGGATAATTTTTGGGAAATGGGAGAGCAGGGACCATGCGGTCCTTCTTCGGAAATACATGTAGACATACGTTCTAAAGAAGAAAAGGAAAAGATTGATGGTGCATCATTGGTAAACAAGGATCACCCTGAGGTAGTGGAGATATGGAATCTGGTTTTTATCCAATATAATAGAAAAGCAAATGGTACCTTGGAACCTCTTCCTGAAAAACACGTGGATACCGGAATGGGTTTTGAACGTCTATGTATGGTGCTACAAGGGGTTCAATCTAATTATGATACTGATATTTTTACACCCCTAATCAGGGAAATTGAAACAATTACAAATACTACCTACGGAAAGAACGAAGAAACAGATATTGCCATTCGTGTTATTGCCGATCATGTTAGGGCGGTAGCCTTCTCTATAGCGGACGGACAATTACCCAGTAATACAGGGGCCGGTTATGTGATTCGTAGAATTTTGAGGCGAGCTGTTCGCTATGGATTTACCTTTTTGGATACAAAAGATCCTTTTATGTTCCGTTTGATAGGGTCTTTAGGATCTATCCTCGGAGATACATATACAGAGTTAATAGACTTTCGAAATGGTATCGAAAATGTAATTCGCGAAGAAGAGTCTTCTTTTCTTAAAACCTTAGAACAAGGCTTATTTTTATTAGATAATGTTCTGGAGAATGCTAAGGAAAAGGTGATTGATGGCAGAAAAGCTTTTGAGCTTTACGACACTTTTGGATTTCCTATAGACCTTACGGAATTGATTCTTAGTGAAAAAGGTTTTGAATTAGATAAGGCAGGTTTTGAGATGGCTATGAAAGAACAAAAAAATCGTTCAAAAGCAGCCTCAGAAATATCTAAAGAAGACTGGACGATTCTCATGGATGATGCAGTACAAGAGTTTGTTGGCTATGATATTCTTGAAACCCAAGTGAAATTGGTTAAGTATAGAAAAGTAATATCTAAAAAAGAAGGTACTCTTTTTCAAATGGTATTCAACCTAACCCCATTTTATCCAGAAGGAGGGGGGCAGGCTGGTGATAAAGGTTATTTGGAAGGTTCTAATGGCGATGTGGTTTATATCATTGACACCAAAAAGGAGAATAATGAAATTCTACATTTTTCAAAAAATCTACCCATACATCCTAGCGAAACTATGAGTGCTGCAGTGGATAGTCTTTATCGGGAAAGAATATCTAATAATCATTCTGCGACTCATTTACTTCACCAGGGTTTAAGACAAATATTAGGAAATCATGTGGAGCAAAAGGGATCTGCTGTACTTGCTGATTATTTGCGATTTGATTTTTCTCATTTCACCAAAATGACAGAAGAAGAACTAGGCGAGGTTGAGGATTTTGTAAATGCGAGGATTTCTGCTCAGATTCCCTTGGAAGAAAAACGCAATGTGCCACTAAAAAAAGCCATGGATGAAGGTGCTATAGCCCTTTTTGGCGAGAAGTACGGAGATACGGTACGGAGTGTACGCTTTGGTAATTCCATTGAACTTTGCGGAGGGACGCATGTAAAAAATACCAGCTCTATATGGCATTTTAAAATAGTTTCCGAAGGGGCTATTGCAGCCGGAATAAGAAGAATAGAAGCTATTACAGGAAATGCCGTAAGAAAGTCTTATGAAAAGAATGATAAAGTCTTGCAAGAAATGCACGATCAATTAAAAGGGGCCAAAGATCCTTTAAAGGCTCTGATATCATTGCAAGCTGAAAATACAAAACTCAAGAAGGAAGTAGCTTCTTTGATTAAAGAGAAAGCAAGTGACTTAAAGCAAAGTTTGGCAAAGTTTATTGAGGAGGTAAATGGAGTGCAATTTTTAGCCAAACAGGTAGATCTCAATGCTGCAGGACTCAAAGACCTTGCCTTTGAATTGGGGCAGAATAGACAGGATTTATTTCTTTTATTGGCGGCGGAGCAGCACGGAAAAGTGACCTTATCCTGCTATATTTCGAAAGAACTGGTTGGGTTAAGAAACCTCAATGCAGGACAAATTGTACGAGAATTAGGGAAATTTATTGATGGAGGAGGAGGGGGCCAGCCATTCTTTGCTACAGCCGGAGGTAAAAATCCAAAAGGGATTCCCCTGGCATTGGAAAAAGCAAAGGAGTACCTAAAATAAAAAAGATGCGACTTTTTAAACCCACAACAATTAATTGGAAATATATAATAGGTGAGATCTTATTGATATTCTTCGGAATTAGTCTGGCTATTTGGTTTAACAACTGGAACGCCTCGAATACTATTAATGAAAATAAAAGGATTGCCATAGCTAAAATAGAAGAAGAGATCCAAAATAATTTAAGCGAATTGCAAATTTCAAGGGAAGTAAATCTTAAAATTCCAAAAGCAATTGAAGCTTATGAAGAAATCGTACCTGAATCTTATGGACAGGCCATGTCCAGTATTTCTAAAATGAAAAACTTTCAGGAAAACTTTCCGGATTTTTTTATAATAAAAGATTCTGTACGAATCAATGACTCTTTATATAGGTATCTTGGGAGTACCAGAATTAATTTAGAGCTTACTGCATTATCGCAAATTGCATGGGAAACTTCCAGAAATATGGGAATAACCAATGAATTTGGTTATGAATGCCTCTATAGCCTGGAGAATATGTACAATATGCAGGGCCTGGTTCAAAATGAAATGAATAAGGCAGCCGAGGCTTTGCAAAATCAGGAAATTGAGCGTCTGAAACGAATACTTGGAACTGTGAATCAGTTAGATGTACAATTACAAGAAGATTATAATTTAATGTTGAAGAATATTGCTGATTGCATGTAAACATATTTAGCAGACAATATGAAACTTCAAACAATAGTTCCTTTATATCCTGAGAATGAACGGATAGATTATCAAAGTACTCTATTTCTTTTGGGTTCTTGTTTTGTTCAAAATATAGGTGGGAAACTAAATTATCATCAATTTCAAACCCTTCAAAACCCTCTTGGCATATTGTTCCACCCAATAGCAATAGAAAACTTAATAATTCGTGCAATAGAGGAAAAAGGTTATTCGGACGCTGATGTTTTTTATTTTAATGAACGCTGGCACTGTTTTGATTCGCATTCGGACCTGAGTGATCCATCTAAAGAGAACCTACTTAGCAATTTAAATAGTGCTCTTCTTAATACAAGAAATCAGCTAGGTGAGGCCAGTCATATAATAATTACCCTGGGTACTGCCTGGGTATACAAAGATGTTGAAACTCACAAAAGGGTTGCCAACTGCCATAAACTGCCACAAAAACAATTTACTAAGGAGTTACTTACAGAAAGTGAAATTGAAGTAAGTTTAAAACGGATAATTTTAAAGCTTAGAAAGGTAAATGAGAGTGCTTCGGTAATTTTTACGATTTCCCCGGTAAGGCATTTAAAGGATGGCTTTGTAGAAAATCAACGAAGTAAAGCAAATTTGATTTCTGCCATTGGCAAGATTATGGAATCAGCCTCATCAAATAATAACCTGTACTATTTTCCAGCGTTTGAAATTATGCTTGACGAGCTAAGGGATTATAGATTTTATGCCGAAGATATGGTGCATCCTAATAATCTGGCAATTGACTATATCTGGAAAAAATTCAAAAGTGTCTGGATTTCTGAGAAGGCAGACTCAGTAATGAAAGTAGTTCAGGAAATTCAGAAAGGATTAGCCCACAGACCTTTTAATGAGAAGGCAGAGCAGTATCAATTATTTTTGAAGTCGCTAGAAGAGAAAATTTCACATCTAAAAAAGGAGTACCCATTTATGAATTTTGACATATGAAGCGAATTTTAGTAGGAATAGTAATCGCAATGGCTATGATTTTGATTTTTCAATCCTGGAACAAAGACAAAGAGGAAAAATCTATTTTAAAGGAGAATAGTTCACTTATTCAACAGCAGATTAATAATGTTTCCAAGATAATAGTCACCGAAGGTCACTTTTCCGAGGTATACAGTTATAAGGATTCCCAACAGTTATTTGGTCCATATTTTACTGCAGATAAGAAAGCTTTAGTAGTAGTGAATGCAGAAGTTACTGTTGCTTATGATCTAAATGAGATTAATTTTGAAGTAGACGAAGCTACCAAAACCCTTAAGATTATGAATATTCCGGAGCCGGAGATTAAAATTAATCCGGATTTTGAGTATTATGATGTGACCGCAGATTATTTTAATCAGTTTAGCGCCGAAGATTATAATAAGATCAAGAATAATGTAAAGGCTTCCCTATTAAAGAAAGTTAATGCTTCTACTCTGCAAAAGAATGCTGAAAACAGGTTAATAAGCGAACTCTCTAAGTTTTATATTCTCACCAATTCTTTGGGATGGACGCTTTCCTATAATAATGAAATTGTTAAAGAAGATATTTTCGAAATTTTTTCTTCTAACTGATTTTATTAGGACCAAAAGTTTATTTCTTAATCAAATTGTTCAATTGACCATCAACTACTGATATTCCGTCATCTATTAAATGACCCACTTTGGGATTATTAAGTTTAACTGTCTCTAGGTGGGTATGGATTTGTCGTGCAAATCCGTGATCGTTATTATTTTTGGCCAATTCGTAGAGTTCAATAGGTAAAAGCCAGTCATTGGGGTACTTCTCACGTATTTCTTTAAATACCTTGTTTCTTGATATTGTGGTATTACTACCCTCACGATAGTCTCGTATCTGCTTATAATACTGCTCCAGTTTTTTGCGAGCTTCAGATTTTATTGGTTTTATCGTTTCTGAGGACACTTCATGGGTTACTAAATTGAAACTGCTGAGGTCCGCAGGTCCATTGAAAGCTGATATTACGCGTTCTCCCACAGCCATATGATATAAACCTGAATCCGGGTTAAAAAGTACTTCTTTGCCATGGGTTACTGTACAATTCCGGAACGTTATAAGGATAATTTTACCCATTAGATTTCGGGTACCCGTAATAATGTCACCATTGACCTTAATATCCCCTTCAAATTCAAGTGAGATTGTTTCACCTTCGTAGATGTTATATGCTTTCAGATCTCGTGGGCTCATATCTTCTATGGCCAGATTAATACCTTTTAGCTTCCCTACTGGTGAGCCAAAACCTTTGGGATGATCGTATCTGCTATGTCCAACCAGCTCCTTTTCCCTGGAAGACAATGCAGTCTCACCTTGGGTCTGAAGATAAACTGGTTTACCGTCATTTGAGATTACGTTGCTGAATATTCCAGATATCTGTATACCAGTGCTCAGCTCTACTGTCCCCAGTTCTTTAGCATTGATTAATTTAGTTACCCCCATAAGCCCCCCTTTTCTTAATGACATGGTATTGGCAAATTCTTCAAGAACCTGACTCAGATAGGCAAAATCCGGAGTAACAAAGAGTTGAGGTTGAGGTTTGGTAATATCAAAAGAAGTGTGAACTGTCTCTATGCTGTAAGGAATTTTTTTCACTTTCTCTGTCATGCACCAGGCACTCTCACCAATGGAGGATAAAAGTCCTGCGCCATAAATCTTTGGTTCTTCAACAGCTCCAATTAGCCCGTACTCTACGGTCCACCAGTGTAAATTTCTAATGAGGGCCATTTCACTAGGCTCTCCCATATTTTGCTGCAATTTTTCAATGTGTTTCTCCGCTTTCTCAATATCAACCAGAGGAGTCCCTGCAGCTTCTTTTATTATCGAGAGATACCTGACGGCCTCATAAAGTTCATAATCCTTTGCGCTGGAAATGGCCTTAGAGCCTATTTCACCGAACCTTCTCAAATATTCTGCATATTCAGGATTTGCTATTATTGGTGCATGACCAGCTCCTTCATGGATAATATCGGGTGCAGGGGTGTATTCAATATGCTCAAGTTGTCTTATATCTGAAGCAATAACAAGCACATTATACGCCTGGAATTCCATGAAGGCTGCCGGAGGAATAAATCCATCTACGGCAACTGCAGCCCATCCAATTTCTTTTAAAATGCGATTCATCCCGTACATGTTGGGAATGTGATCTATAGAAATTCCAGTTTTATTCAGACCCTCTACATATGATTTATGGGCTACAGTACTTAGATAGTCCACATTTTTACGCATAACATAACGCCAGACAGCCTGGTCAATAGCAGAATAATCCTCATAGTTCTGAGGTTTAATATATTGTTTAAGATGAGTGGGAAGTTTATCTAAAATAGTGTTACTTTCAAAAGACATAGCGGTTCATTAATGCCTTATAAAGATACAAAAAACCGCCCGAAGCGGGCGGCTATAAATTTAATTCGCTGCAATAACCTCCGGTGGATACTGTTGCAATATTTGTGATACAAATTGGCGAATACGTTTCTCTTTCTTATCTATGTTTTTTGTGCTATTAAGGGTGCCAACACCTCTACCCTGCCAAACTAGTTCTTTTTTTGCGGTATCTATTAAATCAATATATAATGAACCTTCCGTTCTTGTGCTTACATTATTGCCGTAATAACCGGGTCCCCAAAAATAGGGGTTGTAGTAACCGTAATAACCTGGCCAACCCCAGCCCCAGCCCCAGCCCCAGCCGTAACCATAACCATAACCGTTATAAACATCTACCTCTACTCTCTCATTGGTAAAAATACTCACAAGAATATCAGGCTTATCGGACTTAACAAAACCAAGGGAATCCATTTCCGTTTCAATTGCCCTTAGGATTCGTTTCTTGTCCAGATCAGAAATCTGAGCCCTGTCTATTCCGGTTTTGTAAAACGCATAGCTTTTATATTCCTTAAAATCGGTTTGCCTATCGTAATCCGATATAACATTTACCGAGGCACAAGAAATTAAGAAGAGAATGAAAAGTACCGGTACAGCAATTATTTTTATCTTTTTCATAATAATATTATTTGGGTTCGTCAACCATTATGGGCAAAAAGATTGGCACAAATATCATGCCAAATGCGCAGTTAAATTACTGCATATTTGTCTTTGCATTATACCCATAAGGACAATGCCTGCAGTTGCTCTCACAACAATACCCGCGTTTAAGATGATATTCTTTTGTAAAAACACGATAGCCTTCTTCGGACAAATAAAAATCACCTTCTTCCGCCGGTAATATCTTTTTCATAGGAGTAAAATTACGGGATTATTGTTAATAAAATATTACACGATAATTCAAAACCCGATAAAATACCTCAGATCCTATTGATATCAACTTAACGAATATGTTGGTAAGCTCTCGTGATTTATAGGTAAAAATAAAATTTAACAATTATCTTTGTTAAAATTTTTTATACAATTGCCTATGATTGTGATAATTAGACAATTTTTTTACAAGAATTATGTAGGCCTGTCTCTGTGGCCGTTTATTATTCTAAAGAATGTTCATTTAAAACATGATTCTGTTTTAATTAATCACGAAAGGATTCATTTACAACAACAACAGGAACTTCTTATTTTTCCTTTTTATTTCCTATATATCTCAGAATGGTTGCTTAGATCTTTGCTTTATTTTGACAGCTATAAAGCATATCAAAATATTAGTTTTGAACGCGAGGCCTATCAAAATGAAATAAATATGGAATACCTTACGACGAGAAAACGCTTTAGTTTTATTAAATATCTTTGGAGCCACTAAGCCCTGAACTTGTGTTGGTCACAAATCAAAAAATAACCCTTCCCCTCTTAGAGAAAAAGAAAGTAGAACTTTATATAAAGCGTGAGGATTTGATCCATCCTCAAATTTCAGGTAATAAATATCGTAAACTAAAATACAATCTGCTTAAGGCAAAGGAAATGAAGTATGATACCATACTAACTTTCGGAGGAGCTTACTCGAATCATATTGCAGCAACCGCCTACGCCGGTATGATTAACGGAATGAAGACTTTAGGGGTGATCAGAGGGGAGGAATTAGCTGGTTCATGGAGCAGTAATCCAACCTTGTCTGCCGCACACAAACATGGAATGAAATTTAAATTTGTCTCCAGAGCAGACTACAGGAAAAAGGAAATTACTGGATTTTTAGATAACTTAAAGGCGGAATTAGGAAATTTCTATATGGTTCCGGAAGGAGGGACAAACAAATTAGCTGTTAAGGGTTGTGAGGAGATTTTAACTCCAAAAGACTTGGAATTTGATGTAATCTGTTGCTCAGTTGGAACAGGAGGTACTTTGGCAGGAATAATTAATAGTGCTACCCCCAACCAACATGTATTAGGTTTTCCTGCTCTTAAAGGCGACTTTTTAAAGAAAGATATTTGTAAATTTGTTGAAAATGGGAACTGGGAAATATGTACGGATTACCATTTTGGGGGCTATGCCAGGGTTAATGAATCATTAGTATCATTTATAAATGAAATGAATCAAAACGTCGGAATACGCCTTGATCCGCTATATACCGGGAAAATGATATACGGTATATTAGACATGATTGCTAACGATTATTTTAAACCCAGGACTAAAATATTGGCTATTCATACTGGAGGATTGCAAGGAATAGCAGGAATGAATTTATATTTGAAAAGCAAAAATTTACCCATAATCGATATATGAAACACGCTACGCTGGCAGTTGTTTTGGTTTTTTTACTTCTAAGTTGTGGAACTAAAAAAAGGACTACCAATTCCAAGAAAGAATCGTCTGAAGTTGTAAAGTCCAAGAAGTCTGTAAAAGATAAAAGCAAGTATCCTTTGCCTGAAGATTCCGGAAAATTTATACGCTATTCCACCTCATCTATTGAAGAATATTTAGTTACCTATTCAGAAATAGCCCAATTTGAAATGAAGGCCTATGGAATACCGGCCAGTATTACTTTGGCTCAAGGGATTTTGGAAAGCGGCTATGGAATGGGGGCACTTACCTTAAAAACTAATAATCATTTTGGTATTAAATGTCATAACAGTTGGGATGGGGAGTTTGAAAATCACGATGATGATGAAAAAGGCGAGTGTTTTAGAAAATACAATCATCCTATGTATTCATTTCGTGATCATAGTATTTTTCTTTCATCCAGGGCGCGCTATGCTTCCCTTTTTGAGTTGAGGAGAGATGATTATAAAGGATGGGCAAAAGGGCTTAAGAAAGCAGGCTATGCTACAGATAATAGGTATCCCCAAAAATTGATTTCCTTTATTGATAGATATCAGCTCTACAAATACGACCGGGAAGTTTTAGCTGAGGGATATCTGGTACAGGCAGAACCTAAAAAATATAATTACAAAAAGCATGTTGTCCAAAAAGGAGACACCTTATATTCTATATCCAGAACCTATTTTATTTCCGTCGATGAGTTGATGAAACTCAACGATATGAACTCTAGTAACTTGTCTGTCGGACAGGAACTGAAGATTAAATCGGAAAGAGTAAAATAAATTTATATGATTTATCAGAGAAGTAGCGCCTTATTTGCTGAGGCTAAGAAATATATTCCCGGTGGTGTAAATTCTCCGGTCCGGGCTTTTAATGCAGTGGGCGGTGATCCCGTTTTTGTTGAAAGGGCCAAAGGAGCTTATTTATATGATGCCGATGGAAATAAGTTAATTGACTATATCTCTTCCTGGGGTCCCCTGATTTTGGGGCATGCTTATGAACCTGTGATTAACGCAGTTATTAATAAAGCCAAGCTTGGCACTTCTTTTGGAATGCCTACCGAAATAGAGACAGATCTTGCTAAATTGGCAGTTTCTATGGTTCCTAATATTGATAAGATTAGATTTGTAAATAGCGGAACAGAAGCTTGCATGAGCGCTATTCGTCTGGCCCGTGGATTTACAGGAAATGAAAAGATTATAAAATTTGCCGGATGTTATCACGGGCACTCAGATTCCTTTTTAATAGAGGCTGGAAGTGGTGCCATAACATTTGGTAGCCCTAATAGCCCCGGAGTGACCAAAGGTACCGCAAAGGATACCTTATTGGCAGAATATAATAACCTGGAAAGTGTGATTACTCTGATTGCGGCTAACAAGAGTGAAATTGCCGCTGTTATCATTGAGCCCATTGCTGGTAATATGGGTTGTATTGTTCCGTCAGAATCTTTTATGGACGGACTTAGAAAGATCTGTACAGAGGAAAATATTCTTTTGGTATTTGATGAAGTAATGACGGGGTTCCGGCTAGGTCGTGGTGGGGCACAAGAAGCCTTAGGAATAGATGCTGATATTGTTACTTATGGAAAGGTAATTGGGGGAGGTCTTCCTGTAGGGGCATTTGCCTCCAGGAATGAAATTATGGCTCATCTTGCTCCCGAGGGGCCTGTTTATCAGGCCGGGACTCTTAGTGGTAATCCTTTGGCCATGAGTGCCGGACTTGCTATGCTTACAGAGTTAAATAATCGGCCTGAGATATTTGATAGCCTTGATCAAAAGACCGCTTATCTTCATAAGGGCATGTCTTCTGTGTTCATAGAGCATGGTATTCCTCATCAACTTAATCGTTTTGGTTCTATGATTTCGGTTCATTTTACTGAAAATCCGGTGATAGATTTTAGCAGTTCTGCTAAAGGTAACAATGAGTTATTCCGAAAGTATTTTCACGGAATGTTGGAGCAGGGAATATATCTTCCACCGAGTGCCTTTGAAAGCTATTTCTTAAATGATGCTATTACCTATGAGGATTTAGATAGTACAATTGAAGCCTTAAAGAAGATTGCTCCTAATTTGGTTTAAAATGCGGTAATAATGAAGAAACGGAATATAGAAAATTTATACTTTATTCTACATCCCGTTTTCCTTAAGACTCTAGACCTATTTGCCATGCCTCCTGCCGGAATCATGTTCTCTTTTGCCGTCTTTTTTATGATTTCTGCCATGATGATGTATGCGTTCCCATTTTTGGAATTGCTCTTCTGACAGAATTTGTTTCATTTTGCCTTTTTGGGCAATCATTCTATCCAATCGTTCATTTTGAAAGTCAAAGCGTTCATCCGTACTCGGTTTAAATTGTTCTGATTTTTCATTTTTCGCCTTCCGTTCCAACATTAAGGCCTTGCGTTCTGTAGCATTTTCCAAATTTATCTTTTGGATTTCCTTCTGTTGAGCGTCACTTAAATCCAAAGCTAAAGTCATCTTTTTTGTCTTAAGTATGGCTATTTGTTCCGGAGTCATATCATTCATGCCCCTTTGTTCAGAATCAAAATGCTGGCCTCTTTGAGAATAACCCAACATTCCAATTAATAATACAGTTGTTACTAATACTTTTTTCATGTGTTTATGTTTTTGTTATATGTCTTAGATTATTATTTCTTCATTAGGTTTAAACCACATCGGGATATTATAAATATTTTAACACTACAGAAAATTAGTTTAAGTGAATCCTGTGCTGAATGTTTTAAAGCCTAATTAATTTAAAACAAGAAGGGCCCGGTTTTAACCGAACCCTTTTATTTGGGAATTATATATGGATTTGTTTTACTAATTAAAATTTTCTAATTGAATTGGGAATGCTGGTTTTAAATTTACATCAGTAATTTCTACAATTTCCACTGATGTATATTCTTGTGCATGATTTTGATTGCTGTCTAAAGCATAGTAAGTAAATGCAGATAATACAAAACAAACAAAATAGAGCAGACTTTTAATTTTATAAGACATAATAAAGGGGGTTTATGTTCTTTACTAAAGTATAACCTAAAATGAGCCTGGTAGAATGTATGTTGTGAATATCTCTTTTATTAGGGTTAAAAACGAAAAATATGTGGTTTACATCATTTCTGACCAGATTTTAAGTAAAAGCACTTTACATTTAATAGCTTAAATAAGGTAACTCACCGAGCACTATTATCGTAACGGCGGTGGATTTAGTATTTGATCTATTCGCTCTATTACATCATGTAAATGATATTTAATCATGTTATCAGAAGTTTGGGGATGTCATTACTTGCGATGACTTTAGCAAATATTGTCAATAAAAGTGGTGGGAGAATTTAGTTTGCCATTTAATGGTGTTGTGCTAATGATACGAATTGGCCTAAGAATTCAAAAAAGAGTCGAGACTATTGTTAATTAAATCATATATATATTTTTTTACATAGTAGAAGCAGGAGAATATAACTATCAGATAAACAGAAATATAAACATAAAAAATGCATCAGTAACCAATGTTAGCAATTATAGTTTTGCTGTTAAACAAAAGCTAAAAGTGTAACAAATTAATTTTTCGACCGTCTTATATTTAAACAACGATAAACAATTAACAAATTATAAAATGAATAAATTATTAATATTAAGTGGATTGGTAATGCTGGGCACAACCACCACACCGCAGGAGAATATATTAACTTCAAATTGTATCACATCGGAAGATAGCATTCATGTAAGTATGGAAGATGTAAATAGTCATAAATTACTTGCTATGGAGACTGAAACCGTATGGAAAGCGCCTAAACTTGTAAGCAGAATTTCAGTAAAAGCTCCAGAAGATTTAAAACTGTCTGAAATTGCATTTATTGAAGAAGAGCCTTCTATAGAATTGGGATTTGATACTGCTGAGTATTTACCTGAAGGCTTTGATCCTTATTGCGTTTATTTTGACGTAAATTCTATCGTTTTTATTGATGATGAAATAACAGATCTGGGATTTGATACGACTGAGTATTTACCAACAAATTTTAATGCATATGCGAATCCCAACAGTTTAGATGGAATTAACTATATAGAAGAAGAAATTGTTGACCTGGGATTTAATACAACAAAATATCTTCCAGAAGATTTTGATCCCTATGAATTCTATTTTGATCTGGATTCCGTAGAGTATATAGAAGATGAAGAAGAATTAGATTTTGATTTTAGCACTGGGGATTATTTACCAGCTGGATTTGATCCTTTATCAAGATAATAAGAGGATAGAAAATCTTATTTCTATCGAATTATTGGGTTAGTCACCGTAAAAGCCTTTGTTCAACAAAGGCTTTTTTTATTGGCCTACTTTCTTTTTTGTAGCATTTCATATTATCTAAAAGTAAATTAACAAAAAATTAACTTAAAATGGCTGAATATAGAATTGCTAAAAACTGCAATTGTTAAGGCTGGTCTTGATAAATTTTGTGGTGCTCTTTTGAACTGTTCTTAAGTTTTATCACCGGAAACTGAGAAATTCGTTTTTAAGGCAAGATTAATCTATTGTTAAGTGTATCAGAAGAGCAATAATAAGCGTATTTCTATGTTTATCTTTGCTAAAATATTAACCTATTAGCGTTATGAAAAAACTAAAAACAATAATAAGTAGCTTTTTGATAGTAGCATCTATCAATGGTATAAATGCTCAGAATCCTAATGATGATGATAATCATTTTGATGTTAACAGCATTGTATACATAGAAGACGAAGATTTTGATCTTGGTTTCAATACATCAGAATACCTTCCGGAAGATTTCGATCCTTATAAATATTATTTTGATCTGAATTCCATTTCTTATGTGGAGGATGTTTATGTTTATATTGATAATGAAAGGAATTTACCAAGACATTTTGATGTATTTGCAAATCCGTCGGATTTTCGAAATGTGAGTTACATTGATCCAAAGGACGAAATGGAATTGGAGTTCGAAACTGAACAGTACTTACCAGTGGACTTTAATCCTTATGCAAGAACTTTATCAATAAATAGTAATCCCTTGTTTTAATTTAAACAGTAGAAAATTAATAAGCCCTGATCACTGTATCGGGGCTTTTTTTATTAAAATAAAATTGGGATTATATATTGGAAAACTAAGATCAATAAGACAACAGCGATAAGGTTTAAAATAATTCCAACTTTTGCCATCTGGTGAACCTTAATATAGCCACTGGCAAAAACAATTGCATTTGGAGGCGTGGCCATTGGCAACATAAATGCACAACTACTGGCAATTGTCACCGGGATCAACAGGTATACTATTGGTATGTCCAAGCCAATCGCAATTCCAGCGACTACTGGTGCTAAAACGGCAACTAGTGCAACATTACTCATCAATTCGGTCATAAATAACATTAGGATTATGAGAAGCGAAGCCGTAAACAGAATGCCAATCTCACTTGTAGCAATAGCGTTGGAGACAATATCTACAATACCGCTTACAGACATTCCCTTTGCAAGGGCCAGCCCACCTCCGAAGAGAATGAGAATGCCCCAGGCTAATTTTTGAGTGTCATTCCACTTGATAATAAAATCACCTTTTCTGATATTATAGGGAACAGCAAAAAGAGAAATTGCAGCCAACATGCTAATTATAGTATCTGAAAGTCCTAAACCTGGGAAAATTTTGTTTACCAGTGTTCTGAAAATCCATAGAAATACTGTAATCCCGAAAATGACCAAGACCATTTTTTCCTTTCCTGAAGTAGGCCCTAATTTTTTTAATTCTGAGTTTATTACATCCTTTGATGCCTTGAATTTAAGTTGTCTGTTTGGAAACATCCATTTTACCAGAACCAGGTAAGATATGATTAATAGTATTATAGAGAAAGGAAGACCTAGCGTCATCCATTTTAGAAAGGAGATCTCTATGTTATATTCATTTTCTAATAGCCCAATCATAACAGAGTTGGGGGGAGTTCCAATAACGGTGGCAATACCTCCTGCATTTGCAGAAAAGGCTATACCAAGCATAACGCTAAGCGCAAAATTTTGATCATTTTTAGTATACCCGTCTTTGTCATTAATCAGTAAACCAATTACAGACATGGCTATGGGGAGCATAACTACGGTACTGGCTGTATTACTTATCCACATGCTCAGTGAAGCCGTTGCAATCATAAAACCCAGGACCACCTTATTGGGGGTAGTACCTGTTATTTTAATGATGTTGAGGGCTATTCGTTTATGGAGGTTTACCTTTTCTAACGCCAATGCCAAAACAAACCCTCCGAAAAACAAGAAAATTATTGGACTTCCATAATTGGCACCCACATCGGTTATTGGCATTATTTTCATAACAGGGAAAAGTACAAGCGGTAGAAGTGCTGTTACTGAAATGGAAACGGCTTCAGTAATCCACCAAATAACCATCCATAAGGCAACGGCAATAACACTATTAGCACTTTCATTTTCGGGAATAAAGTTTGGTAAATTTGTAAAAATGAAGAAAAGAAGCGGACCGGATATAAGTCCGAGTTTCTTGTTAAAGCCCATTTAGAGTATTTTAGGCTCTAAACTATACCTTTTACTTTAGTTTTAAAAATAAAAGAGAGCAAGCTTGCTCCCTTTTAAATTAGCTGTAAAATGCTATTCATTCAAATTAATAGGATTCAGATTAGTATCTGTTAAGCCGTATAACAATTTTACCTCTCCTTCTATATCAAATCCGGCAATAAAAAATAGATTGCCATTAATGTTCAGTATTTCGGGTAGATAATTCCCCGGATAATTAAGTGCTTTAATTTGACTTCCATTATTGTCAAATTTTCTTAAATTCTCATCGCTTGATATTACAAAGGAATCTCCTAAGGACACCATGGCCTGATTATTCATTGTTCCTTCAAAATATGAAGATAATATCATTGTCCCGCTCGTATTAGCCAAAGTAAGTTCACCATTGGCATACATCGCGATATTGCCATTAGAAAGCTGTTCTAAGTGATAACTTCCGTTCAGGTCATTGGCAGAACTGATTTTGGAATCCAATAAAGAATCCTCGTATATAACATGGGAAGTTACATTTAGACCGGAGTCAAAGAAGATTAACAAGGGTTTGTAGTTTGTTATTTTCGGATTAGTATCATTTTTACTGAAAACTGCTCCAAAAGCGATAAAACCGTTTTCAACTTCAATCATGTCACCTATCATGGAATCTGCATCTCCAAATGAATTAAGGACCACAGCGAATGCATCACCTGAAGAATTCCTTGTTTCAACAGCTGTTTTGTAGACACCACTATCTTCTTCTGTGCCAAAGTAAAAGAAGTTTGTACCGTTTGCCAGGAAACCATAACTGTGTTTGCTAGATGAATTAATCCCATTCATAAAGTTAAAGGCATTGTTAAAGGTAAGTTCCTGAGTTCCATAAAGGCCATCCAAGGTTCTTGAAAACACAAAATTCATATTTCCACTCGGATAGAAATTAACAAAAGCGCTATTTGAATTAAAAGGTTTATCGGCCAAATAATGCGAGGCCGGAATATAATTTTCATCTAATTCCCTGTAATAAAATTTGGCGCCACCAGTCCCTACCAGATCTTCCAAAAGTTCAATAGAATAGATTAATCCATTTACCGGATTTACACCGGTTTCCATGGGAATTCCATTAAACCCGTCTGCTATCTCAGGAAAAATAAAAAAGTCTTGCACCACGGCATCATTCACCAGAATTTGTCGGGAAGTTGTTTTCGTTTCCATAACTTCATTGGAAACCGTTAAGGCAATGGTGTAATCTCCTGGCTTTCCGTAAACTACAGTAGGGTTTTCTTCAGAACGTGTTTCTCCGTTACCAAGATTATAGGAGTATGCAATGGCTCCTACAGAGCAATTGTTTATTTGCAGGTTTTCGCCTACCATAAGGATCTCTTTACTCACTTCAAAACATGCCTCTAATGTTGAGTTAGGATCAGGATCAGAAGGAGATGCGTCCTTAGAACAGGAAGTTAAAAATGCTGCTAAAATGATCAGAAAGTAGATTTTCTTCATAAAAACAGATTTGGGATTCTATCTATTATAACGAAAATACCGGGGTCTTTATTTCAATTTTTAACACTCATTCGATGAAATGCACTAGGTGTAAAATACTGATAATGAAATAAATAAGAATAAAATATCCTTTTTATTGCTCATTTAATTTACAAAGAAGGGTATCGTCCTCTTTTACCACTTTAGTTAATCCCAATTTGTTCAAACCTTTGAGCCCCTTATCCCAAGCCTTATTACTTAATCCGGCAGCTTCTTTTAAATCGGCCAATGGCATGGTTTTATGGGTTTTTAAGATGTTAAAAATCGATTTTTCATTTTCATTTAATTCAAGAGGCTTTTTTTCGGGCCGCATTTGAGGAAAGAACAAAACTTCCTGAATAGAGGCATTATTTGTTAACAGCATCACCAGGCGGTCTACACCTATACCAATCCCCGAAGTAGGGGGCATACCGTATTCCAGGGCCCTGATAAAATCCTGATCAATAAACATTGCTTCATCATCGCCTTTTTCCGACAATTTTAACTGTTCTTCAAAGCGATCGCGCTGATCAATAGGATCATTTAGCTCTGAGTAAGCGTTGGCAATTTCTTTCCCGTTAATCATAAGTTCAAACCGCTCTGTTAAGGCCGGATTCGTCCTGTGTTCCTTAGTAAGCGGACTCATTTCTTTTGGGTAATCTATAATGAAAGTCGGTTGAATGTAGTGATGCTCACATTTTTCACCAAAAATCTCATCAATGAGCTTGCCAACCCCCATACTTTCGTCTACTTCTATATTTAGTTTTATAGCCACTTCTCGCAGCGATTTTTCATCCATCCCGGCAACTTCGTAACCCGTATGCTCCTTAATGGCTTTAAGGATTGGGATGCGTGGATAGGGCGCCTTAAAATCGATCTCCTTATCACCCATGGTTACTTTCGTGGAGCCATTGGCATCTATAGCCACTTTTTCCAGCAACTGTTCGGTAGTATCCATCATCCAATTATAATCCTTGTAGGCTACATAAAGCTCCATAATGGTAAATTCGGGATTATGGGTGCGGTCCATCCCTTCATTTCTGAAATCCTTAGAAAACTCATATACTCCGTCAAAACCACCTACAATGAGACGTTTCAAATAAAGTTCATTAGCTATTCTGAGGTAAAGGGGTATATCCAGCGCATTATGGTGCGTTATAAAGGGCCTTGCAGCCGCTCCTCCGGGTATAGGCTGTAAAACGGGGGTTTCTACTTCTAAATACCCTTTATCATTTAAAAACTCACGAATACTATTTGTTATTTTGGTTCGCTTTATGAAAGTGTCTTTAACAGAAGGATTAACTGCCAGATCTACATAACGCTGGCGATAGCGTTGCTCAGGATCGTTAAACTCATCATAAACATTGCCTTCTGCATCTTTTTTTGGAAGCGGTAATGGTCTTAAGGCTTTACTTAGGATAGTAAAATCTTTCACCATTACGGTTTTCTCCCCGACCTGTGTGATAAAAAGTTCTCCTTCTATTCCAATGATATCGCCAATATCCAAAAGCTTTTTATAAACCTCATTGTATTTGACTTTATCCTCTCCCGGACAAATTTCATCCCGGTTAAAGTAGACTTGAATACGCCCTTCACTATCCTGTAATTCTGCGAAGGAAGCTTTTCCCTGGATCCTTCGGGACATCAATCTCCCCGCAATTACAACCTTTTTTCCTTCTTCATAGTTGTTGGAAATGCTCACGGAAGTGGCATCTACAGGGAATAAGGCTGCAGGATAGGGATTTATCCCCATTTCCCGAAGCTTATTTAGTTTTTCTCTACGTACGATTTCTTGATCAGAAAGTTGCATAAACTGGTCGTTAAAGCTGCAAATATAGGTACAATGCGCTAATCTATCAATCCAATATTTTCAATCTATTGTGAAATAGGTTTTCTCATATTAAACTAATTCAATATCATGATAAAAATCATAGATTACTTACCAAACCTTCTCTTCATTTGATCTTTATTTCCAATGATCATTTATTGTATAGGGAATCATGATGGTTTTTGAAGTTTCTCAATACTTTAAGAAGAAAAAACAGCAAATACATTAACTATAGTTTTTATATAAAATACTTAAAAAATGAAAAAAATCGTATTAATTATTATTGCCTTAGTAGGTTTCGCATTACATTCTAGTAGCCAGGAAATATCGCCATATATTGAGATTGGCAAATCTAATAACAGTATTCAGCAGGTATCTGAAGATGTATTGGCTGCACTTAAAGAAAATTCATTTCAGATTTTGGGATCTTATCATCCTGCGAATAGAAGTTCTTTAAAAGTGATTGTATTTACGCGTAGTGATTTAAAAAATACAGTTATAAAAGTTGCAGACAGAGGTGCTCTTGCATCCGCATTTAAGGTAGGCCTGGTGCAAAAAGACGGTGAGGTTACCATATCGTATACAAATCCTGATTACATCTTAAGAGCTTATTTAAGAGAGAATTATAACTCATACAAAAGTATTTTTGAAAAATTCAGTACAGATTTAAAAACAACTTTTTCCGCTATTGGTAATGATTTTGTCCCATTTGGTGGAACTGTAGAGGCCGATAAACTTAAAAAATATCACTATAAAATAATGATGCCTTATTTCACAGATCCTGTTAGCCTAAATGAATTTTCTTCATTTGAAGAAGGGCTTAGGATAATTGAAGGTAATCTAAAAGCTAAAAAAGGGGAAACATTGCAGGTCTATAAGATTATTTACAGTAAAGAAAAGGTTGCAGTATTTGGTGTGGGATTGAAAAGTAAGGAAGATGGCGAATCCTATTTTTTGCCTAAAATAGGAATGGATCATGCAGCTGCAATGCCTTATGAAATTATTTTACAGGGCAAGGAGGCATCTATGCTACATGGTAAATATAGAATTGCCTTACATTGGCCCGACTTGACCATGGGTACATTTATGAAAATAATGAGTACCCCTGGTGATATTGAGGACACCCTTGAAGGTCTTTGTAAAATGTCAGAATCTGATAAAAATTCTTTATAATTTCATAGTAATAGTCTTTAGAGTTGTTTAGTTTTAATTGTTTATTTGGGCCCTGCTAACGCGGGGCCTATTGTTTAATAATTATAATTTTCTTTAAAAATTTCATCCTGTTTGCTGTAACAAAACGCAAATTATTACGTCCAATAAGTACACCCGTCCGGCAAAAAGACGGGGTCAATCATTAAACCTGAACTATGAGCTTTTGGAGAGTATTGCTGGCTATTATTTTTCCGCCTTTATCGGTCATTGGTAAAGGTTGCGGATCTTTTCTTATTGTTCTCCTTTTAACCTTTTGCGGCTGGGTTCCCGGAGTAATAGCAGCCCTTGTAATCCTGAACAATCCCAGCTGAAGTTTGTATCTTTGCCTGTGATGAATAAAAAGGTTGCCGTACAGGATTTGGGCTTAAAGGACTATAAAGAAACCTGGGACTTCCAGGAACTGTTGTTTCAGAAAACTATTGATCGTAAAATTAAAAACAGACACGAGGAAACCCTCCTGGAGACCCCAAATTATTTCCTGTTTGTTGAACATCCACATGTATATACATTGGGAAAAAGTGGGGATATATCTAATCTGTTGGTAGATGAAAAACAACTTTCTGCAAAGGGTGCAAAATTCTACAAGATAAACCGTGGTGGTGATATTACTTACCATGGCCCAGGCCAGATCGTGGGTTATCCCATCCTGGATCTGGATAATTTCTTTACAGACATCCATAAATATTTACGCCTTCTTGAAGAAATGGTTATCCTAACCCTGGCAGAATACGGTTTAAAAGCGGAGCGATCCGACGGAGAAACCGGGGTATGGATTGATGTGGGTACACCCTTCGCCAGAAAAATCTGTGCTATGGGCGTACGGGCGAGCCGATGGGTGACTATGCACGGCTTTGCCTTAAATGTAAATGCCGATTTGGGTTATTTTGATTTGATGATCCCTTGCGGGATCAAGGGAAAAGCAGTCACTTCAATGAATGTTGAATTGGGTCAAAAAGAAATACCTATGGGTGAGGTAAAACAAAAACTGCTAAAACATTTTGCCGCTTTATTTCATGCACAAATTACTAAAGAAAAAACCGGGGTTTAATCCCCGGTTTTTTAATTTCGAAAACTATTTACTTAGGCTGGTAAGTACCATACTACTCATCAAATTTCCATTTTTTTTAAAGGTCTCTTGTTTGATCATTCCAACACCTTCTGCCAACCATAGTCGAGAAGGAAAGTTTTGACTGGACATCATCATTTTAGACTGGTTTTCACTATAAATAACGTAGCATTCATATGTGCCTGCAGGTGTAGTAACTGTTTCCTTTT
>Ga0265306_10000227_pt1 | contig 25381 bp, 25 predicted proteins | sample Helome_3_FD_192493 | JGI IMG/M metagenome (GOLD analysis project Ga0265306, IMG submission 192493) | Marine sediment microbial communities from subtidal zone of North Sea - Hel_20160420 (Illumina Assembly) | ecosystem: Environmental > Aquatic > Marine > Subtidal zone > Sediment ... | reverse complement strand
CCATGACGGCTATTTGCTCAAGCATATGCTCGAGGAACGGAATTCCGGTATCGAAACTCGAGTTTCCCTGTCCGTCGAGATTGAGCTCAACACTGATCTCGGTCTCCAGTGTTTTGCGGCTGACTTTTGCACTACGATCTGACATCTTTAACCCATTCAGGCAGGTGTTGAGAGGCTGCTGATGATAATCGACATCGTGGCTAAATTCGAGCCTTAATCGGTAACCTTCTGCACTGTCTCAATCGAGGATAAAAGTTACCGGGCCATCATTGACCAGGTGAACCTTCATATCGGCACCAAACTGTCCGCAGGCAACCTGCTCATAACCCGCTCGCGCATAGTCGATCATGATATCGAAGATTCGTTTACCATGTTGCGGGCTTGCGGCGGAGGTAAAACTTGGGCGCCGCCCCTTCTTTGTATTGGCTGCCAGGGTAAACTGGGGCACCAGCAACAACCCGCCTTCGATATCGATCAACGACAGGTTCATCTTGCCATCAGGGTCTGCAAAGACACGGTAATTTAGCATTCGATCGATGAAATAGCGGGCGCGCGACTCGTCGTCATCAGCCTGTATTCCGACCAGCACCAGGATACCCTGACCAACCCGGGCTATTGTTGCCTCGGCAACATCAACCCGCGCTTCGCTGACACGCTGCAGCAGGGTAATCAATCCAGAATTTCCAGCATCGAATTACAGCTTTCAACCAGTGCATTCGCTATCCCTTTCTCGGTTACCGCGTGACCGGCATCATCGATAACCCTGAGCCTGGCTTCTTCCCAGTGTTGCTTCAGTAGAAAAGCCTGATCGATCGGGCATACCATGTCGTAACGCCCATGCACGATGTATCCGGGAACATGACTGATACTTGCCATGTCTGCAATCAACTGGTTAGGCCCCAGAAAACAGTTGTTACAAAAATAATGGCATTCAATCCGGGCAATACTGAGTGCAATATGCGGGTCGCTAAAATGGTCAACAACGTTCTTATCCGGCAGTAAAGTCACCGAAGACCCTTCCCAGATTGACCAGGCCTTGGCAGCACCCATGCGCACAATTTCATTGTTGCTGGTAAGTCGCTGGTAGTAGGCCGCGATAATATCTCCCCGTTCCTGCGCTGGAATCGGCTCGATAAAATGTTCCCAGGCCTCCGGGAAAATACGCGCGGCCTCGCCATTAAAGAACCAGCTCACATCTTCTTCCCGACCTAAAAATATACCGCGTAAAATTAATCCCAACACCTGTTTCGGGTGGGATTGAGCATAGGCCAGGGCCAGGGTCGAACCCCACGAGCCTCCAAACACAACCCACCTGTCGATTTCCAGGAATTCACGAATTTTCTCCAGGTCGGCGACGAGGTCCCAGGTGGTATTGTCCTCGAGGCTGGCGTGGGGTCTCGATTTTCCACTGCCGCGTTGATCAAAAAGTACGATTCGGTAAGCCTCGGGATTAAAGAAACGTCGATGCCCGGGTTCGCATGAACCACCGGGCCCCCCGTGCAGGAAAACTATCGGCACGCCGTCAGGGTTACCACATTCTTCTATATATAAGGTGTGCAGATCAGAAACTGGAAAACGGCAGGTTTTATAGGGCTGTATGGCAGGGTATAACATCCGCGTTGCGAATCTCCGGTTGATGGATGTAGGACTAGTCCTACACGAATGAGAGCTCAATGCTGACAACCGCACAGCCTGACCAGGGTTTCAGTCCAGCGCCTGTCGTGACAATATACTATCACGACAATGGGAGTGGTCGACAGACAGGGAACACCGAATTTATTGAGCTGGTTTTTCTCTCCTCGAGGTACCCTAGGCCTGGTTAGAAATTAACCGGGTCTCTTTTTTTCTGCCCTCCAGGCAGCATTCGATAAGGGCTTCCGTCGGCCGGGATCAATCGTCGGACTGCTTCAAGTTTCGAAAATCAAAAAGGTCGCCATCGAGTAAATGCGAAGCTGTTACCTTGCACAGCGACGTGACGATATTGTCAACACGCCCTGGATAAGCATCATCCCATTGCAGCAGCATGGATTTAATCGTCTGGCGCTGTAAACCGGTTTGAGAGCCGCACAGGTTGCAGGGAATAATGGGGAATTCACGCAGCGCGGCATACTGTTTAATCAGCTTCTCACGCACATAAACCAGCGGGCGTATCACCACGTTTCGTTGATCGTCGCTCTTAAGCTTTGCCGGCATCGCCTTCAAGCGGCTGTTAAAAAACATGTTTAGAAACAGGGTTTCCACTATGTCGTCTGCATGGTGACCGAGTGCTATCTTGCTGGCACCCAGTTCAGCCGCCACGTTATAAAGTACGCCGCGGCGCAATCTCGAGCACAGCGAGCAAGTGGTCTTGCCCTCGGGAACCAGGCGCTTGACGACACTATAGGTATCCTCCTCGACGATCCTGAACTCGACGCTCAAAGCGTTCAGGTAATCCGGTAACACCGATTCGGGAAAACCAGGTTGTTTCTGATCCAGGTTTACCGCTATCAGTTCGAACTGAATCGGCGCAGATTTTTGCAAGGTCAGTAAAATATCGAGCAAACTGTAACTATCGGCACCGCCCGAGAGGCATACCATGATGCGGTCACCGTCTTCGATCATGTTGAAATCGCTTATCGCACGACCGACGTTGCCACGGATCTTGCGTTCAATTTTTTCCAGGCCGGGCTGCTCCAGGGCACTTATATCGACGTTGTGACTATTCTGCTTCATTGTCTTACTTTTTCCAGAACGTGGGTGTAAACAAAACCAGCAGAGTGAATATTTCAAGCCGCCCGAGCAGCATCGCCATACAAAGAATCCATTTGGCGGGATCGTTAATCGACGAAAAATTCCTGCCAACATCGCCGAGACCGGGACCCAGGTTATTAAGACAGGCAGCGACCGCGGAAAACGCGGTTTCCTGGTTCAAACCAGTCGCCATCAGCAACAGGATCATTAGCGCAGATATCGCGAAATAGGCTGCAAAAAATCCCCATACCGCTTCGATGACCTTCTCTGGCATCGGTTTTTTGCCAATCTTGACCGGGAATTCCGCATTCGGGTGTACCAGGCGCCTTAACTCTCGCACACCCTGCTTAACCAGCAGCAGGATACGAATAACCTTGATGCCGCCCCCGGTCGATCCCGAGCACCCGCCGATAAAGCTGACATAGAGCAGCAAAACGGGCAGGAAACCAGGCCAACTATAATATTCAGCCGTGGTAAAACCGGTCGTTGTGCCGATCGATACGACCTGGAACAAGCCCTCGATAATCGACTCGGTGGTCGAATCGAAAGTGTGCATGAACTGCAGGTAACCGACGGTAATGATGCTGACGATAAACAGCACCAGGATGTAAGTGCGAAATTCAGCGTCCCGTTGGTAGGGTTTCAATGAACGATGCCGGAATGCAATGAAATGTATGGCAAAATTAATGCCTGAAAGCAACATGAAAACAATAGCGATGAATTGAATGGCGGTGCTGTCGAAATAGCCGATGCTGGCATCATGGGTGGAAAATCCACCGATCGCGACCGTCGAGAAGGAATGCGACATCGCGTCAAAAAATGACATGCCCGCAAGCCAGTATGCCAGGCAACAGGCCACGGTGAGGCCGAGATAGATATACCACAACGCTTTTGCAGTTTCGGTGATACGCGGGGTGAGCTTGGTATCCTTTACCGGGCCCGGGGTTTCAGCACGAAACAACTGCATACCACCGACCCCTAGCATCGGTAACACTGCGACCGCCAGCACGATAATTCCCATACCACCGAGCCACTGCAGTTCCTGGCGATACAGTAATAGCGAGTGCGGCAGATTATCGATGCCGACAATGACAGTTGCTCCTGTCGTGGTAATCCCTGAAATCGATTCGAACACTGCATCGGTTATCGAAATATCGTATACCCCGGACAGGTAAATCGGCAGTCCCCCGGCAATCCCCAGCACCGTCCAGAACAGCACTACCACCAGGAAGCCATCGCGCAGACGCAATTCTTTCCTGTGTTTCCGCACCGGGAGGTAAAGTAGGAAGCCGAAGCCCAGGGTTAACACGAAGGCTTCCACAAATGGCAGAACCGCGCCATCACCATAAATCAGACCGGCAACTATCGGCGGCATCAAGGCGATACTGAATACCATTACCAGTAAGCCGAAAATGCGTTGTATTACCAGAAGCTGCATTTAAATGACCAGGCAGTATTCAGAAATAGGTGATACCGACCTGGAACAGCTTTTCCACGGCCGCGATCTTCTTTTTATCAGTCAGGAACAGGATTACATGGTCCTCGGATTCAATGACCGTGTCGTGGTGGGCAATAATGACATCGTCACCGCGTACGATGGCACTAATGCGGGTACCTTCGGGCAAGTTGATTTCCTCAATCGGCCGACCTACGACCCGCGACGATGTCTTGTCACCATGAGCGATAGCCTCGATGGCCTCGGCCGAACCACGGCGCAATGCGTGCACTGCTACCACGTCACCACGACGTATGTGCGCAAGCAGGGCTCCAATGGTGACCTGGTGTGGTGAGATGGCGATATCGATCAATCCGCTTTCGACCAGGTCAACATAAGCTGCCCGATTGATCAATGACATAACCTTTTTGGCACCCATGCGTTTGGCAAGCATCGAGGACAGGATATTGGCTTCGTCATCATTGGTGAGCGCACAGAATACATCCATGCTTTCGATGTTTTCCTCGATCAGCAGATCCGGGTTGGCGGCATCTCCCAGCAACACGATAGTTGAATTCAGTGTCGCTGACAGTTGGCGTGTGCGTGCCGGGTTGGTCTCGATCACCTTGACCTGGTAATCCTTTTCCATCATTGCTGCCAGCTGACCACCAATATTGCCACCACCGGCCAGCATGATGCGCTTGTTGGGTTTTTCAAGCTTGCGCATTTCAGAGATAACTGTCGGTATATGTTCACGTGCGGCCAGGAAGAACACCTCGTCTTCTGCCTCGATCACGCATTGGGCGGACGGCTGAATCGACTCACCACCGCGAAATATTGCCGCTACCCGCATATCGATACCAGGTACCACATCATTCATGGTTTTCAGTTCACGCCCCACCATCAGACCGCCATGAAAGGCTTTGACCGCGACCAGTTGCGCCCTGCCCCCGGCAAAATCCAGCACCTGCAAGGCGCTGGGATGTTCGATCAGGTGGTAGATATATTCCGTGACCAGCGATTCAGGACTGATCATGAAGTCGACCGGGATCGAGTCCTCGGCAAACAGGCCGGGACGGCCCAGGTATTCCGGCGAACGAATACGTGCAATCTTGGTAGGCGTATGGAAAAGCGAGGATGCCACCTGGCAGGCAATCATGTTGATTTCATCGCTATTGGTCAGTGCTATCAGCATGTCAGCATCGTCGGCACCCGCATCTTCGAGTAACCCCGGATAAGAACCGTTGCCACAAATGGTGCGCAGATCGAGTCGGTCCTGTAAATCAGAGAGAATTTGCTGATTGGTATCGACGACCGTGATTTCGTTGCTTTCTTCCTTGGCAAGTTCAGTCGCCACCGTCGAACCTACCTGTCCGGCACCTAAGATGATTATATTCATGGTTTGTTATTGTTTTTTGGTTTGTAGTCCCAATGATTTCAACTTGCGATACAGGTGCGTTCTCTCCTGCCCGACCCGGCGTGCCAGCTCTGACATATTATTGTCACTGAGCGCCAGGTGCCGGGACAGGTATTCGCGTTCAAACGCTTCTCTCGCTTCCCTTAGATCAAGATTCATATCGATTGTTATCTGCATTTTGTTATCCGGATCCTGGTCAGCGTTCGTTGTAACCTGGTGCAGCGTATCTTCGATTTCCGGCAGATCAATATTCTCTGTATCGTCATTTTCCAGAATTGCCTTAACAAACTGTTTAAGCTGATTGATATCCCCGGACCAATGATGATTGCGCAACAGGTTTTGTGCCGCAACATCAAAATGCCGATAGGGTAATTGTTCATGATCACTATACCAATTGACATAGTATTCCAACAGTTCGGGGATATCCTCGATATGTTCATCAAGAGACGGTATTACAATTGCATTCATCCACAATGTCGCCATACGCGGATCAACCTGGGCATTGTTTTTTAGTGCCTGGTAATCAAATCGACTCGAGACAATGAATCGGAATCTCGAATCTCGATTGGTTAACTCGATGGCATCGTGAAGTTCGGCCTGCTGTTCGAGACTGAGATCACAGATATCCTCAACGTAGAGGTTGGCATTTAAGGGCAGATAATTGCGCAGTTCCCGGTCGGTATCGAACATATCCATGCCGCCCGCAGAGGCACTGAGATAATTAGCCCAGATTCGCCTGCCACTGCCGTAAGGGCCGGACAAGAAGACCGCCTGGTTTGAACTGCCTAAATCCAGCATGTTCTGTTTCAGATTCTGCACCACCCGGCTGCTACCGACGGGTTCTTCGCGCCGTTGTTTATTTTCCTGTCGCAGTCCATGCGAACTGCTCGCCAGGGCCGACTTTACCGTGCTTATCAACTTGGCCATGGAAAGAGGTTTTTCCACGAAATCAATCGCACCGTAGCGGGTAGCCTCGACCGCGGTTTCAACAGTGCCGTGGCCTGACATCATCACCACCGGGCAGTGGTCCCGACCAGAAGACTTCCATTGTTTCAACAGCGTTACACCGTCGACTTCGGGCATCCAGATATCCAGCAGCACAAGGTCAGGATCCGAAACACGCCTGATTTCATTGGCAGCTTTCGCATGCTCCGCCACGTCAACCAGGTAACCTTCATCCTCAAGAATATCCTTTAGCAGGAAACGAATATCGGGTTCATCATCAACCACCAGGATTCGGGCGTTCATGGCATTACCTTCTTTTTCATTGGCTCAACCGCAGGACTGGCCACTGCCTCGTTTGCTGCGACGGATACGGGCAGACGGATGGTAAATCTTGCACCACCCCGGCTTGACTTGTCGACGCGCACGGAACCACCGTGTTCATCGACGATCTTTTGCACGATGGCAAGACCAAGCCCGCTGCCCGAGGTCTTGGTCGTCACGTAAGGATCGAACAAATTATCAGCAACCTCGGTCGCAATACCCTGGCCACTGTCTTCAACAGCGAATTCGATCCAGCTGTGATCCGGTTTCTCGACATATTCTGTCTTCAATTCTATCCAGCCCTCGCCTTCCAGGGTTTCAAGGCTGTTTTTGACCAGGTTGTGAATCAGTTGGCGCAGGCGCACGTCATCTGCCTCAACCACCGGCAGCGATTTATCGAGTTTCAATTCGATCTCGACAGCCGTATTATCCGCGTGATAAAGCACTGCAATTTCTTCGAGCATCGCATTTACATCGACCCACTGCGGTTTCTGGGTCGGCGCCCGTGCATATTCGGTAAAGGCGTTAACCATGGATTTCATCGCCTCGACCTGCTGTACGATGGTATGCGTGTAGCGATCCAGCAACGACTGTTTTTCAGCGCTGACCTCACCGCTTAACTTGCGATGCAAACGCTCGGCTGAAAGCTGTATCGGCGTTAACGGGTTTTTAATCTCGTGTGCCAGTCGGCGCGCCATTTCGCTCCATGCTGATTCCTTTTGTGCCTGGATTAATTCGGTCAAATCATCCACCACGATGACCTGCTCCTTGCGATCATCATTTTGCGATAGCAGCGTAGTGCCACGAACTCGCAGTATTTTCCTGCCTCCCTGGATAAATATAACAATTTCCTCCTGCCATTCCTGATGATTGTTCATTTGTGACTGAACGGCATCAAAAAATGGTTCCATCATCGGATACTGGCGCACAACATCGGCAATATGGAGCTCGGTGAAAAAGTGATTTTCAATATCAAAAATCAGGCAGGCAGCCGGATTAACACTTTTTATGAACCCGGTTTCATCGATCGTCAGTACACCGGAGGTAATATGCTCCATTACCGATTCCAGGTAATTTCTCTGCAGGGCCTCCATGCGCTGACTCTGCTCGGCAACTGCGCGACTGCGCGAGATCTTGCGAGTCATGGTGTTGAAAGAGCGCAGCAGAAATCCGAGTTCATCACTGCCTGACAGGTTCAACTGCTTTTCGTAATCACCCGCCGCAACCGCCTTGGTGCCTTCAACCAGGTCGTTGATGGGCGATACCAGTTTGCGCGCAGCGACAAAAGCCAGCCAGATCGCCGAGAACACGCTTAACAGCCAGATGACTGACAGCGCCATTGTGAAACTGGTTTTCAACGGGTCACGCAATAGCGCAAGTTCCTTGTAGCGGTCGTAGGCTTTCTGTACGCCCACGGTAAGTTCATTGAGCCGATCGGTAAAAGGGTATTGTGCTTGCAGCGTTTTTGCCGGCTCGGTCGCATCCAGACTTTGCACCAGGATGACAATTTGTATCGCCAGACCATAGACCGGGTCTTCAACCAGTTTCAGGTAGGGCCTGTCGATATCGAGATCACCTATGTCGGCTAACGGCAAGGCTTCGGGTAACTCGGTGGAATCGATACTGCTGGAAGCGATGATGGAGTTCACGTGATCGTACAGCGTTACTTCGTTGGCACCGTACTGCTCACGAACTTCGTCGAGATAAACTACCAGTATTTCGTTATCCAGTTCAACGATTTCGCCCGCGATGTCGCGCGTCTTGTTAAGGGCATCACGCTTACGCAGGTCGACTGCACTTCGACCGAGTTGTAAAGAGTCTTCAAGGGCGACCTCGATGCCTACATCAAACCAGCTATCGATGCCACGATGCAAAAAACTAAGTGAAAAGTAGTAAACCACGCTTACCGGGATAATGGTCAATAATACGAACACCCCGATCATGCGCGCAGTCAGATGCGAACCAATCGTTTTCAAACGATACTGTACGATCAGCTTGTAAACGTTGTAAACAATCAGACCCAACAGGGCCACCAGGCCGATCGCATTAAAAAATATGAGCCAGTTGTAATACTTACCAAAGGTAGCCGCCTGCGAGGTAGCATCGCTAATCGCATAAAGCGACCCCATCAGCAACAGAACCAGGGCCAGAATCGAGGCTGTATTACGAAATGTACTATTCATGATTCGGGACGCCTAACCTCCCATTCATACCATTCACTTTGCAAGTCCCAGTCATTATCCCACAACGAGCTCGACTTCAAAGGCAACGGCAATTCATCTGTATCAATGCCAAATCGCACACGGGCATAATACTCCTTATCAGTCGCCAGGTTGTTGATATTGAGCATAGGGTAATTGTAAACCACTTCCAGGTATCGCACCGCTGCTTTACGATTATCAAAATAGTGCCGCTCGGAGTTGTTGACATCGAGTACCACGAAAGAATCCAGCATCGGCAGGTGATGCAGCAAGTATTGTTGTTTCAATGAAACGACCCTGTCGTCGAACCAGTAACGCTTTGCGGAACGAATTTCGACCTCGAACATGATCGGTACTGCAAAACCTTGCTCGAGCGCGATCGAAATATAATCGGGAATATCACTTTCCACCACCATGTCAAGCATCAGCAATTCCTTATCCAGTGAAAAATCCGCGGTTTCCACGATGAACGGATCTTTATCCTGTGCCTTTGCGCTGGAAGCCAATACAGTCAGCACTACCAGGCACGGCATAACCAAAGCACGAAATCCAGTTGCCGCACAAAGTTTCATTCGCCACCCAACCTGGTCAGTAGCCCATAGTAGAAGCCATCCATGTTATCGCTACCCGTCAGTATCTGGCGTCCATGGGGTCGAGGTTCACCCCATTCGGCATTATTTATCTTCATCTCCACACAGTCCGGATGACGCTGCAGAAATTTTGCAATCTGAACTTCATTCTCATCCCTGAAAACAGAACAGGTGCTGTACAGCATTTTCCCTCCAGGCTTCAATAGACGCCATAATGCGTCCAGTATTTTTCGCTGTTGCGCGAGCAGTGGCATTATATCGCTTTCACGGCGCAATAGTTTGATATCCGGGTGCCTGCGCATAACACCACTGGCCGAACAAGGTACATCGGCCAGGATGCAATCGTAGTTATTGCCGTCAAACCAGGTCTCCGGGCTGGCAGCATCCCCGATTATAATCCGCGCAGACTTGTTAATACGCTGTAAGTTCTGGCGCAATCTTTCAAGCCGGACTTCACTGCTATCGAGCGCGTCGAGTTCAATTTTCTCGTATTGCTGCAGCAGCTGTGCCGTCTTTCCGCCAGGCGCTGCACAGGCATCGAGCACACGTACTCCCGATTTGCAGTCCAGCAACGATGCGGCAATCTGCGCTGCGGCATCCTGGACGCTCAGAAGACCCTGCTCAAATCCTGGTAGCTGGCTGACCTCGCAGGGGGACGATAGCTCGATCGCGGTTGCAACGGTACTGTGCCGGCTGGCCTCTATTCCTGCAGAGCCTAACGTGGTTATGACATTATCGATCGATGTTTGCCGGGTATCGACACGCAGCGTCATCGGTGGGCGATTGTTGCCCTCGATTAACACCCGTTCAGCCTGCTCCCCCCAGTCGCGCCGAATTCGGGACATGATCCAGTCCGGGTAAGCTTGCGTCGGCGAGCTACTGTCCAATTCGACCCTGTCACGAATCACACCCCGCAATAGCGCGTTAACCAGGCCTCGTGCCCAGGATTTTTTTTGCGCCAGTGCGAGCTTAACGGTTTCATTTACCGCCGCGTGAGGCTCGGTACTCATGACTAACAGTTGGTAAAGACCCAGTATCAGGATAACTTCGATATCGCGATCACGCGCCCGAAGCGGTTTTTGCAGCCGGCTGGCAAGAAGCGTTGACAGTGTGAAATACCAACGACAAAAACCAAACACGAGTTCGCGGCTTAGCGCGAGGTCTCGCTTTTCAAGCGCCAGCGACTGGTACCAATCACTGTTGAATACTTCGTCAAGGGAACGACCCTGATCAAGAACCTGCAGGATAGCCTGGACTGCGATCCAGCGTGGATTGGCGGAATTTGTCACGGCTTACCCAACGAGCACCCGCTCAGATTCCTGGCATTTAATGCCTGCGCTGCGCTGCATTTATTGCGCCCTGAAAACTGCAGCTCGGTCAGCTGCAGCACTCCCTGACCACAACTGATGTAAATACCATCTGCATCATGTGCAACGACATAACCCGGTGTTCCCGGCTCGAAATCCGCATTTATCCCGGCAGACCAGAGCCGCAGATTTTCATTGTCGAGAAAGGTATAACTGACCGGCCACGGATTGAAGGCGCGAATCTCCCTCAGCAACTCCTGCGCAGGCTTGTTCCAGTCAACCTCGGCCTGCTGTTTTGTCAGGCGGGGAGCATAGGTGGCTAGCGAATCGTCCTGATCCTGCGCCTGCTGTAATGCCTGCTCGGTGTTGTCGAGTGACTCCAGCAACAGCTTGGCGCCCAGGGGTGCCAGTGAATCATGCAGATCCGACGCATTCCAGGAGGGATCGATTGCAACTGAGCGACTCGCTATCATTGCACCGGTATCCAGTCCCTGGTCCATCTTCATCAGGGTCACCCCACTGTTTTCATCGCCGGCTAAAATAGCCTGCTGTATCGGCGAAGCACCACGCCAACGGGGTAACAGTGAAGCGTGTATATTGATACAACCCAGGCGTGGAGTCTCAAGCACGACCGGCGGCAATAGAAGACCGTAGGCTGCGACTACCATCAAGTCCGCGTTCAATGCGCGCAAATCGTCGAGCGCGCTGCCCTCGCTGAAACTGGTCGGTTGAAAAACAGGCAGGTTATGCTCAAGCGCGAATTTCTTGACCGGGCTTTGCTGCATTTTTCGGCCGCGTCCTGCGGGACGATCCGGCTGGCTGTAGACCGCTACAATCCGATGCTCACTGCGCAGCAGTGATTCAAGTGCCGGAACTGCAAATTCCGGAGTACCCGCGTAGATTATCCTGAGCATTAAACGAGGGAAGCTAGTTTGCCTGCTGCTTCAGGGATTTAACCAGTTTGCTGCGAATACGGTTACGTTTGAGGTTGGAAAGGTAGTCGACAAAGAGCTTGCCTTCGAGATGGTCCATCTCGTGCTGAATGCAAACCGCTTCGATCCCCTCGGACTCAAATTCTGCAACTTCACCATTTTCATTATATGCCCGCACTCTAACATGTTCGGCACGCCGGACCTTTTCATAGAACCCGGGCACCGACAGGCAGCCTTCATCGCTTTCCTCTTCACCATCCGCCTCCAGTATCTGCGGATTGATCAGGCACCTGGGCTGGTTACGCCCTTCAGAGACATCCATCACCAGCAGGCGGATGTGCCGATCGACCTGGGTTGCGGCGAGTCCGATACCCGGGGCTTCATACATGGTTTCGAACATATTGCTGACTAAAAGCCTGAGTTCATCATCGAATTCGGTAACCGCTTTGGCAACCGTTCTGAGGCGAGGATCGGGGAAATGTAAAATATTTAATAAGGCCATAGTGAAATACTTCAAGAAGAGTTATAGCTAGTTGTTCCAAGTTAATGATTATATTAGTTTCTTCCCATGTAAAAAGCTTGTAGTCGGTTTTTTTTAGTCTACAATCCATCAATCAATACCGCATTTTCAGGGGTTTTTATGCCTATTATCAACAATAGACAGCTTGTAAAGGGAATAATTCTGCTCTCGGGTATGTTGCTAATAGCCGCCTGCGTCAAACAGCCCGAGCCCTACGCGGTTGTTTACAAGGAAGAAAAAGCACCCGAAGTTATCACGGTCAAAGCCGACATTCCCGAGCCCGTCGCCGAGCCCATCGCCGAGCCTGAGCCGGCAGAAACTGTCGTATATGAAGCGGAATCTCCAGAAACCTACATTGTACAGGAAGGCGATACGCTATGGGACATCTCAACGGTATTCCTGCGCGATCCCTGGTTCTGGCCGGAAATCTGGTTTAAAAATCCACAGGTGGAAAACCCGCATCTGATTTACCCCGGCGACACCCTGGCAATTATCTACGTTGGCGGCCAGCGTAAAGTTCAAATCCTTTCTCGTGGTGAAGATGGATCGACCTCCGACGGGCTCAAGATTGTCAAAATCAATCCCAGGATTCGCTCACAATCTATCGATGCCACGATTCCCTCGATTCCGGTTGATTCAATTCGCCACCTGATCGAGCGCCCGCTAATCGTCGACGCAGAAACGCTGAATAAATCCGCGTACGTTTTAACCAGTTTTGATGACCACCTGATCAACAGTATCAACGATAAACTCTACGTGCGTAATCTCGATACTTCAAACGGCATCGGCCGTTTTCAGATCTATCGACCCAACCGCCCGCTGTTTGACCCGATTACCGACGAGCTACTGGGTTACGAGGCACTATACGTCGGCGAATCCAAGCTATTACTGCGTGGTGACCCGGCCACGATACGGGTGACGAATTCGGACCGCGAAATTCTTCGCGACGACCGCATTATGCCAATGGATAACACCAGTTTTGAGCGTGATTTCTACCCCAGGCCACCCAGCACCGAAGTGAGTGGTAAGATCGTTTCACTGCTGGATGCGATATCGCAAACCGGCGCCTACCAGACGATTGCGATCAACCTCGGGCAACGAGATGGCCTCGAAAGTGGAAATATCCTGCGCATACGCAGGGCCGGTGAGATCGTCCGTGACCTCAACGAGGAAGATCCCAGATTTCGTGTCAAACTGCCCGACGAATCGGTCGGCATGGCGATGGTTATTCGCTCGTTCGAGAAAATCAGCTATGCGCTGATTATGGAAGCCGACATCCCGATCAACATCAGGGATTACGTCGAATCTCCATAGCCGGGTAATCCTGTCCACACTTGCTGGCACCAGGCATACGCCTGGTGCTATAGTGTTCGGGTCTGCAAAAGGAAAATGGAGACCCAAATGCAAAAGGATTTGCTGGCCGATTATCTGCACCTCTACCATAGCTTCGGACCCCGACACAAATGCCTGTTGGCTTTGCTTGCACAATTCGCAGGAAACCCTGCACGGATTCGCCGCAGCAGCAGCAGCTCACTCATGGCGGCAGGTTTAAACCACGACACAATCTGTAAAGTCAGAGCGGGGCAGCATCCCCAGGTCGCGCGGGATCTGGACTGGGCCGAATCTCACCACAATCACCTGGTCTGTTTCGACGACGGCGCCTACCCCGAGTTACTGCGTCAAATCAATGATCCTCCGGCGCTACTTTACGCCAGTGGCGATATAAGCCTGCTGCATGAACCACAGATCGCGATTGTTGGCAGTCGTCACTGCACGCCGGGTGGTGCTCAAAACGCCTATGATTTCTCTACGCAGCTTGCCGCGGCCGGCTTCACCATCACCAGCGGTATGGCGCTTGGCATTGATTCAGCAGCCCATCGTGGCTCCCTGGATTGTGCTGGCAAAACCATCGCCGTAACCGGGACCGGGATTGACCTGACTTATCCCAGGCAAAACCAGGAACTTGCCCGGGATATTCTCGGGCATGGTTTGATCGTGTCAGAATTTACCCTGGGTACCCATGCACGACCCGCAAATTTTCCGCAACGCAATCGCATTATCAGTGGTCTTGCCCTGGCAACACTGGTCGTTGAAGCAGCCCGGCGCAGCGGCTCGCTAATCACGGCACGTCTTGCGGCCGAACAGGGACGCGAAGTGCTGGCGGTTCCCGGATCGATCCACAATCCGCAAAGCGGCGGCTGTCACCAACTGATTCGCGATGGTGCCGCAATTGTTGAAACCCCGGGAGACGTTACTGCAGAGCTTACCGGGCTAGCCGGCTTTATTATTGATCAACAAACTATGAACTCGGTTGATCACGACACCCGGCTCGATCTCGAGCATGGAAACCTGCTTGAATTGATCGGATACGACCCTGTGAACTGTGACATACTTGTGCAACGCAGTGGCTTGACCATCGACAAGCTTTCATCCATGCTACTGGTACTCGAAATTAATGATTTCATTCAATCGGCACCTGGCGGCTGCTTTGTCAGGATCTAAACTGAGGTACTCATGAAAGAAGGCGTTATAGACGTGCTGATGTACATATTCTCAAGCTACGCGGACCAGGATGAAAACCTGCCTGAAGATCGCGATGGCATTGATGCTGATTTGCGCGCAGCCGGCTTCGAGCCACTGGAAATCGAAAAGGCTTTCGAATGGCTGGATGGCCTGGCACAGGTCGAGGACGACACTGCCATGGACCAATCCGAAATTGCCACCCGGGTACTGGCCCAGGAAGAATGTGCGCGCCTCGCCTACAACGCCCAGGGATTTTTACTGTTCCTCGAGCAATCGGGTGTGCTTACTCCACGACTGCGTGAAATGGTCATCAATCGCGTCATGGCACTCGAGTCTGATTCTGAAGTCGATATCGAGGAATTGAAGTGGATAGTAATGATGGTGTTATTCAATAGTTCAGAAGAGCAGGATGAAAACGCTTTGATGCACTACGAAGATATCGTATTTGCGGATCAACCCGCCGTATTTCACTGAGTACGGATTGTGTCAATCATAGTAGCGGACCAGTATCACTAAATGGCCAGCCACCTAGTCATCGTAGAATCTCCAGCTAAAGCAAGAACCATTGAAAAATACCTCGGTAAAGACTTCAAGGTTCTGGCTTCGTATGGACATGTGCGGGATTTGATCCCCAAGGAAGGCGCTGTCGAAACCGATAATGGTTTCAAAATGAATTACACGCCGGTCGAGCGCAATCAGAAGCACATTGCCAGCATAAAGAAAGAGCTGAAAAAAGCGGATTCACTTTACCTGGCAACTGACCCGGACCGCGAAGGTGAGGCTATTTCATGGCATTTGTACGAGCTGCTTAACGAAAAGAACCTGATGAAGAACAAGCGTGCCTACCGGGTCGCTTTCTACGAGATTACCAAGCAGGCGGTTTCCGAAGCGATTGCGCATCCGCGTGAAATTACCATGGACCTGGTAAACGCGCAGCAGGCACGACGTGCACTCGATTACCTGGTGGGATTCAACCTGTCGCCGCTGCTGTGGCGTAAAATTCGACGTGGATTGTCGGCTGGACGAGTACAAAGCCCCGCCCTGCGCATGATCGTAGAGCGTGAGCTCGAAATCGAAGCATTCAACCCCCAGGAATACTGGAGCATCGAATCGGACAACAGTTTTGAAGGTGAGGGTTTCAGCGCCAAGCTTAACCTGTTGGCCGGCGAAAAGGTCAAGCAGTTCACCATCACTAATGCTGACCAGGCAAACGACGCATACCGCAAGCTCAACGACGCCGCACAGGGCAAGTTGCGTGTTGATAAGGTTGAAAAGAAACAGCGTAAGCGCAACCCGGCAGCGCCCTTTACGACTTCCACGCTACAACAGGAAGCAGCACGCAAACTGGGGTTTGGCGCACAACGTACCATGCGTACCGCACAGAAACTTTACGAAGGCATCGATATCGGCGCCGGCCAGGTTGGCCTTATTACCTACATGCGTACCGATTCGGTAACGCTTTCGCAAGATGCACTGCTTGAGATCCGTGAGTTTATTGCTGAAAAATTTGGCGAGAACAACCTCCCGGAAACACCGCGTGAGTATAAAACCAAGTCCAAGAATGCCCAGGAAGCGCATGAAGCGATTCGCCCCACCAGCGCACGCAATGAACCTTTCAAGATCAAGGAGCATCTCGGCGACGATGAATTCCGTCTCTATAGCCTGATCTGGAAGCGCACCATGGCCTGCCAGATGATTCATGCAACGCTGGACACGGTATCGGTCGATCTCGGCTGTGGCAGCGACAACACTTTCAGGGCGAATGGTTCAACAATTCGCGATCCGGGATTCATGCGCGTTTATATCGAGGACAAGGATGAACCCAAAAAGGACGACAACAAGGAGAACCTGTTGCCACTGCTCGCGGAGGGTGATCTGGTTGATTTGCATGAAATCAGGCTGGAACAGCATTTCACCGAGCCGCCACCCCGTTTCAGCGAAGCCTCGTTGGTTAAAACACTGGAAGAATACGGCATCGGTCGGCCCTCGACCTATGCTTCTATTATCACAACCCTGCTCGATCGAGAGTACGTCGAACTGGAAAGTAAGCGTTTTCATCCAACCGATGTCGGCCGCGTAGTGGCGCGATTCCTGACGCAACATTTCACCCAGTACGTCGATTACGATTTTACCGCGCAGCTTGAAGATACACTCGATGAAATCTCGCGTGGTGAAGCGGAATGGTTGCCGCTGATGGAAGAATTCTGGACGCAATTCAAGCAGCAGGTCGATGACAAGATGGAAAATGTCAGCCGCGACGAGGCTATCCAGGCACGCCAACTCGGGGTCGATGAAAAATCAGGCAAGCCGATTTCGGTACGCATGGGGCGCTACGGACCTTTTGTACAAATCGGTACCCGTGAGGATGAAGAGAAACCCCGCTTTGCCGGCCTCAGACCAGGCCAGAAGATGGATTCGATCACGCTCGAGGAAGCGCTGGAGTTGTTCAAACTGCCGCGTGAGCTAGGCGAATCGCCGGAAGGTGAACAAATCAGTGCCAATATTGGTCGCTTCGGTCCCTATATCAAATACGATAACAAGTTTGTCTCGCTCAAGGCGAGTGAAGGCGATGACCCTTACACGGTCACGTTAGAACGGGCGCTGGTGCTGGTAGCGGAAAAGAAGGAATTTGATGCCAACCGCGAAATCAAGGTGTTCGAAGGCACCGATATCAAAATCCTGCGTGGCCGTTACGGGCCTTACATTACTGATGGCAACAAAAATGCGCGCATGCCCAAGGACGTTGAAGATCCGGCTAGCCTCGATCTTAAAACTTGCGAGGAGCTGATCGAAAAAGCACCGTTACCCAAATCAAGACGTAAGAAAGCAGCCGCCAAGAAGAAGTCCGCACCCAGGAAAGCTGCTAAGAAAAAGTCTGCGAAGAAAAAAGCTGCCAAGAAAAAGGCCACCGCTGACGCCGGCTAGAAAAAGCTCGACATGAGTCCCTGGGCACTAAATCGCTTCGTCCATGCAATATCCCGCGGCGCCATATTCGGTTATCCAACAGATACCGTATGGGGTCTTGGCTGTCATCCATTAATCGCCAACAGCGTGTCCCGCATTCTGCAAATTAAAAATCGTAGTCCCGATAAGGGCCTGATCCTGTTGTCATCCCGAATCGAATACTGCCTGGACTACCTGGGAGTGGGGACCGATGAGCTGGAGTCAATTCGTTTACCGGGCGAGCAACCAACCACCTGGCTGGTAGCGGCGAGCGAATTTTGCCCACCCTGGATTCACGGCATTTATCCGACGGTTGGAATCCGGATTACCAGCCATCCACTGATTCAGTCCATCTGTGACGGCCTGCAAGCACCCATTGTTTCAACCAGTGCCAATCGGAGCGACAAGGCAACCGCGCGCACTTCGTTCCAGATGCGCAAGCAATTCGGCTCTGAACTCGATTTTATCGTCAACGGCTTCACCACCGGCAGCCATCAACCAAGTGAGATAAAATCACTTACCAGTGGAACAATCCTGAGGACCCGTAGCTGATGGATATCGACATTGAACGTGTGAACAGTTACCTGCAACGCCTGCAGAAAACGATTACCGGCGAGTTACAGCAGATAGACGCCGGGGCCGAATTTGAAACCGACACCTGGCAACGCGATGCGGGCGGTGGCGGGCGCAGCATGGTACTGCGCGATGGCGCCGTGTTCGAGCAGGCGGGTGTCAACTATTCGGAAGTCTACGGTGCAAACCTGCCGGCCTCGGCAACCGCACATCGTCCCGAACTTGCCGGACGACAGTTTCGCGCAATGGGCGTATCCCTGGTGATTCATCCCGACAATCCGTATATCCCGACCTCGCATGCCAACGTACGCTTTTTTGTTGCCGAGAAACCGGGTGAAGCACCGATATGGTGGTTCGGCGGGGGTTTCGATCTAACCCCGTATTATGGATTCGAAGAGGATTGCAAACACTGGCATCAAATCGCCAAACAGGCCTGCGACTCCTATGGAGCGGGTCGTTACGCCGAATATAAGAAATGGTGCGATGAGTATTTCTACCTTAAACATCGCGGCGAGGCCCGTGGCATCGGTGGTTTATTTTTTGATGATTTGAACGAACCTGACTTCGATCAGGCGTTTGCCTTCATGCGCAGTGTCGGCGACCACTATTTGCCAGCCTACACGCCTATCGTCGAACGCCACAGGAACGATGCCTACGGCGAACGTGAGAAAAAATTTCAACTGTATCGCCGTGGCCGCTATGTAGAATTCAACCTGGTTTATGATCGTGGTACCCTGTTTGGCCTGCAGTCTGGTGGACGCACCGAATCCATACTGATGTCACTGCCACCGGAAGTAAACTGGCGCTATAATTATCAACCTGAAGCAGGTAGCCCCGAGGCGGAACTGACCGATTATTACCTTGAAGCACGCGACTGGCTGGCACAAAATTAGTCATGGATAACGAATTTCCCGAAATCGAGATAAGCAGCGACACCGACGGTTACAGTAAATGCGATCTCTGTACCAATTCGAAGTGTTGTACCTATGTTACCCAGCAAATCGATACCCCGCGCTCCAAGTACGATTTCGAAATTTTACTATGGCAGGTGTCGCATGCCGGCGTCGGCGCCTACAAGGATGACGACGGCTGGTTCGTCATATACGAGGCACGCTGTCAGCATTTACTCGGTGACGGGCGCTGCAACATATACGAAATCCGCCCGACCATCTGTCGCTCCCACAGCAACGATTACTGCGAGTACGATGCCCCTGCCGAAGACGGCTTTGATCTCTACTTTCCAGACTACGATTCGCTACTGCGGCACTGCAAGAAAAAATTCAAGCGCTGGACGACCGGTAATCCTCCACCCTCCTAGTCGTACAATTCACGATGGACGTTACCAGAAAATATCGTATCCTTATCGGGATCAGCGTGGTTGCGCTGGTGGCGGCGATTCTTGCACCGCAGATCGCACAGGACCCCCTCTATCACCAGTTTGCCGATCAAAACGCCTTCCTTTCGATTCCAAACGCGCTGAACGTACTGACGAACCTGTTTTTTGCCTGGATAGGCATCGAGGGTCTTTACCGTCTGTTACGGCAGGAATCTTTACGTATTGTTAACGAGGTGTATCCAGCCTACCTGTGTTTTTTTGCTGCCTTGATTCTGATTGCTGCAGGATCTGGTTACTACCACTGGATGCCCGACAACCAGACTTTGGTCTGGGATCGTTTACCGATGACGATCGCTTTCATGTCATTTTTTACGATAATGCTGGCCGAACGTATTTCGGATTCATTCGCACGAATGATGTTCCCGATGCTTATTGGCATCGGTATCGCGAGCATTGTTTACTGGTATTTGAGCGAACAAAACGGCCAGGGTGACTTGCGTCCATACGTACTAATCCAGTTTCTGCCGATGTTATTAATCCCGTCGATCCTGCTACTTTTCACTTCGAGCTACACGCGCAGCAGCGATATCTGGTGGTTTCTCGCCTGGTACCTGATCGCCAAGGTCTGCGAAGCCTTCGATGCCGAATTATTAAACTGGCTGAAACTGCTGAGTGGTCACAGTCTGAAGCATATAGCCGCGAGTATCGGTTGCCTGGTGTTTCTGCGACACCTTCGTTTCAGGGAGACAGTTGACCCATGAAAAAAATACTGGTCAGCGCGTGTTTGCTCGGTGACCCGGTTCGTTACGATGGTAGATCGAAATCGCTGGATAACAGTGATTTAGAAGCACTACTGGCGCAGGACCGGATTATCAGTTTTTGTCCCGAGGTTGCAGGTGGTTTAGCGGTGCCCCGTGCCGCAGCCGAAATTCAAGCCGGTGATGGCGATACAGTTGTTGCCGGGCAGGCACGGGTAAAAACCAGGGATGGAACCGATGTGACTGATTATTTCCTGGCCGGCGCACGGCAAGCGTTAGCGCTGTGCCGCAAACACGATATAGCCGTCGCAGTGTTGACCGAGTCGAGCCCTTCCTGCGGAAGCGGCCAGGTTTACGATGGCAGCTTCAAGCGCATCGCGGTTCCGGGTAGTGGCGTCACCACGGCCCTGTTGCGACAACACGGCATCGCTGTATTCAATCAGCACCAGCTCGAAACGGCTTGCAGACATTTACAGGAAAGCTAGTCGCAGCGAACCTCGATGGCGCAAGAATCGTCGCAATATCGATTTACTCCGGCCAGTTCTTGATTCAGAATTAGCCGCTAACCCACTCGTTTTTGGAGCAAAGCATTGGCTACCCGGGACCAGCGACCTGATCAGATCATCGACTTTATCCTGAATTTGTTTGTCCACCGCGGGGCCCGGGAATACATGGGCGAGGCAGTCACGATGTCTCAACATATGGAACAAAGCGCGGCCTGTGCTGTTGCCGATGGCGCCCCGGACAGCCTCGTGATCGCCGCTCTGCTGCATGATATTGGCCATTTCATCAGCGAGCATCCGATCGAAGCCCTGGAAAATGGAATCGACAATGTTCACGAAGAAGCAGGTGCCCGTTACCTTGAACCTTTTTTCCCCGCATCGATTACCGAGCCCATACGTCTGCACGTGGCAGCCAAGCGCTACCTTTGCGCAACCGATAAAGACTATTTCGGCGAACTGTCAGATGCCTCGGTCAATTCGCTCAAGGTTCAAGGCGGCCCGATGAGTCCAGCAGAAGTCGAACAGTTCGAAAGCAACCCTTATCACAAGCAAGCGGTTAAGCTCCGACTTTATGACGACGATGGCAAGATCGCCGGTCTCGAGATCAAACCGGTAACCGAGTATCGCGCCACGCTCGAAGCGCTCGTGGCAAACTGACATGAACCAGATCAAGGTTTTTTCCTACAACCCGGCGGAATTGAAGATTCTCTGGGAGGATACCAGTGAAAGCCAGCTTCAGGCCATCTGGTTACGTGATCACTGCCAGATGCCTGCCAGCCGCAACCCGGATAACGGACAACGCCTGCTGAATGTCACCGATATCCCCGAGAATATTGCGATAGAAAAAGTAAGCCTCGAAGACAGGCGTTTAATCGTCCAGTTTACACCGGACGGACATTGCTCTGAATTCGACCTCGACTGGCTGTATGACAACTGTTACAACCTTAATCCGCACAGCGATGATCGCAGTGAGGTGGGTAAGATTCTGTGGTCAGGTAAATCCTTCGAACAGGGAGTGCCACGCTACTCTTACACCACGTTTTGCGAGCAGCCCAAAAGCAGGCTCGCCGCGCTGCAGGTCGTCAAGGACTACGGCTTTGTTCTGCTCGACGCGGTGCCCAACATAGCTGGCCAGCTGCTCAAGGTAATCGAACAGTTTGGTTTTGTGCGTGAAACCAACTATGGCCCTTATTTCGAAGTGCAGACTAAAATCGATCCAAGCAATCTCGCTTACACCAACCTTGGCCTGGGTTGCCACCTCGATAATCCCTACCGCGACCCCGTTCCGGGAATTCAGCTATTACATTGCCTTGAGTCTTCGACCGAGGGAGGCGAATCGATACTTCAGGATGGTTTCATGGCAGCAAAAACTCTGCGCGATGAAGATTCGGATCATTTCGCGTTACTGAGTCAGAACTGGGTTAATTTTCGCTTCCGGGATAGCACGGCAGATTTGCAGGCCAGGGTACCCTTGATCGAGGTTAACGATCTCGACGAGGTTATAAAAGTGCGCTTTAACAATCGTTCGATTGATACCTTAAAGCTACCACCGGCAATCATGCAACAATTCTATGCCGCTTACCGTCACTACGCAGAAATTCTCGAACGCGAGGAGCAGCAAGTCGTCTTCAAGCTGGAGCCGGGCGAACTGATACTGTTCGACAACACCCGTATTTTACATGCGCGTAAAGCCTATTCAGCGGCCGGTACCCGGCATTTACAAGGTGCTTACAGCGATCTAGATGGCCTCTACAGCAGCCTGCGCAAGCTCCAGGCGAATACGTGAAATACCGCGGTATTGTTTTTGACAAGGACGGTACCCTGCTCGATTTTAACCGCACCTGGCTGCCGATATATCGTTATGCTGCAAAGGAATTCGCCGCCGGTGACGCAGACCTGGAAGACCTGTTACTCACACAACATGGCTACGAGCCAGGGCGAAATCGTTTTATTGGCGGTAGCCTGCTCGCCGCAGGTAATAACCAGCAGATCGCAAATGCCTGGGCACAACAAATCGATAAACCCGACCAGGTCGAGAGCATCAGCTGCCGGCTAAACGAAATCTTTCACCACCAGGGATCTTTACATGCAACCCCGGTCAAGGGTCTTGCGAGTACACTGAAACAACTCAGGCAATCCGGTAGAAAACTTGGCGTGGCAACTGCCGATAGTCACCAGGGCATTATCAATACCCTGCAATCATTCGATGTCCTGCATGAATTCGATTACCTCGCCGGGTATGACAGCGGTCATGGCGTCAAGCCCGGGGCGGGTATGGTACTTGCGTTTTGCGAACAACTGGCACTTGATGTCGCAACCGTCGTGGTGGTCGGTGACAATCGCCATGACATCGAAATGGGCAGAAATGCGAACGCCGGGCTCTGCATCGGTGTACTTACCGGCACCAGCACTCGCGACGACCTGGAATCCATCGCCGACATCGTCCTCGAGGATATCAGCGAATTACCGGATGTGATCTAGTCAGTCACCACCGGCAACTCGCCGGGTAACCCCCATTCACACCAGGAACCATCGTAAATCGCCAGATTCTGATAACCGCCTTGGTGCGCTGCAAACGCGATAACACAAGCAGTCACACCGGAACCGCAGGTGCAGATTGTGCGTTGACTGTCGGCGATCAGCGGCGTCATTATTTCCCGCAGCTCGTTTTTTGACTTTAACAGGCCGTGCTCAAACACGTCCGCAAAGGGTAAATTTAAGGCACCCGGCATATGCCCGCGGCGCAGCCCCGGGCGCGGCTCCTCGGCTTCACCCCTGAAGCGCGACTCGGGGCGTGCATCCAGCACGCAGACCGAATCATCGTCGAGCGCGGCAACAACAGTCGCCGCGTCGGCAACCAGCTCAGGGTTCATGTTTGCTACAAAATCACCAGCCACGTATTGGGGAACACTGGACACACTCTCGATCGGATATCCGGCCTCATACCAGGCTACCAGTCCACCGTCGAGCAAGGCCACGTCATCGCAACCCATTGCACGCAGCATCCACCAGGCGCGCGGGCTGGAAAACATGCCCATCGAGTCATAGACCACGACCAGGCTGCCCTGATTCAAACCCAGTGCCCTTATCTCACGCGTAAATATTGCCTCGTCCGGCATCATGTGGGGTAAATCCGAGTTCGCAGCACAGATCCTGCGATCGAAATCAAAGAATCTTGCCCCGGGGATATGCGCCTGTTGCCACTCCTCCAGGCCATCGCGCCCGGTCGCGGGCATGTGCCAGCTGGCATCAAAAATAACCAGGTTGTCGGCGTCAAGATGCTGTTTCAACCAGTCAACACTGACCAGGGCATCGGGTAACTTTAAAGTTTTCATAAAATAATCATTAGTCCGTTATCGCAGGCAACATATCCAATCGCACCGCGGCTGGCAAGCTGCAACCTGTGTCGCTATAGTGCCAGCGCGATGAATGATCTGTCTAAACGTAACGGGATAATATACGCACTGGTCACTGCCTGCGGTCTCGGTGCCATTACTACGCTGGCTAAGATCTTCTATGCCGATGGCGGTAATGCGTTAACCCTGATGTTGACACGAACCCTGGCTTCGACCCTGGTTTTCGGGTTGCTGCTGCTGGTAAAGCGGGGCAGTTTTAAAGTAGAACCGGGCCAGCGCATACCGTTGATTGCACTCGGCGTATTCTGGTCGGGCGGAATGATTTGCTACCTGGTCGCGGTAGAAACCATCAGCGTCAGTCTTGCCGTACTGATATTCTACTTTTACCCGTTACTGGTGCTGGCCTACTCGATTGTCAGTCGCCAGCTGGCAGCATCGGTCCCGCTGATCAGCCTGTTCCTAGGCGCCTTCATCGGTCTTTACCTGGCCTTGTCCGGCGGTGAAGTCAGCATTGATATCAATGGCATCCTGTTCGCTGCCCTGGCGAGTTGCGGAGCGGCCTTCACCTTTATCTGTGGCGCCCGCGTGGCCCCCGTCGTGTCTCCATTGCTAATGACTTTCTGGATCAACGCGATCGGTTTACTGTTGATACTGCCGTTGATGCTGGACACGCTGGCCAAACCCGAATCATGGCAGGGAATTATAGCGCTCGGCACGGCTACATTGTGTTACCTGGTCGCCATCCTGAGCCAGTTCCAGGCACTGGCGCGGTTACCCGCCGCGCGTGCCGCATTTCTGTTAAACCTGGAGCCTGTCGTCTCGATACTGCTGGCCTACCTGGTACTGAGCGAAATCCTCAGCATCATGCAAGCCTGCGGTGTGGTGCTGGTACTCACGGCAATTATCCTTTCGCTCCGATTCAAACCGACCAGCGCTTGATCCGCACGCCGGAATCAGGCAATGTCGCTTTAATTTCAACGGAGACCCGACA
>Ga0265306_10000226_pt1 | contig 25505 bp, 20 predicted proteins | sample Helome_3_FD_192493 | JGI IMG/M metagenome (GOLD analysis project Ga0265306, IMG submission 192493) | Marine sediment microbial communities from subtidal zone of North Sea - Hel_20160420 (Illumina Assembly) | ecosystem: Environmental > Aquatic > Marine > Subtidal zone > Sediment ... | reverse complement strand
CCCGCTTCTTAAAAGCCAGGGTTCTTTTAAATTCTGGGGTTTATAATGGTACTGGGATTCCTATATCGCTGGACGAAGTTATTTCCTTAGTAGATGAAATCGCTGCCGAAGGTTTTGCTTTGCAATTGGGCTACTTTGATATATTCCAGGAGAGCGCCGATACGGAAACCGTCTTTTGGCTACCAACCAATGTTGGCGTTCTAATTTATGGATCGTTACATTACAGTCAAGGTATTGGGGGTTGGAATGGCTTCAGTACCTTATCTGAATTCTATGATATATTTGAAGGTGATGCGAATAACAACGCCTTTGGAATAGGGCAGGAAGAGCGCAGAGGGTTTGTTCCGGGGATAAATGAATCGAATGAAACCAACAAAGGGATAGGATATGGTTTTCTAATAGGACAACAGTATAATGCAGATGGCACTAAAACAAAAGACCGTACAGGTAAAGACCTGGTATTTACCAGGGAATATCCGGGTTTAATAGGTGTTGGCGAGGCTAATGGAATCCGAGTACTTAAATATCACCCAAGTATCAACAATGGATTTGTAAATCATGCTATTATTTTTAGGTATGCAGATGCTCATTTGATGAAAGCCGAAGCTATTTTACGTTCCGGTGGCGATGCCACTGCCATGGTGAATGAACTTAGAGTCCTTAGAGGAGCTACCCCTCTTGGGGTGGTATCTGAAAACGAATTATTGGAAGAAAGGGGAAGGGAATTATATCTGGAATTGGTTAGAAGAACAGATATGATACGTTTTGCGCAGTTTACCAGGAATTGGGAGTTTAAAGACACAAATTCTATAGGGGATGAAACCAAAAATTTGTATCCCATTCCATCAAATGCATTGCTTACTAATCCTAATTTGATCCAGAATCCTGGATATTAAAAAGATCAGGTAACCACTTAAAATGAAAAATAGACATAGCGCCATCACATCTACATTGCAATATAAGTTCTACTTTATCCTTGGTTTTATAATCTGTCTTTGCAATATAAGTTCTGCCCAGCCCCAACAACTTAAATTCAACAAAATTGAAGGGGCAAATGGGATTAGTTTAGGTAAGATAAACGCGATTACACAGGACAAAAAAGGTTTTATGTGGTTCTCAGATCAGACGAATGGGGCCATAATAAAATATGATGGAATCCATATGACCATGTATCGGCATGACCCCAAAGATCCGAACACCCTGGGCGTCAACTATCCTGAATGTTTGTTCGCAGATCCTTCCGGTAGGATTTGGGTTGGTGGGGGAGGGGGATTAAGCAGGTTTGACCCGGGGTCCGGTACTTTTACGCATTATCGTCATGACCCCAATGATCGCGGAGGTTTGAGTAGTAATGCCGTTAATGCAATACACATGGATCATCTAGGCTATCTTTGGTTAGGTACAGCTGAAGGCCTTGATCGACTGGACCTAAAAACAGGAAAGTTCACTCATTTCAGCCACGATCCCAACGATCCTACAAGCCTGAGTCATAATAAAGTAAGGGCCATATATGAAGACCGGGAGGGTACGCTTTGGATCGGAACTGGAGTGCCATGGGTGCATAATCCTGAAGGTGGTCTTAATAGATTTGATCGAAACAATGGCACTTTCACTCGTTATTTGCACGACCCCAATGATACAAACAGTCTTGCTGGCAATAAAGTACGAGCCATATTTGAAGACAGTAAGGGTAACTTTTGGATCGGAACTGATAAAGATGGTTTGCATACCTTAGATCGTAAGACAGGAAAGTTCACACGTCATTCATATGATCCCAAACACCCTGAAAAATTAAGTCGCCCACCGGTAAATACGGTAATTGGCTATGACCATATTACCTTTATTTTAGAAGATGCCGATGAAAAAATATGGATTGGGACCGCTGGAAACGGTATTAACCGATATGATCCTGAAAATCAGAAAATCTCACATTTTGGTAATGATGCGGATAAAACAGGAACCTTCCCTGATAATTCTGGCTGGTGGGCATATGCTTCAAATGATGGATTGGTTTGGCTGACCACACAGCAAGAAAACTTATTTAAAATTGATCTTCGCAATGTTCATATCCCACATTTTGCGGTAGAAGGCCTTAATAGGTCTTTAATGGAGGAAGGATCATTCTTCATGTGGATGGGCACTAATAATGGTTTGGTACGTAAAAATTTGAAAAACGGAACCTCTGAGAGGTACATAGATGAACCGTTGAATGAAAAAAGTATAAGTAGCAGGTTTATTTCAAAAATATATAAGGACAAGGAGAATGTCTTATGGATTGGAACGGGCAATGGCCTAAATAGGTATAATTCTGAGAATGAAAATTTTACCCGCTACGTTCATAACCCAAATGACTCTACAAGTTTGAGTGGTTATGGTATTTCGGATATATATGAAGATCGGGATTCTAACTTATGGGTTGGGGTAAATGGTGGAGGATTGAATCTATTGGATAGGGATACCGGGAAGTTTACCAATTTTAAATCGGACGACAAGGATCATGGCAGTATTAGCGATGATCATGTATCAAGAATTCTTGAAGGAGAAACAAATGAACTTTGGATAGGGTTGTCCGGGAATGGTGGTGTAAATAAAATGGACCGAAAAACCGGGGAATTCAAGCAATATCTTCAAGGTCATATTACAAATGACTTGTATAAGGATAAATCAGGTGTAATCTGGGCGGGGACCAGAAATGGACTTTATCGTTATTACCAAACATTGGATGATTTTTATTCATTAGGTGATGAAAATACAGAAATTGATATTAATTCAGTGGTAATGTCAATCATCGCCGATAATGAAGACAATCTTTGGATAAGTAGCCTGAGCGGGATCTACAAATTGAATAAATCCAGGGATAACTTAATCCACTTTGGAAAAGAAAGTGGGGTAATAACTTCTGATGGGGATAGGTTATTCAAGGCCTCAGGGTATAAAGCTAATGATGGGAGACTCTTTTTTTGTGATAGTAGAGGATATTACTCTTTTTATCCTGTAGATTTCAAGACGTCCCTTGATGAATTACAATTATATTTTACCTCTTTTTGGGTAAATAATCGAGCTCTGGTTCCAGATAAAAATGGACCGTTAAAGGAATCGCTTTTTGACACTAAGGAACTTCTGCTGGATCATAATGAAAATGAATTTGCTTTTAGTTTTACTGCTATAGATTATCGCGATTCTGGTGATAAGATATTGTATTACAAATTGCAGAATTACGATACAGACTGGCGCGAAGCCCGCGTTGAGGATAAAGTGAATTACTTTAAGGTACCTCCCGGCAATTATATTTTCCAGATAAAAACCGTCAATGGTATAAATGGTATATGGTCCGAAAAAAACATTGGTGTGACCATTGCACCTCCCTGGTGGACTACCTGGTGGGCCTATGGCTTATATTTTGTTTTATTTATTGTGGGTATTTATGCAATAGACCAATATCAGCGAAAACGCTTACTTGAAAAGGCCAGAGCGGAGACAAAGGAAAAAGAACTTGCCCAGGCTAAGGAGATCAAAAAGGCATATGCTGAACTGAAAGCCACTCAAAGTCAATTAATCCAGTCAGAAAAAATGGCTTCATTGGGCGAACTCACTGCCGGCATCGCCCACGAAATACAAAACCCATTGAATTTTGTAAATAATTTCTCTGAAGTCAGCAATGAGCTGATTGATGAGATGAGCGAAGAAATAGCTAAAGGAGATCTTGAGGAAGCAAAAGCAATCGTGGAAGACATCAAACAAAATCTGGAAAAAATAAATCACCATGGCAAACGTGCCGATGCCATTGTGAAGGGCATGTTGCAACACAGTCGCAGTAGCAGTGGTGTAAAAGAACCTACCGATATCAATGAATTGGCTGATGAATATCTACGGCTGGCGTATCATGGTCTTAGAGCGAAGGACAAATTGTTCAATGCTAAAATGGAAACGGATTTTGATGATACAATTGGCAAAATCAATGTCATTCCTCAAGATATTGGCAGGGTAATACTCAATTTAATTACGAATGCTTTCTATGCCACCGATGAAAAAAAGAAAAAGAATCAAATTGGTTATGAACCAAAAGTTACTGTAACCACAAAAAAAGAAGGCGAAAAGGTTTTTATTTCTGTAAAGGACAATGGCAATGGTATTCCTAAAAAGTTGCTTGACAAAATATTCCAACCTTTCTTCACCACAAAACCAACAGGGCAGGGAACCGGATTGGGATTATCTTTATCCTATGATATTGTAAAAGCACATGGAGGAGAGTTGAAGGTGGATACCGAGGAAGGGAAAAGCACCACTTTTTTTATTACCTTAAGCACTAAATAATACCTTCGTTTTGAAAAACTATATTCCTGCCGCACTAATCCTACTACTTCTCTTTTGCGCAGGAGATGCCTATGCACAAACTCAGGAGGTAGACATAATCCCTATCCCCGGCGCAAGTGGTCTTACACTGGGAAAGATTAACGACATAGTCCAGGATAAATACGGATTCATGTGGTTCCTTGATCAAACTAACCAATATGTTGTAAGGTATGACGGATCTACCATGAAACGGTATACTTATGATGAAAGCAATCCGGATAGCCCATATTCATTAGGCGGTTTTAGCCTCGAATGTCTGTATGCTGATGCGAATGGTATAATCTGGATAGGGGGTGGTGGGCGGATAGATCGTTTGGATCCATTGACGGATACATTTGTGCATTACAGGCACGATCCGAAAGATTCACAAAGTTTGACAGATGGGTTTGTTTCGACTTTATTGATGGATCGCTTAGGATATCTTTGGGTCGGTACATCAGGTGGATTAGATCGTTTAGATCAGGAGACCGGAAAATTCGCACATTTCAAACATGACCCTAAGGATAATAGTAGTCTAAGCAATAATAATGTGAGGTCACTATATGAAGACCGGGAAGGTATCCTTTGGGTGGGTACCGGTTTTGAATACGGGAATAATGAGAGGGGCGGTCTCAATAAGCTGAATAGAGCATCTGGAACATTTACAAGGTATTTGCACGATGCGAATAACCCCCATAGTCTTAATAGCAACAAAGTACGGTCTATTTTTGAAGACAGTAAAGATAATCTTTGGATAGGCACAAGGGGTGGATTACACAGGCTGGACCGGGAGAGCGGTGAATTCGAGAGAATGGCGGAAAATCCGGGCACCCTTGAGAAAAGTATTCTTAAGGGCATGGTTACAAGCATTACAGAAGATAAAGAAAATAGGCTTTGGATCGGCACACTGCAAGGCAAGATTGGCAACTACGACCTGGATACGAAATCAGTTGTCGAGTACAACATTACCTCAATTTGGAAGATTGTAGCATCAAAGGATGGCCATATTTGGGTGAGCACAGAAAGAGATTTTCGACTATACAAATTTGACCCGTACCACACAAAGATTGAATCCAGTGATGAAGAATTGCATGCATTATTTCAGGAATCTCCTGCTGTGCTATGGAAAGGAAGTATAAATGGATTAGTGCGTGTTGATCTACAAAGTGGAAAAGAAACTAAATTCACCAGTGACGCCAACAATGAACATAGCCTAAGTGACAATAGAGTAACTGCCATCACAAAAGACCATCAGGGAAGTATTTGGGTGGGTACCGGACATGGACTCAATCGGTATAATGCGGTTAACAATACCTTCACAAGGTATTTTGACAAGAACAAAACACAGGAAGAAGGCTGGCGCAGCCGTATTTCCTACATATATGAAGACATCCAGAAAAATTTATGGGTTTGTACCAATTATGGATTGGGTAAATACAACAGAGAAGAGGACCAGTTTTCGTGGATAACAGCAGAGAGGAACCCGTTTCTAATGAAGTCAGACAGTTCCGATGCACTTAGCATTAGTTCAAATCAGGTCATGATGGTTCAAGAAGATGCTAGCAAAGTATTATGGATAGGAACCCTTAAAGGGGGCATCAATAGATTTGATTCCACGACCAATAAGTTTAAGCACTATTTGCCCGGTATAGGAGCATGGCAATTAGTAATTGATAAGGAGGGTGTAATATGGGCAGGAACATGGACAGGCCTTTACTTTTATAATCCAGCCACGGACCGATTTGAACGGCACGCTATTGAGGAAGGCATCTCATCAATCATCGAAGATGATTCAGGAAACCTTTGGATTACAGCGGCCAGGGGTCTTTACAAGGTTTATCCTGATCGAGAGCAATACGTTTTGTTTGGACCCAAAAATGGTGTGGCCGCACAGGAAGCAATGGGTCCTTCGTTTAAGGGACTTGATGGGGAAATCACTTTTACACGAAGGGAGGGCGGTTATTATAAACTTGATCCTGAAAAGTTATATGTCAGAAAAGATACAGCCAGACTCTATTTCACCAAGTTCTGGGTCGGCAATGAGCACTTAACCTCATTTACAAAAGGACCCTTGTCTGGTCCGCCATTATTAGCCAAGACACTTGAACTAAAACACGACCAGAACATCTTTTCCATTAGTTTTACCAAAGTGGATTTCCGTGCCGATATTGATGAAAAAATATTTTATTTTCTGGAGAATTATGATCAGGAATGGAGGGCTGCCAGTCCCCAGGAGAAGATCAGTTACTCCATGGTGCCACCGGGGGAATATACGTTTCGCATTAAAAGCCCAACAAAAGGCAATGGTATTTGGGTGGAGAAGGAAATTCCTATTACAATCTTGCCGCCCTGGTACAAAAGTTGGTGGGCCTTTGGATTTTATGGGCTCATTTTCGTAGGGAGTCTTGTAGGAGCTGATCGTTTTCAACGGAAACGAATTATTGATAAGGAAAGAGCATTGGCAAAAGAAAAAGAATTAGCTCAGGCCAAAGAAATTAAAAAAGCCTATGGTGATCTTGAAGTGGCGCATACCAATCTCAAAGCTACCCAAAGTCAACTTATCCAATCGGAAAAAATGGCTTCATTGGGCGAACTCACTGCCGGGATTGCCCATGAAATCCAAAACCCTTTGAACTTCGTGAATAATTTCTCAGAAGTCAGCAATGAGCTAATCGATGAGATGAACGAAGAATTGCAGAAAGGGGATCTGGAAGAAGCTAAAGCAATCGCTGGTGACATCAAGCAAAATCTCGAAAAAATTAATCATCATGGCAAACGTGCTGATGATATTGTAAAAGGGATGCTGCAGCATAGCCGTAGCAGCAGCGGAGTAAAAGAACCTACAGACATCAACGCATTGGCCGATGAATATCTGCGCCTGGCTTATCATGGGTTACGTGCCAGAGACAAAAGCTTTAATGCGAAGTTTGAAACTGCCTTTGAAGAAGGCATTGATAAAGTAAAAGTTATTCCACAAGACATAGGAAGAGTGATTTTGAATTTAATTACCAATGCGTTCTATGCAGTCAATGAGAAGTCCACTTCCATCAATTTATCCAAAGAAGCCTCTGCGAAGTTAGAAGCTTCGGAGGCCAAGTACGAGCCAAAGGTAACGGTATCTACAAAAAAAGAAAGGGGTAAAGTTATAGTTTCTGTACAGGACAATGGCAATGGTATTCCCGATTCGGTCAAGAAAAAGATCTTCCAACCTTTTTTCACAACAAAACCTACAGGGCAGGGAACCGGTCTGGGCCTTAGCATGAGTTATGATATCGTTACCAAAGGGCATGGGGGGGAGTTATCCGTCCTAAGTAAAATAGGTGAAGGAGCAGAATTTGTGGTTTCATTGCCAATAGAAAAGAAACCTAAATAAGCAAATGGGAAATATAAAAGACATAAGATTAATGATGGGGATTATATTTGCCTTGTTTGCTTCTTGTTCAGCGACAAAGATTTTTGCACAAACCCAACAATTAAAATTTAATAAAATTGATGGATCGAATGTTATTAGTTTGGGCAAAATCAATGCGATTACTCAGGACAACCTCGGATTCATGTGGTTTTCCGACCAGTCAAACGGCGCCATTATACGTTATGACGGCAGTTATTTTAAACAATACAAACACGATCCCCAAAACTCCGGTTCTCTTGGAGGATCTTATCCGGAATGCCTTTTTGCTACGGATTCCGGTATCATATGGATCGGCTTTTACGGTCAGGGTTTGGATCGTTTTGATCCCAGAACCAATACATTCACTCACTACAGGCACGACCCGCAGGATCCGAACAGTTTAAGTACTGACATGGTATCCGCAGTACTCGTAGATCATTTAGGCAATGTTTGGGTGGGTACCGATGAAGGCCTTGACCTTTTGGAACCCGAAACAGGTAATTTTTTACATTTCCGGTATAAGGAAAATGATTTTGCCAGCCTTAGTCACAATATAGTTCGGTCCTTGTATGAAGATCGTTCAGGAACCCTTTGGGTCGGTACAGGTTTTGCGTTTGACCCTGATACTGAAGAAGGCGGATTAAATCGATTTGACCGGAACACAGGCTCTTTCCAACGCTATGTGCACGATCCGAAAAATCCCAGAAGCCTTATCAGCAATAAGGTGAGGGCGATATTGGAAGATAGCCATGGTAATTTTTGGGTAGGAACCGACGGTGATGGGTTGCATAGTATGGATCGGGAAACCGGGGAGTTTACAAGGTATACCCATGACCCCAACCAACCAGGCAAACTGAGCCGACCTGCCCTGAATGGAACCTTCGACCACATAACCTTTCTTGTGGAAGATAAAGCCGGAAAAATATGGATGGGCTTAGAGGATGCTGGTCTTTGCAAGTTTGATCCTATCACGCATTCGGTAACTCAATACGGAAATGAGACCAGGGATTTCAAATTTCTTGTCTATAACGAAGATTGGAATTCATTTACCAAGGGCAATTCCGCCTGGTGCGCCTATGTCACCGATGACGGGCTTCTTTGGATGAGCACGCAACGTTTTTCAAATTTCTTCAAAATCGACCTGTATAATAATCATATTCCGTCATATCCTGACGATGCTATCAATGGAGGGGTGAGATCTTTTGTAGAGGAATCGACCTCCGTCTTTTGGAAGGCTACCACATTTAATGGCCTTGTGCGCGAAGATCTGGAAAAAGGAACCTCCAAAAGATACGTACACGACCCGGAGAATGCGAAAAGCATCAGCGACAATAAATTGAATTCAATTATAAAAGATCATCTGGGACAGCTTTGGATAGGCACCGATTTTGGATTGAATAAATTTGATCCTCTCAGTGAGACATTTACTCACTATCTGCCGGATTCAGATGCTCCTGAAAGTATTAGTGATGGCTATGTAAACGTGGTTTATGAAGACAGCAAATTTAATTTATGGATTGGTACGCAAGGAGGCTTAAATCTGATGAATCAGAAAACGGGGTCGTTCCTTCATTACAGTAATATCCCAACTGACCAAACCTCCCTCTCCGGAAATGCTGTGACCACCCTGGTCGAAGACAATCAGGGTTCCTTATGGATAGGTGTTATCCATAGCGGTGCTGGCATAAATCGATTCGACCCTATCACCCAAACTTTCAAAAGATATCTGCAGGGCTTAAGTGTTATCAGTCTTCTTGTGGATGATGGAAATGTCCTTTGGGCCGGAACAGCCGGTGGTTTGTACCGCTATGATCCTGATACCGACCGATTTGAAAATACCAATATCACTGCCAATATCACCGAGGTGATAAATGATTTGGATGATAATCTCTGGTTGTACACCACAGATGGGATTATCAGGTATGACCAGCAAAACGGTAGCACTATTCAGTATGGTGAAGAAAACGGGGTCCAAGGTATCAAAGAGTTGGCCATGTTTGGGCATCCTTATCGCAAATCAGACGGCACTATTTTCTTTGGAGGTTGGGATTTAACCGAAGGTTATTATGCCTTTCATCCAGATAAACTGTGGATATCCGGTGATGCTTCCCACCTATATTTTACAGACTTCCTAATCAACGGGGAGTCCGCTCTCATCGGAAACGGTATTAACCCAGGAGAGTTTGTCAAGGGAAGTAGTGATATAAGCCTGAAACACTACCAGAATGTTTTTGCTATTCAATTTACGGGCATTGATTACCGGAATCCAGGGAGTAATCGCCTTTTTTATATGCTGGAGAATTATGATCCCGACTGGCTGAGTACCAATGGAGAGCGACCGGCGAGTTACTTTAAAGTACCTCCGGGTGAATATATCTTTAGGATTAAAGCACAGAACAGCAGTAACGGCATCTGGTCCGAAAAAAATATTAATCTGACCATTTCTCCCCCATGGTGGACAACCTGGCGGGCATACACAATTTATGGTATATTTTTTATTGCTGGAGTATTTTTTATTGATCGTTTTCAGCGAAAGCGGTTGCTAAAAAAAGCCCAAGAAAAAGCCAAAGAAAAAGAACTGGCCCAGGCCAAAGAAATTGAAAAAGCTTATACCAGTTTAAAAGCCACACAAAGTCAACTAATCCAATCTGAAAAAATGGCGAGTCTTGGTGAGCTCACTGCCGGTATTGCCCACGAGATACAAAACCCTTTGAATTTTGTTAATAATTTTTCTGAAGTAAATAAAGAATTGTTGGTCGAAATGAATGAAGAAATTCAGAAAGGTAATTTTGACGAAGTGAAAACCCTGGCTAAAGATGTAACCGATAACGAAGAAAAAATAACCTTCCATGGTAAACGAGCCGATGCCATTGTAAAGGGCATGCTGCAGCACAGTCGCAGCAGTAGTGGAAAAAAAGAACCCACGGATATTAATGCATTAGCCGATGAATATCTACGCCTGGCTTATCATGGCTTACGTGCCAGGGACAAAAGCTTTAATGCGAAGTTTGAAACAACCTTTGAAGAAGGCATTGGAAATGTGAATGTCATTCCACAAGATATAGGAAGGGTGATTTTGAATTTAATCACAAACGCATTCTATGCAGTGAATGAGAAGTCCACCTCCGCCAATTTATCCAAAGAAGCCTCGGCGAAGTTGGAAGCTTCAGGCGACGCGCGGGCGGAAGATAAAAATTATGAACCAAAGGTAAAGGTATCTACAAAAAAAGAAGGGGATAAAGTTATAATTTCGGTACAGGACAATGGTAAAGGTATTCCCGATTCAGTTAAGAAAAAGATCTTCGAGCCTTTTTTCACAACCAAACCTACCGGTCAGGGAACCGGTCTGGGCCTTAGTATGAGCTATGACATTGTAACCAAAGGACATGGGGGCGTATTAAAAGTAACTTCCAAAGTTGGGGAAGGAACCACCTTTACCGTGGTCTTACCCGCTATTAATGAAAACAAGAAACCTAAAAAATAAATGTAAATAATCAATAAAGCATAGGACCTATGAAAATTTTAGTAGTAGACGACGAACGAGACGTACAATTACTGTTTCAACAACGGTTTCGCAAAGAGATCAGGAATAACGAACTTAATTTTGTCTTTGCGTTTTCAGGAGAAGAGGCACTTATCTATTTAGATGAACATAATCATGAGGCAGTCCTAATCCTGTCAGATATTAACATGCCTGGGATGAGCGGCTTAGAACTTTTGGAACAAATAAAGAAAAATTTTGTAGAACCACCACCCGTGGTCATGATGATCACAGCATATGGTGACCAGGAAAACTATGATACGGCCATGAAACTGGGGGCGGATGATTTTCTCACCAAACCCGTGGAATTTAGTATCTTAAAGGAAAAATTGAAAGCAATATTATGACCTCAAAAATACTGGTAGTGGATGATGAGACTGATCTTGAGGTGCTCATCAAACAAAAATTCCGGAAGCAGATACGACAAAATGAATACGAGTTTGTCTTTGCCATAAATGGAATAGATGCCCTGGAGAAACTGGACAGCCATCCCAACATGGACCTGGTTTTGAGCGATATTAATATGCCGGAAATGGACGGCCTTACCTTGCTGACCAAATTAAACGAATTAAACCCGCTGCTAAAATCAGTCATGGTATCTGCCTATGGCGACATGGAAAATATCCGTACTGCGATGAACCGGGGGGCGTTCGATTTTATTACCAAGCCAATCAATTTTGAAGACCTAACCATTACAGTGGAAAAAACCTTAAAACATGTCCGTCAAATTAAAGATACACTTAAGGCCATAAAAGAGAACAACATTTTAAAGATGTACGTAGACGAAAACGTACTAAACTTTATGGGAAGTCAGGAATATGAATCTACCATTATGGCCAATGAAAATATAGAGGCCACAGTGATGTTCATAGATGTTTGCGGTTTTACGGCAATCAGTGAGAGCACCCCGGCCGATGTGGTAGTGAATATGCTCAATACCTACTTTGATGTGATGGTTAAAGAAATTATTGCCCAACAGGGTTATGTAGATAAGTTTATCGGGGATGCCGTTATGGCGGTTTTTAGAGGGGAATATCATTTAGACAGGGCCATTGATGCAGCTTTAGGTGTACGTCAGAAAATCAGTGACCTTCCCGAGCCTGAGGGAATCTCCAATTATACGCCTAAAGTATCTATCGGCATCAAAAGCGGTGAGATGGTATCCGGGAACATTGGATCATCGAGTTTAAAAAGGTTAGACTATACAGTAATAGGGGATACCGTGAATACTGCTGCGCGTTTACAGGATTCTGCCGGAGAAAACCAAATCATTATTTCAGAGAGCTGTTATGAGGGGGTAAAGGAATCTTTTCATTGCAAAAAAGTGGGTAGCATTAATATGAAGAATAAAGCAGCCCCGGTTACCGTGTATGAAGTTTTGGAGTAACAAATTAATTTAAAACTACAGGTTTAAACGGATACATTGCAGTTGATTTAAATTTACAAAATCTTCTTTACCTTAGCATTAAACTAAAATGCCTAATGGAAAAACCAAAGGTCAAAAACGTGTTTATACAAGGGGCAATAACGCCCGACTTTATTGCTAAATCCATTGCCAATCACCAGTCTAAGACTCAGATTGGCGCCCACGATATTTTTTTAGGACAGGTAAGAGCAGACGAAATTGAAGGAAGAAAGGTTGAGGCCATTGAGTATAGTGCTTATGAAGAAATGGCTAACCTAAAATTTCACGAGATCAGAGAGGCAGCATTTAAACGCTTTGACCTAAGTTGCATGCACATTTACCACAGCACAGGGATTGTTAAGGCGGGTGAAATTTGCTTGTTTGTATTCGTTTCCTCACCTCACCGGAAAGAGGTATTTGAAGCTATGCATGAAGTTGTTGAAGAAATTAAAAAACAGGTACCCGTTTTCGGAAAGGAATTATTTGAGGATGATTCCTACCAATGGAAAGTAAACACCTAAGAATGGTAGATATTACACATAAAAAAAGTACACTTAGAACGGCAATTGCTCAGGCAGTTGTTCATGTAAGTTCTAAAAATACTATTGAGGCTATTTTGAATAAAACAGTACCCAAAGGTGATGTATTTGCCATGAGTAAAGCAGCCGGATTATTAGGGGTAAAGAAGACTTCAGACCTTTTACCAGACTGTCATCCATTACCTATTGAGTATACAGACATTGATTATGAAGTGGAAGGACTTCAGATCAAAATATTGATCACCGTAAAAACCAATTACAAAACAGGTGTGGAAGTGGAAGCCATGCACGGGGCAAGTATAGTAGCCCTGAATATGTATGATATGCTTAAGCCAATAGACAAAGGAGTTGAAATAAGTTCTATAAAACTATTGCAAAAAACAGGGGGTAAATCTGATATCAGGAATATCTAGCAAAATTATTTTCTTACTGTCCATATCTCATACATAGGGCCTCCCTTGCTGTTTTTTCCTTTATGATGCCAATCATCACCTTTAATTTCATAAGTGAAAATGAGTTGCGCGCCGACCCTGGCATTATCGCGGGAAAAAAACTCAATATTTTCTGTATAAACGCCATCCTTTGAAGTGAACGTGCCACCTCCTGTTCCGGAAAATTTGAAAGTTTCAGTATCATAGGCAATCCATTGAAAATGGCCATTGGATAAAAACTTCATTGTTTTTCGGGAATTACTTTCTCCACGTCTTTCCTGCCCTTCATCAGGCCCACGTGTTGCAAAAAGCCACTTACCATCTAATTGCTGCTCAAAATCGGGATCTTTCTTAAAGTTTAAATTAGTATCCCCAACTAAAACCAAACCTTCTTTAACAATTTCTACAGGTAATTCTACAGATGTCGTAGTATCTTCCTCATAATCAGAATTAAACTCAAGTTTCACTGTTATGACATCATTCTCTAAGCTATAAAAACCACCTATTGTCTTAACAAATTCTGCCGGCAATTTAGCGTAAATCGTATGAATCAAATATGTGTTGTCAATTTTTAGTTCATGGGTAAGCCCGTTTAAACTATCCTGCGCATGATAAACTCCGGCCGGGATCTGCGCCTGTAAATTTATGATAGAAAATACCGAAAAGAAGAGAATAAACCATTTCATAATTGATGTTTTTATAGATTTAAAAATACGGATAATTCCTTTGCAATGGCCTACCAGTCGCAAAAAGCAAAAAAAGAATTAAAAGCGTTGGGAAGGTAGATTTTTCAACATTTCTATTGTTGTACTGTCAAGGTTAAACTGCGGTTCCCACCCCCAATCTTCTTTTGCTTTAGTATCATCAATGCTTCGAGGCCATGTTTCTGCGATAGTTTGTCTGAAATCAGGACTATAAGATATTTTGAAATTTGGGATGTGTTTCTTTATGTTGACACTGATATCAGCCGGTGAAAAACTCATGGCAGACAGATTATATGAAGATCTCACTGTTAAGCGATTGGGCTCGCAATCCATAAGTTTAATGGTAGCCCTTATGGCGTCGTCCATAAACATCATGGGCAGTTTAACATCCTCATTCAGAAAACAAGTATAACTTCCTTTATTCAGGGCTTCATGATAAATTTCAATTGCGTAATCCGTGGTGCCTCCCCCAGGAAGGGTCTTCCAGCTAATCAATCCCGGATACCTTACACTTCTTATGTCTACCCCAAATTTATGGTAGTAATAGGAACACCATCTTTCACCAGATTGCTTGCTTATGCCGTAAACAGTACTGGGTTCCATTACGGTGCTTTGCGGAGTATTGTCTTTTGGCGAGTTTGGACCAAATACAGCTATACTGGAAGGCCAGAAAATTTTTTCAATTTTTCTTTCTTTGGCCAGGTTTAATACATTGAAAAGCGAATTCATATTTAAATTCCAAGCTCTTTCAGGAAATTTCTCGGATGTTGCACTCAGCATGGCTGCCATTAAGTATACCTCCTCAATTTCATGATACATCACTACATCCTCTATAGCTTCATAATTGGTAGCATCAAGGAGTTCAAACGGTCCAGAATTCATTAAGCTTTCACTACCTTCCCGAATATCGCTGGCAACTACTTGTTCATTGCCGTACAACTCTCTTAAGGCAAGAGTGAGTTCTGTGCCAATCTGCCCGCAAGCTCCTAAAATAAGGATTGATTTTTGCATAGATAGGGAGTAAATATAATTCCCTGGTAAAGATAGCTTTTATTAAAATTTGTACATTCGTCTTATGGGAAAATTGTTTGTTATTGGGTTAACTTTTTTGCTTTTGTTCTCCTGTGGCGACAATCAAAGTACTGAACAAAGTATTAAGACAGACGAGTTGGAATTTGATGTTCAGAAACTACCAAAAAAATCAACATTGAATAGTGGAGCCAGGGCAATTCTGGAGACATGGGCCGAATTTAATGACCTGGATATCGCTTTTGATGGACTTTACTCTATTGAAAATAATGAGGAACTAATTCTGCTTATTGATGAGTTTATAGAAAAACAAAATGCATTGGCGGTATCCAATTATCCGGAAACATTTGATAAACCACAGATAAAAAGTCGGCAAAAAGTTTTTAAAACCTATATTTTAAAAGTAAAGGCGACCCTTGAATACCGTAAGGATCCTTTGGAACCAACTATAGAAATGGTAAATGCATTTAATGGACTACGCAATCAGTTTAATGTTATGGTAAATTATAATTTGGATACAAAAATGATTTTAAATGAATAGGCTATTAATGATTGTCATAATGTTATGTGCAGGACATTTGATTGCCCAGGAAAATAACAAAGAGGAATTAAATGAACTGATTAATAAATGGCATAAGGCGGCATCTGAAGCCGATTATGAGACTTATTTTGGGATTCTGGCTGAAGATGGAGTATTTATAGGAACGGATGCGTCAGAAAACTGGCAAAATCATGATTTCAGGACATTTTCAAAACCTTATTTTGATAGGGGTAAAGCCTGGAGCTTTACTACAATTGAACGAAATATTTACATTAGTGAATCGGAAAATTTTGCCTGGTTTGATGAATTGCTGGATACACGTATGGAGATTTGCAGAGGTTCGGGTGTGCTTTCTAAGGAAGATGGAAAATGGAGAATAAAACACTATGTGCTTTCTATTACTATTCCTAATGAAAATGTAGAAGAAGTTAGTGCATTAAAGAAAGAAAAAGACAGCCTATTTATATTAAATAAAAAACTCCGATAGTACTATATGATAGTAAATATGGCTTAATCACTAAGAAAATTATGATATTATGAAAATGAACAGAATCTTTCTCGCTTTTATTTTTTTATTCATTGTATCTGTGGGTTGCAGAACAGAACCCAAAGTTCAGCAAATAGATTATTATGCCTCACCATTATTTGTTGATGTACAAATGCAAGCCTTATTTGAAGATTCCAAGACTTTTGCAGATCTGGTTCCTAAGGAATCATATTACGTACTTAACGAGAAGTATGAAAGGGAGAGACAAAATGAGAACTTTGACCTCAAGGCTTTTGTCGCGGAAAATTTTAGCGATAAATCTACAGCCACACTTACCTTTACTACAGATACAACACATACTATGTATGAACATATAAGTAGTATCTGGAGTAATTTAACCAGGCCCCCGGATTCTATAATTCCATATTCCTCCAGAATATCGTTACCTTATGAATATGTTGTCCCCGGAGGAAGATTTAAGGAAATTTATTATTGGGATAGTTATTTTACTATTGAAGGTTTGCTGGTAGATGATCAGGAACGCATTGCCAAAAACATGGTTGATAATTTCGCATATTTAATTGATACCCTCGGTTTTATCCCAAATGGCACTAGAAACTATTATTTAAGCCGTTCGCAACCGCCTTTCTTTACACTTATGGTAAGTGCACTTGCCCGAAAGGACAATAAAATTCTTGAAGATTATTCACCAATGATTATGAAAGAGTATAGGTTTTGGATGGCCGGTAAAGATGTTATTAAGCAACCATATGAGGCTAACAAATATGTAGTTAAAGTTGGGGAAGATTCCTTCCTTAACCGGTATTGGGACAATAGTATTACACCACGTCCGGAGAGCTATAAAGAAGACTATCATTTAGCTGCTGACCTGTCAGACGAGAAAGAAAAAACGGATCTATATGTTAATTTAAGGGCCGGAGCAACTTCGGGCTGGGATTTTAGCAGCCGCTGGTATGCGGAGGAAGATTCTTTCGAATCAACTAATACTGCAAATATATTACCAGTAGATCTTAACTGTTTACTATATTTTATGGAGAGTCAAATAGCTGAAGTGTATGGCATGAAAGGCGATGACCAAGGTGAAACTGTTTATCGCAAAAAAGCAATGAAACGGAAAGACCTGATTCAGAAAATGTTTTGGGATGATAAGGTGAATTTCTATATGGATTTTGATTTTAATCTGAAAAAGAACACAGATGAATTAACCTTAGCAGGTGCTTTTCCATTATTTTTTAATCTTGCTACGCCGGAGCAGGCAGAGATGGTAAAAGAAAGATTGGTTACTGAGTTTTTAAAAGATGGCGGGCTCCTTACAACACTAAAAAATACGGGGCAACAATGGGATGCTCCTAACGGATGGGCACCATTACAATGGATAGCTGTTCACGGTTTACTCAACTATGGATATAATGAAGAAGCTTTGGATATAATGAAAAGATGGCTGGCAATTAATGAAAGGGTTTATAAAAATACCGGAAAGATGATGGAGAAGTATAATGTAGAGGATACGAACTTACTATCCGGAGGAGGCGAATACGAGACCCAGGATGGATTTGGCTGGACCAATGGAGTGGCATTAGGATTTAAGGCATTAGTGGAACAAATGGAAAGTAAGTAACACATCAAATAAAATGTTAATCATTAGTTGCATTTAATTAGTAAACTTTCTTCGGGCTGAAAACTTATTGGGGTTTGATGAAAGTTTAAGGGTTTTTCAAGACTTATTAGATACTAATTTTCATTAGACTGTTATTTACATCTATGGCCAAGTCATTGCTTTTCATACCAGATATTTCGGGTTTCACCAATTTTGTGCAGACCACTGAAGTTGCGCATAGCCAACATGTTATTGCCGAATTGTTGGAGGTGCTTATAGAGGCGAATACGGAGGAACTTGAGCTGGCGGAGGTTGAAGGAGACGCCCTTTTTTTCTATAAGGAAGGAGAGCTGCTTTCACAGGAAAAACTGCTTGCCCAGATTGAAACAATGTTTACGGCATTTACAGGTCATCTGAAACTTTTGGAAAAGAATAGAATCTGCCCGTGTAATGCCTGTGCGACGGCTCCAAAACTGGAGTTAAAAATTGTCGCACATTGTGGCGACATAGAATTTCTGGAAGTACAGGGTAATAGAAAACCTTTTGGGAAACAAGTGATTGAAGCACATAGGCTACTTAAGAATTCTGTTAAAAGCGATAATTATGTGCTTATTAGCAAAGAACTCTCTTCCGACATTGAGCTTCCAATTTATTATTACAGCAAAGTTTTCAGATTTAAGCAGGGGAATGATATTTATGACCAAAAAGAAGTTGAATATATCTATTCCTTAATAGATAGTAGCAAACTAAATATAATAGAATATTCCAATGCCAAAGAGGTCGTATTTGATAGTCCGCCCAACTTTGTTTTGGAAAGGAATTTTGCTATCTCTGCCGAATCTCTTTTAGAATATGTTACAAACCTTTCGTATAGAAATTTTTGGGTAAAGGGCGTTGATAAATTTGATTACAATATAAATGAAGTTACCAGAGTAGGTACAGAACACGTTTGTGTGATAAATAATAAACATTTTAACTTTGAAGCCGTAAAGAAGAAAGTTAAACCAGGAAATTATGTCTATGGTGAAAAAACCACTAATATTCCTGTTGCCGATACCTTTTATCAATTTTATACTATAAACCCATTATCAGAAAATTCCAGTAATTTAAAAGTAGAAATGTATTGGGAAACAAAATCTTTAATAAAGAAATTATTGTTGACACTCTTTGCTAAAAGGGTGTTAGTGAAAAACACAAGAACCGGCTTAGATTTATTAGTTAAATTTACTGAAGAAAGGCAGACAATGATCTCTTCTTAAGAAAATAACATTGAATAGCATTTGAATAATAGCAATAAAAAAACGGGCAACTTTTGCCCGTCTTAATATTATTGTTGTCAGATTACCTAATTCTGTTTTTCGGAAGATTCAACTTTTCTGGATTCCAGGGCCTGTTTGCTTAGACTTGCCAGGTTAAAGTTAGGATCAATTTCTAAAGCTTCACCAATGGTGGCAATTGCCAGGTCTATATCATCCTTATTCATGTTGTATTGAACCAGACCTTTTAAATGATAAAAGGCTGCTTTTAAAGGGACTTCATATGGCTGTTGTCTTTCATAGAATGCATACTTCATATCATCTTTGGCGTTAAGAATACCATATTCAATGTTACTGTTGGCTCCGGCGTTGTCCCCAACCTGAATCTTAAGATCTGCTAGTTCATAGGCCAAATAAGCATTTGGTTGCCTGGAATATAAAACTTCAAACTGCTCAAGGGCTCTTTTTGGTTGGTTCAAGGCTTTTAATGAAATGGCCTTTACCTGGACTGCAAGATTAGAATCTGTATCATTCTTTTCTATTCCAATTGTATTTAAGGCCTGCAGATGCTGATTATTATTAGCATATAGATATGCAAGGGTGTCTCTCCTTTCAATTGAAGGTGAAATTACATTCAAATGGGTCAGCGCATTGATTAAACCGTCTATATCAGACTGTTTTCTCATTGCGGCATAATATGCTTCAAAATGGTTTTGAAGCTCTGAAGTAGTCTGTGAATATCCGCTGTATCCAAACCCCAAACCAGCAATAACAATAAATAAAAGTTTTTTCATTATCATATAAATTTCGTGCGGCAAAATTAATACATTTTTTTTGGTCTTTTCATAAGGAAACTCTTAAAAGTCGGATATCTGTATTTTTTAGAGGTAATAATTATTAAACTACCCATCTAAATTCATTCATTTTTGCAATGAACAAGTTTCGTTATATGCCAGGATAACAAAAAAGGATGCCTTGCAGCATCCTTTTATCTTGGTGGTTATTAGTTCTGAATTGCTTATGCAAGTACGAAATCTTCTTCTTTTTTAGTATAAGACTTCAACAGTCCGGCATAAAATGCAAGGCTCCTGTTATCCACGTCTATGCAGGATTTTAGAAATTCGCATAAATTATTAAAGAATAGGTTTGTGTACAAGGTTGGTAGTTTCAAATTAATTTTTTGTGGATCATAATCCTTTTCATTCAGTACAATATCCATTGTTATTCTTTTCCTATGATAATCAATAGACACATCTGTGGCATTGTAATGATTCTTTACAATAGCCTTGTGCAAGTTCTGAAAGTTCTTAGTCATCTTGCTTTTTGAACAACTATGGGAGATGAGACTTTCCAGTTCCATTAAAATCCTCCCCTTTAATTTTGTTTTTTCCATTACATTTAGGGATTTAATGTTTACATAAAGATACTGATTATCGATAAAAAGCTGAAAATCAACGCCATAATTTAACCTTTTATCGATGTTTTTGTTGTAAAAGTGCTTATAACTGTTGTGAATGGTTATTTAATTCCGGTATTAAACACAACATTTTTATTAAGAAAATTCCTACTAATAACAATTTTTCCACTTTTGTCGGATTCAGAGGCCAGATATTGGGGTCTTGGAAGCAAATTTTTATCAGCCATATGGGAATAATAGTCTTTTTTCCAAGGGTGATCCGGGTATACACCGTTAAAGATTTGATCCCACCAATTGTTTTCTAATACCGCTTTAATCAGATGAATACAATCCTCTAAATGTATCAGGTTTACAGGTTCATTTCCGTTATGTAGTCCTTTTTTACCAGAAAGTATAGTTATAGGGTGTCTTTTTGGTCCAATAAGACCTCCAAATCTAATAATGGTAGTTTGAATGGATTTGTCATTTTGAAAGATCTTTTCAACTTCAAGTAGTTGTCTGCCAGATTCAGTTACGGGCATGGGCAGGGTATCTTCAGTTACCTCACCTTCAGCAGCGCCATATACCGAACTACTGCTCACAAACATTATTTTTTTTATACTTGATTTTACTATTTCATCGTGCAAAAGTTTCATCTTAAGAACATAGTTCTCCGTGTTATTACCTCTTAGCCCGGGGGGTATATTTATGATAAGGACATCTAGCTGGCCTAGAAATTCTGTTATTGAGCCCGTTATGCTGTTCTGTCCCAAAATAATCAGATAAGGTTTTATACCCTCCTTCTCTAAAATTGCCAGTTTTGACTTATTGGTCGTACTTCCATATACAAGATAGCTGTCTTGTATCAGAGATTTAGCAAGGGGCAACCCAAGCCATCCGCATCCAATAATTCCGATCGTATTTTTCAAAATTTAAAAGTTTTAATCAATAAAACGGAATCATTAAGCCCTAATTCTTCGGCATCAGAAATGAGAATAATTATGTCATTTTTAGGAACTGTTCCACTTACTAAATATGCCCGCATACCTTCCATATTGTTGCTACACCACTACCCGCGTCGCTAGCCCCTAAAGATGAATGTGGGCTACTGTCATAATGTGAGAGTAGCATGAGGGCTTTTCCAGGCTGAGAGCCCTTTATTCTGGCCATTATATTCTCCGCCTTGCCAAAATTACCCCAATCTCCAGCTGTATATCCTTTCTGGGTTAAGGTCTTTAAACCCATTTGAGTTAATTGATCAATAATATATTTTTTTACGGTTTCATGGGCATCAAAACCCACGCCGTGTGGCTGTTTAGATATGGCTTTAACATGTATTAAAGCCCTGTCTGTAGAAAAAACAGTATTAGGTTTGTCCAAATCCGCCTTATACTTGGGCATTGCAGTTTCAAAACTCAGGTAAATAGCCAATAAAATGAGCAGAAAAGAGAATATTTGGACATTTGTCTTCATAATTCAGAATTGTTAGATAAAAGTATAAAATTCTAATGCTTTAGTTCATTTTGCCGAATATATTTAATACTTACGCCAAAAATCCATATATTTAAGATTAAGCAAATTTTGAACAGGTATGGGAATAAAGAGTTTTATGGGCCGAAGAGCCAAAGAAAAATCCAAAAAGGCGTATGATGCTCCCATTTTGGTAGAGGATTATATGACCAGGAAGTTGGTGACTTTTAGTCCCGAACAATCCATTCTTGAGGTCATGGAATCATTTGCAAAACATCATATTTCCGGTGGGCCTGTTATGGATGATAATGGTTTTTTGGTTGGGATTATTTCTGAAGCAGATTGTATGAAGCAGATCTCTGAAAGCCGTTATTTTAATCAGCCTATCCTGGATAAAAGCGTAGAGCGTTTTATGTCGAAGAATGTGGAGACCATTCCGCATGACATGAGCATTTTTGATGCTGCAGGAATCTTTGACAGGCACAATAGAAGAAGATTGCCCGTTATGCAAGATGGTCTGCTTGTAGGTCAGATTAGCAGAAAAGATATCGTAATTGCTGCACTTAAACTAAGTGGTGAAAACTGGAAATAGCCCTTTTGAAGGGAGCTGTTTAAAAATACTTATTCCCCTTTTACCAGGTCTCAGATATCTTAAGATATATAATGCTATTCGCGTTTAACTATCATGTAATAATCATTATCCAAAGGGAGATAACCTAGGTCGTATACAAAGTAATAGGTCGTACCTTTTTTTGTTGTATACAGGTTGGTTATGTAATCAAAATCGAAACCTTTATCCATTAGACGTGTCTTGGTAGTGCGAGTCTTACCATCCTTTAAGGTAAAACTATCCAGGACTCTGTAATTCTTTCGAAGTCTGTTATTTATATTTCTTACAAGGTTTTTGCTATCCTTATTGAGTTTATTATTATACGCATTTCGGCAGTAGTCCGAGCAGTATTTTTTATCTACCCGGCCTTTAATTATTTCTCCACATTCAAGACACTTTTTTTCTTGCTGATGTTCCATGTTTGGTAAAAGAAACTGTTACTCCCTTAAATAATGCAAGTAAGCTAAACTACTACAATATCGTATTTTCCAAGCAACCCTACAACTCCGTCTTTTGAGAATTTGGCTTTCTTAAGTCGATTTTGCTCAGGGTCAATTTTAAAATTGATCGCTGTGCTTAAATCAGCCTGCTCCAGATTCGTCTTCTCAAAAATGACTTTATTTAAATCGCATCCTTCAAATCGCGCATTGTTCAGGTTGGCCTCCGTAAAGTCAGCTTCAATTAATTTACACTTGTCAAAGCGAATGTTTTTAAGCTGTAGTTGATAAAATGAGGCAAGGTTTAACGTACAATTTACGAATGATAAGGATAGTAAAATTGGATTACAATGCTCAAGGTGAAGGCCTGTCAGTTTGCAATGGGAAAATGAAACATCATTAAATACCGGGTGCTTTATATTGGCATTACTTAGGTTACAATGTACAAATTGACATGTAGTAAAATTTGTATTATCGAGATAAGCATCAGCAAAATTACAACCTTCAAAAACACAATTTTCGTATTCAGCTTTTTGCAACCTCACTTTTGTGAAATCCTCATCTTTGTAGGTAATATCTTCAATAAATGGTTTGTTCATGGCTTGTTATAATTGAGCTGTCCTAATTTTTTATGGATTTATTCTTTCCATTTCCATAAGCAGATTAATTTTTCTAACCACAGGTATTACTCCTTAAGAATTAATGCAGGTAATCCTAAATCTGTATACATCTTGTTATAAGCCGCCATCTCGGTATTCACTATGGCTTTCTTCTCATCCTCATAGGTTTTCCAATCATCCAATAGATCAGCCAGCCTTTGTTTGGCACCTTGCGTCACTTTTGGGTCTGAACTGTCTACAAAACCTTTCAGATGCATTAATTGTGCATTGAGTTGGTTATTGTAGTTAATGACATCCTGAAATGTTTTCTGATTAGGCTGGATAAGGTTTTGTTCCCAGCTGTCTATACGCTTAATCAATTCCTTACCTTTTTCCAGGAGATCAACTGCAATTTCATTTTCTTTTAGTAGTTCTTCATAAGTTTTCAATTGTTTTTTTGCCGATCGCATTTTTGTCACGGATTCATGAATATTCTTAATAGTATTTTCAATCTGATCCAATACAGATTGTTGTTCATCGAAATCAGATGTGGAGGCCTTTACTTTTGGATTGGCAAGAATGTTTACTTCTGTTTCAGCCACCTTGTCGTCTAAAGTCAATCGGAGGACATAGTTGCCCGGAGCCACACTGGAACCTGAATAATTTCCATAAACAAATACTTTATGCACTGCAGGGAGTGTTTCTTTTCGAAAATCCCATGTAAATCTGTTGTAACCTTTTTTTGAAGGTAAGACTGCTGGTTTAGATGGTCCACCAGGCCACGACTTAAATTCTTTTTGTTTTTTGTTGGTAATGGTCCTGATTACTATTCCATCTTTAAGCACTTGCAATTCCAGATTCAAGCTGTCTGAATCCTTATTCAGATAATAATCAAAAGTAACTCCTTGCTTCGGGTTTTGACCCAGACCGGGAACCGGTTTGTCAGAACTTCCACCAAATAGTAAATAAGTGTCTTTAGGTTTAAAGATAGACAGCGAAGTATTATTCATTGAACTATTCTGAATTGCCCCAAGATCATCCAAAACCCAAAATGATCTGCCTGCTGTAGCGGCTACTAAATCGTTATCCTGGATTGTAAGGTCATTTATGGGGACCACTGGTAAGTTTAGCTGGAAAGGTTGCCAGTTTAAACCATCATTAAATGAAATATACAATCCGGTTTCTGTTCCCGCATATAAAAGCCCTTTTCGCTTAGGGTCTTCACGAACCACTCGTACAAACGTATGTTCGTCGGTAATGCCGCTTACTATTTTAGACCAGGTTTTACCATAGTCAGTGGTTTTAAATATGTAAGGTTTTAAATCCATAAACTTATAGCGCATTCCCACTACATAAGCCGTTGCTGCATTATGCGGGGATACCTCCATACTATTAATTATACCTTCCTCCAGGCCCTCGGGAGTAACGTTTTCCCAATTTTCACCGCCATCTTTAGTTATATGAATAAGGCCATCATCACTTCCGGCCCATAGCACACCTTTTTCATGAGGTGATTCCACCAGGTACATCAGGGTGTTATAATTTTCGCCTCCAGCTGCTTCATTGGTGTATGGCCCACCTCCGGGTCCCTGTCTGTTTTTGTCATTTCTAGTAAGATCGGGACTTATTACAGACCAACTAACACCTGCGTCTGTGGTTTTAAAAACTACATTCCCAGCGTGATAAATAGTATTTCTGTCATGCGGTGAACTAATAATT
>Ga0265306_10000225_pt1 | contig 25532 bp, 25 predicted proteins | sample Helome_3_FD_192493 | JGI IMG/M metagenome (GOLD analysis project Ga0265306, IMG submission 192493) | Marine sediment microbial communities from subtidal zone of North Sea - Hel_20160420 (Illumina Assembly) | ecosystem: Environmental > Aquatic > Marine > Subtidal zone > Sediment ... | reverse complement strand
TCAACTTCTTCCTATTATTGGGACTTTTACCTATTGTTTCAATATCCAGGGCAATAACTCTGCTCTGTTCCATACCCAATAAATCTACATTCGGCTTTATTTTATGTGCCAGTTTATAGACGTTTTCATAATCACCATTTTCAATCGCCTTCTCAAGATTTTCAAGATCCTGGGGTACTTCCTCAAGGAATACAGAAATGACAGAGTTTATGAAATCCTCATCCCCTTCAGCCATCTCATTTATTTTATCTAAACTGTATATCATTTATTTAATATTTACGGTAAGTAATTCTTCACCTTCAAGCATGGCCGAAAGGTAATCATTTGCACTTATTTTACCAACACCAGCGGGAGTTCCGGTAAAAATTATATCTCCCTTTTTTAACATAAAGAATTTAGAGACATATGAAATTAGTGAATCTATGTTCCATAGCATTAAAGCTGTATTTCCCTTTTGGACTATAGTCCCATTTTTTGAAAGTGAAAAATTCAATTTGTTCAAGTCTTTAAAATTTTTCTTATCTACCCATTTTCCTATTACAGCCGAACCATCAAAACCTTTAGAAATTTCCCAGGGAAGACCTTTTTCTTTTAACTTGGATTGCAGATCTCTGGCTGTAAAATCTATACCAAGCCCAATCTCATCATAATAGGTATGGGCAAAATTCTCATTAATATGTTTACCTACTTTTTTGATTTTTACCAAAACTTCTATTTCATAATGAATTTCTTTTGAGAACTCCGGGATATAAAAATCTTGTTCCTTTGGAAGAACAGCAGAATCGGGCTTGATAAACACCACCGGATCCCTGGGCCTTTCATTGGCTAGTTCCTCTATATGATCCACATAATTACGACCAATACAAATGATTTTCATCTATTCTTTCCTGAAACTTTTAGCTTAATTTATTATTCAGCTGACTTAGTTTTATTTGAGTAAGTACCTTTTTGGTATAAAGTGGGAAATCAGCATTTAATATCCATCCAAAATATCCTGGTTCCTGGTCCAGTACTTCCAGCACCTTTTTACCCTTATGTTTCCCAAATGAAAATATTTCTTCCCCATTGTCATCCAAAACAATAAAACCGGCAAAATCTACAGACTTTTTCCGTCTTGAAAAATCAGACAGATTCTTTATGTTGTTTTCAAGCTCTGGGTAAAGGTCTAGCTGAGAAAGAAGGACTTCGTAAGTAGCCATGGTATCAGCTTCAGCACTATGGGCATTATTAAGGTCTTTATCGCAATAAAATTTATATGCTGCCTCCAGGCTACGTTTTTCCATCTTATGAAAAATGGTTTGAACATCCACGGATAACATATTTTTTAGATCGAAATCTATATCTGAACGAAGCATTTCTTCAGCCAGAAGTGGGATATCAAAACGATCCGAATTAAAACCGGCCAGATCGCAGTCCTTTATTATGTTGAAAATTTCTCTGGCCAACTCCTTAAATTTAGGTTCGCTGGCAACTTTCTCATTAGAAATACCATGAATTGCAACTACCTCATCAGGTATGGTCATTTCAGGATTAACCAGCCAGGTCTTACTTTCCTTATTGCCATTAGGAAATACTTTCAGAATGGAAATTTCAACGATTCGGTCCTTGGCGACATTGGTGCCAGTGGTTTCCAAATCAAAAAAACATATGGGTTTGCTGAGTTTCAGTTCCATTTTAATGGGATATTTAAGCAAAGATAGTTTTAAAAATAAAGTTAAACAGGACTTAAAAACCTATCTTTTAAGAGATTTTAAATAAAGGCAATCCAATTGACATTTCGTCTAAAATTATTAAAGAGTGAATTATTGAATTGAAAATCTAGATATTTCACATTCAGTGACCTCTATAAAAAGACTAAATCTCCCTATCCATATCCCAGGCCTCAAGATAGTCTGCAATGGTTTTAACGAACATACCGCCAAGAGCCCCATTTACAACACGATGATCATAGCTATGTGAAAGAAACATTTTACTACGGATACCAATAAAGTCGCCCTCTGATGTTTCTATAACAGCCGGCATCTTTCGAATGGCTCCCAGTGCTAATATGGCCACCTGTGGCTGGTTAATAATTGGAGTTCCAAAAACACTTCCAAAAGATCCTACGTTTGTGACTGTATAGGTGCCCTCTTTTACCTCATCTGGTTTTAATGCATTGTTTCTTGATCTGTTCGCGAGATCATTGACTACTTTGGCCATTCCAACCAAATTCAGCTGATCTGCATTTTTTATTACAGGTACAATCAGATTTCCATCGGGCAATGCAGCAGCCATTCCAATATTAATATTCTTTTTCCGTATCACTGTTTCCCCTTCTACTGAAATGTTCACCATTGGATATTTCTTTAAAGCCTTTGCGACGGCCTCAATAAAAATAGGCGTAAATGTTAACTTTTCTCCTTCACTTTTCTGGAAAGCATCCTTAACCTTATTCCTCCACGCAACAACATTGGTAACGTCTACTTCAATAAAACTTTGTACGTGTGCTGAAGTAGAGATACTCTCCATCATATGATGGGCAATAAGTTTACCCATCCTTGTCAATGGAATAATCTCATCTTCACCATTAGACTGTACCCTGGTAACCTGATGCGGTTCTGTGTTAACAGGCGTTTCCTGCTTTAATGGTTCAGGCACGTTCACTGGTGTTACAACAGGTTTTGCAACCGGAGTGATTTCAGGCTTCTCAATCTTTATATAGGCCAAAATATCATTTTTGGTAACCCTGCCTTCTTTACCAGTACCTTCTATGTTATCCAATTCAGCTGCCGTTATACCTTCTTCTCTGGCAATATTTTTAACAAGGGGAGAGTAGAAGCGGGTTGTATCGGCTAAACTTTGAGCTGAGCTGCCAACAAGTTCCTGAACATTGCCCACTTTTTCTTCTAAGACAACTACTTCCTCTGGAAGAATTTCAGTCGATTCTTCTTTTTGGTCTGTATAGGTGACTCCTGCGGACTCTGATTCTCCATCCATTTCTATAACAGCCACCGTCTGTCCAACTTTAATGATATCGTCAATATTAAAAAGTTTTTCCAGCAATACACCTTCAACTTCGCTGGGTACTTCAGAGTCTACCTTATCTGTCGCAATTTCAAATACTGCCTCATCCATTTCTATTGTATCGCCAACCTCCTTTAACCAAGCAGTTAAGGTAGCTTCTGCAACACTTTCACCCATTTGCGGCAATTTCAATTCAAATTTTGCCATATTACTATTTAAAGTGCTTTTTTGTATAAATATTTTGCAAAAATACTAAAAAAACGTCCCTATTTTTAAATTTATTGCATGAATTATCTTCATGTAGCCTTCAAGGAACCTTCAAATGGAATTCTGTTAAGAATGCTTCTTCCCAATGTGACTTCATCCGCATATTCCAATTCATCACCTACCGATATTCCTCTCGCAATTGTAGAGATTTTTATATCAAAGGGTTTTAATTGCTTATATATATAAAAGTTAGTGGTATCACCTTCCATGGTAGAACTCAGTGCAAAAATCAGTTCCTTTATTTGATTTTGACTTACTTTTGAGATCAATGAGGGAATGGTTAAATCCTGTGGACCAACACCCTCCATCGGAGATATTTTGCCCCCAAGTACATGGTACAAACCCCTGTACTGACCAGTGTTTTCAATGGCCATTACATCTCGAATATCCTCAACTACACAAACCACATCTTGCTCCCTTTTAGGGTTTGCACAGATTTGACATAATGCAACATCCGATATATTATGGCAATTTGAGCATAATTTAATTTCCTCTCTAATGGCCAGAAGTGAACGTGACAAATCTGAAGTTTGTTCCCCGGGTTGGTTTAATAGGTGAAGTACTAACCGCAAAGCAGTACGTTTTCCAATTCCCGGCAACTGAGACATATGGTAAACCGCATTTTCTAAGAGTTTAGATGAAAATTCCATAAAGGCAAAATTACATAATGTTTTAAGTTTTTGTACTTTGCGCTTGTAATTTATTTTTATGACAGCATCGCATATTCTGCTTCTTATTGGCGGTTATTTCTTCTTGCTATTGCTTATCTCTTACTTCACCGGAAAAAACGATTCAAATGCTGATTTTTTTAAAGCAGGAAAACAGTCGCCTTGGTATTTGGTAGCTTTTGGTATGATTGGCGCTTCATTATCCGGTGTCACGTTTATATCCGTTCCCGGCTGGGTAGAAAGTTCCCAGTTTAGTTATATGCAGGTTGTTTTCGGGTACTTGGTAGGATATTTTGTTGTTGCTTTTATTCTGATGCCTATCTATTACCGCTTGAATGTTATCTCAATTTATGAGTACCTCAAAGAGCGATTTGGAATTGTCAGTTATAAAGTAGGTGCTTTGTCTTTCTTTATTTCCAGGGTGTTAGGGGCCTCTTTTCGGCTGTTTTTAGTAGCCATAGTTCTACAACAATTTGTATTTGACGCCTGGAATGTACCATTTGAACTTACGGTAGTCTTATCTATTCTCTTAATATGGATTTATACTTTTCGAGGGGGTATTAAAACAATTGTTTGGACAGACACGCTGCAGACCCTTTTTATGCTCTTGTCTGTAGGCTTATCTATTTACTTTATTAATTCCAAATTGGGCTGGAGCTTTACGGAGTTTATTAATTCGGAAGAATTAAAGGAGTACAGCAAGGTCTTATTTACCGATGATTTTTATGCCAAAAACCACTTCATTAAATCTTTTATTGGTGGTATGTTTATCACTATTTGCATGACCGGACTCGATCAGGATATGATGCAGAAGAACTTAACCTGTAAAAATTTAAAAGATGCCCAGAAGAATATGGTTTCCTTCAGTCTTATCCTGATTGTGGTAAATTTTGTTTTTCTGCTTTTGGGGGCTTTACTTTTCATTTATGCCAGCAAATTAAATATTGCAACGCCACTAATGGACGGGGAACCAAAATCTGATCTTCTTTTCCCCGAAATAGCTTTAAATAGTGGCTTGGGTGTTACCGTAGCTATCACTTTTATGCTTGGTCTGATTGCAGCGGCCTATAGTAGTGCAGATAGTGCCCTTACCTCTTTGACAACTTCTTTTTGTGTAGATTTTCTTGGAATTGAACAAAAGCCAAAAAATGATCAAAAAATAATACGGAAGAAAACGCATATCTGGATGAGCGTGCTCCTGATTCTAGTGGTCATACTATTCAAATACGTTTTAGACAGGAATGTTATTGATGGCCTTTTGACTGTTGCTACTTACACTTATGGCCCACTCCTGGGTCTGTTTGCCTTTGGGATATTTACAACTTATAAGGTACAGGACAATTATGTTTGGATTGTTGCAATTACATCGGTACTGCTTGTCATTGGTATTGCCAATATACCTCCTGCATACCTGGGTGGATATGCTGTGGGATATGAACTTTTGCCCGTCAATGGGTTATTTACTTTTATTGGATTATATCTTATTAGAAGAAAAACTAATTAATATTGATCTGTAGCTAAAAGCACCAAAGTACAGGCTACTTCTGCTTCAATTTCATTATTGCTTAAAATTTTATAAAACTCAGGGTTTTCCGTCCCCGGGTTAAAGATCACCCGTTTAGGTTTAATTTGAATAATTTGTTCATAATACTCCTTTTGCCTTTTTCTATTAAGATATAAGGTAATGGTATGAATGTTTTGAAAGTCTTCAAGGTTCGCCCTAATCTGTACACCTGATACAATACCGATCTTTGGACCAAAAGCCATGGTTTCGATTTCTTTTGTCCGTAATCTAATTATGGCCAAATAACTGTAGCGATTTGGATTTAATGAAGCCCCAAAAACAAGTGTAGTTTTCATAATGTACTTCGGTCACGTTAAAGTGTGTTAATTACTGTAACTATTCAAATTAATATTCGTCTTTTGGTAAACACCCAAAAACTTAATTCGTTGTGGTGCTATATTTTTATAGTTAATGGTTAGTGTTTAGTATGGCCCATCAACGAAAGAAACCCCGACAAATCTGTCGGGGTTTTATTATTATATTACACTAGGTTAATTGCAAGCATTTTCCACCCATTGATAAGCAAAGATACTATTTCAATTTAATCAATTTCTATCCAAATAAGTTTTAAAAAAACAGGCTAAACTTTGAATAGTTAAAATATGTTAAAATCTTTATTAAAGGTAACATTAACTGATTGTTATCGTCAAGTATATATAAGCAATCAATATCGCAAAGTTCATGTATAAGTTAATTTTGCTTTATACGCTGCTATTTAGTGGAGTATTCCTTGTAAATGGAGCAAGATCAGATTCAGATGTTGTATTGGGAAGTATAAGCGGCAGGGTAATTGACAATGTTCGTAAACAACCGGTGGCTTATGCCGCAATTGTGATCAAATTGGCTTCAGATAAAACTATAATTACGGGAGGAATCACCAATGAAGATGGCACTTTTCAATTATTTGGATTCTACAGAGGACAAAACAGAAACATTCAATTTGATGTAGACCCCATGTATATTGTAAATCTAGGTGCTCGTTATAATTTTGCTCAGGGCAAAGGTACTTTCAGCGTCAATTTCAATGACGTTTTCAACACTATGCATTTTGCCTTTGTTGGTGATCAGCCGTTTGACCAGATAGGAGAATTCTACTGGGAGAGTCAAACTGTTTTTGCAGGAGTTTCGTATCGGTTTGGAAGTGGTAAAAACAAAGCTGTAAAACGAAAAAGAAGGGATAGTAATACAAAGCAAAACGGCGGTGGTATTCTATAGATATTAATTGATAAAATATGCAGAGTATTGGTTGGTTATCTCTTGTAATATTTGTCAATTAAATAAACCCCGACTAAATAGTCGGGGTTTTAATTTTAAAATCATTCAAATATTCCTGTTGGCAATCCATCCAGGCTATTTGTATTCTTCAGGTCCAGGTATTCAATTAAGCCTTTTGTGCCTTTTTTTTCTGCCCATATATTGAGCATATTTCGCTCTGCTTTGTAGTCCATTAGCGGCACACCCATCCCACAGGAAGTCTGGACAAGTTTTATTCTCATTTCAACTAATTGCCTGCTACCGGCTATTTCAGGAAATTGTCCAATATGCTCTTTCCAAAAAGAATCCCGCTTATGGAATGACCTTGCTTCTCCATATAGACGTAATATCATTGGTTTTCCTTCAAATGCACAAAACATGATAGTCATTCTTTTATCATATTGCAGATGAGTTGCAGTTTCATTCCCGCTACCGGTAAGATTTAACCAAAGAATTTTTGTGGGTTCTATGATTCTGAAAGAATCCATCCCTTTTGGAGATAGATTAATTGATCCATCTTTCATGGCAGTAGCAACAAAAAAAAGTTTTTGTTTCAATATAAAATCTACATGAGTAGAATCCAGACTTTCATAACGTTTCCCCATTCAAATTAGATTAAAATGTTTACCATCGGATAATGGCACTACCCCAGGTAAACCCACTCCCAAATGCAGCCAATACTACAAGATCTCCTTCTTTTATTTTACCCTGTTCCCATGCTTCAGTGAGTGCTATAGGTATTGAAGCAGCCGTGGTATTCCCGAATTTCATAATGTTGTTATAAACCTGGGCATCCCTTAACCTGAACTTTCTCTGAATAAACTGAGAAATTCGCAAATTGGCCTGGTGCGGAATTAGCATATCAATGTCTGTCACTTCAAGATTATTTGCTTTTAATCCTTCCATAATTACCTCGCTAAAACGAACCACGGCATTCTTAAATACAAACTGCCCGTTCATATAAGGAAAGTAGGATTCGTCATTCGGATCATTGTCTTTTAATATATCTAAGACCCATCGTTTTCCCATACCCGGAGCAATTACTGAAAGTTCTTCCGCATGGGCTCCTTCTGAATGTAAGTGGGTAGACAAAATTCCTTTAGAATTATCCTCCTCTCTGGTTAAAACAGCAGCACCGGCACCGTCTCCGAAAATTACCGATACTCCTCTACCCCGAGTGGTCATATCAAGGCCACCAGAATGTAACTCAGAACCTATTATTAGCACGTTCTTATACATGCCGCTTTTAATATATTGGTCTGCCAGGGAAATGCCATAAACAAATCCGGAACATTGATTTCTTATATCTATTGCTCCCACTGTTTTTATATCAAGATCTCGTTGCACCAATACTCCCGGTCCGGGAAAGTAATAGTCCGGGCTCAAAGTTGCAAATACAATAAAATCTATATCGTCCTTATCTATCCCCGCTCTTTCAATAGCAATTTTTGCCGCCTTAACGCCCATAGTGGAAGTGGTATCCTCCCCTTTTACAACATGTCGCCGTTCTTTTATACCTGTTCGCTCCTGAATCCATTCGTCATTGGTATCCATGAGTTTTGACAGATCGTCATTAGTTACCACATTATCGGGTACAAAATAACCCAGTCCGCTAATTTTTGAATTGTACATTCCTAGTTTACTTGTTAGTTAATCTGAAAAGTATTGTCTGTAAATCGGAAAATAATCACCAAAAGAGATATAATATCTGTAATCTAAGATAACTAAAAAATAATTGATGAATTCGGAAACCCGGAGAACATCGGATAATTCTCAAAGATGTTTTTTGTGGAGGCTATGACGTATTCTTTATCTTGATGTTAAATTGAATAGATAGTTTTTATAATTTAAAATATAAGAATTGAAGTAAACTTTTGCATTCTACAAAAAATGATAGAAACAAGACAAAATTATGTTCTGCTTTAATGCATGTAGCGAATTTTTACAGATTCATGTAAAAATATTTTATGTTGAATATATTTTTAATTTGTTTAGACCTATTTTTAATTATTTTCTAAATATTATAAAAAAAGTGTGCTCTCGAGGGAAAGCACACTTTTCAACAACCTAACCAATTAATAAACATTCTGATTACTAAACCAAAAAACTTTTTCATAGCAATTGATATTTCGTAATCACAATACAAAAATACATAATGTTTAATTATTATATCCATAAATTAAACATAAAATATGTTAAAGTTTAGCTTAATGGATGCTAGAATATGTTAAAGTGTCAGTTTGTCACCTGTGTGCAGTATGGTACTTTTTTTGACATGAATAAGTTATAATTTAAAAAATCAAATAAATATGGCTACAGGTAAGATTAATGTTTCAGTTGAAAACATTTTCCCATTAATTAAAAAATTCCTTTATAGTGATCACGAAATATTTTTACGCGAGCTAATTTCAAATGCTACGGATGCCACACTCAAATTAAAACACCTCAGCTCAATCGGCGAGGCCAAATTAGAGTATGGAAATCCGATGATTGAAGTGAAGATAGATAAGAAGGGTAAAAAACTTCATTTCATTGACAATGGGATTGGGATGAGTGAAGAAGAAGTTAAAAAGTATATTAATGACATAGCATTTTCCGGTGCTGAAGAATTCCTTGATAAATACAAGGATGGGGACAAAGACTCAGGTATTATCGGACATTTTGGCTTAGGCTTTTATTCTTCCTTTATGGTTGCGGATAAAGTTGAGATTATCACAAAAAGTTATACCGATGAACCGGCGGTACATTGGAGCTGTGATGGTTCGCCTAAATTCAATTTGAAAAAATCGAATAAAAAAGAGCACGGTACAGAAATAATTTTAAGTATTGCAGATGATTCAACTGAATTTTTAGAGGAGAACAGGATAACTGAATTATTGCAGAAGTACAATAAATTTATGCCGGTTCCAATTAAATTTGGCACAAAGACTGAGACTCTTCCAAAACCTGAAGATGCTAAAGAAGATGATCCGGCTCCAACAATAGAAGTAGATAACATAATAAATAATCCAAACCCTGCCTGGACAAAGAAACCGGTAGATTTAAAAGATGAGGATTACAAGAATTTTTACAGGGAATTGTATCCAATGCAATTTGAAGAGCCCCTATTCCATATTCATTTAAATGTGGATTACCCCTTTAATCTGACAGGCATACTATATTTCCCAAAACTAACTAATGACTTAAGTATTCAGAAGGACAGAATTCAACTATATCAAAACCAGGTTTTCGTAACTGATAATGTTGAGGGAATAGTTCCAGAATTCCTTACGATGCTCAGAGGTGTAATTGATTCTCCGGACATTCCGCTGAATGTATCCCGATCGTACCTGCAAGCAGATGGTGCAGTTAAAAAGATTTCCTCATATATAACAAGAAAGGTTGCAGATAAGCTTACAGCTTTATTCAAAAATAACCGGGAGGATTTTGAGAAAAAATGGAATGATATTAAAATAGTCATTGAATACGGAATGTTGTCCGAGGAAAAATTCTTTGAAAAAGCTGACAAATTTGCATTATACCCCACGGTTGATGGCGCTTATTATACGTTTGAAGAGTTGAAAGAAAAAATTAAAGTTCTTCAAACAGATAAAGATGACAAATTGGTAGTGCTATATGCATCAGATAAGGAGTCACAACATAGTTATATTGAAGCTGCCAAAGCTAAAGGTTTTGAAGTACTCCTTCTTGATTCGCCTATTATATCGCATCTGATGCAAAAATTAGAAACTTCAAATGAGAAATTATCTTTTGCCAGGGTAGATGCAGATCATTTAGATAATCTGATCAAAAAGGAAGATACTCAAATAAGCAAGTTGTCTGATGAAGAGAAGGAGCAATTAAAGGCTAATATAGAAGGTGTAACTACGGATAGAGGTTACACTGTACAATTGGAAGCAATGGATAGCGAAGCTTCTCCTTTTATCATTACTGAACCGGAGTTTATGAGGCGAATGAAGGAAATGCAGCAAACCGGAGGCGGTGGAATGTTCGGCATGGGGAATATGCCAGAAATGTATAATTTAATAGTAAATATAAATCATCAATTAGTAAGTGAGATTCTTGGAACAAAGACGGCTAAAAAAAGAGATCGATTAATAAATCAGTCTTTGGATCTTGCCCGATTATCAAAAGGCTTGCTTAAGGGTGAAGAACTGACTAAGTTTATTAGCCGAAGTTACGAGATGATTAAATAGGTACTCCTATTAGAGATTACCGAAACTGCATAAATTTCATGTTCATTGAATGCTTCACGGGCGCACATAGATTATCTATAGGATAATTTCGGGTGGCCCGTGAAGTTTTTTAATTCCAATTTTCCACTAATTCAAAGTAAATGATTTATACCTGGCATTATCTATTAATGTCCTTTATGTATATACTGGCAGGTATTATGCATTTTATAAAACCACAAGCCTACCTCCGCATTATGCCCGGGTATCTTCCCAATCACAAACTTTTGGTAGGTTTAAGTGGAATTGCGGAAATAGCATTGGGAATTAGCCTGTTGTTACCTAAACTTAAAGATCGGGCCATATATGGAATAATTCTAATGTTAGCTATTTTCCTTACTGTACATTTTTATATGTTATCCGGGAAAAAAGCCTCTGCAGGAATACCAAGATGGATCCTGCTCCTAAGAATCCCATTACAATTCGCGCTTATGTACTGGGCCTATTCATATTTACTGATTTAGACAATTTAATAAATTGAGAATCTTATCATCAATAATCAATTTAAAGTAAATCTGCTTTCCAGATGTATTTTCAAAAAAATTATCTGCACATAAAAAAACAATATTATTCCAAAAAGGGAGTAAACTGCCGTATTAGGCAGATTTATTTGTGACAGAGCATCCATAAATCCAATTTTATTTAAAACCTCTGAATTAATATTAGGTAACCAGCTAATAGTAAGGTCCAATTTTCCAAAAATTACATAGGCAAATAGTAATAAAGTAATGGTCGCCAGAATCAACCAGCTTTTTTTGGAAATCAAAGGCTGGTATACAGTTACAGCACTTTTGGCCTCCTGAGCTACTATTTTTGACATAATGTTTTGGGTAAAACCAACAGAAGGTGTCTCAAGCCCTGCACTTTTTACAATTTTTTTTACAAAATCATCGAGCTGTTTTTCTTTATTCTCTTCCATAACTATGTATAATTTCTTGTTCCAAATTATTTTCCAAAATTTTTGCTAAACGTTTCCGACCCCTAAACAGTCTTACTTTAATAGTATTCGCAGGAATCCCCATCACCTTTGATATTTCATTCATTGAAAGTGTTTCAAAATAATATAAAGTTATCAAAACAGCATCATCAGCAGGTAGTTCCTGAATTGCATGTTTTATTATTTCTGCCCGCTCTTTTATTTCCATCCCATCTAAGGCATCATCCATCGATGCTATATTATATTCTTCAGAAATATCTATTGTGGTTGTTTCAACCCGTCTCTTATTCTTTTTCAAATAGTCTAAACTTCTATAATAAGCAATCTTATACAACCAGGTAGAAAACTTAGATTCACCCTTAAATTCATTCAACGCGCTATAGGCTTTTACAAAAGTATCCTGCGCTACTTCCTCAGCGTCCTCCCGGTTTTTTACAATTTTCAATGCCAGAGTATATACCATATGCTTATACCTATCTACCAAAACAGCATAGGCATTATTTTCCCCTTTTATAACCTTATTAATAAGGTGCTCGTCCGGTTTCTGGCTCATTTGTTATATAAGACGCATCTAATAACATCCTGGTTACCTAAAATATTAAAAAAATCCTATTTTCTGTAACCATCATTGAAATTTGTTCGTCATACCCTATGAACAAATTATTTAATCCATTAAAAACAAAATATCATGGGAGGAGAAATTATTATTGTTGGACTCATATTCGGGGCAATCTTTGGCGTTTTTTATCTGTATTTTTCAACAAGAAATAAGGAGCGACTAGCATTAATTGAAAAAGGTGCAGATGCCAGCATTTTTGTAAAAGGAAAAAGGGAGCATACTGCCCCTTTCTGGAAGGTATTAATCCTTAATTTGTCTTTATTATTATTTGGGATTGGATTGGCCATATTTATAGCTTCCATACTATCAAACTCTATGGGAATGGATGAGGATGTAGCTTATCCCGGAACTATATTAATAATGGCAGGTCTTGGCCTTTTTACCGGTTTTACTCTGACAAAAAAATTAGAGAAAGAGTCATAACCAAGTCTGTCCATTTGAAGAGAACTAAAACCATTGTAAATATTTACAATGGTTTTTTTATATGTCTGCTAAATTATTTGTTTTAAAGCCATACTTTATAGAACTTTAAGAGTACAAAATAAGCAAATGGATGACAATATCATTGACTTAGTGCACTCCTTAGGGGTGTTTCAAGGATTAATTTTGGGGGTTATTCTTCTTTTTATTAGCAAAAAGAATAAATCCACTTTCTTTCTGGGTTTGTTTCTTATCGGATTTGCCCTTGAGTTTTCACCAATTATACTGGAGGATTTTAAAATCCTTGAAGATCATCCTGGTTTACTTCTTCTTCCCATTAGCTTTGCATGGATCATATTTCCGATCTTTTTTCTTTACGTACAAAAGATCTCCATATTTGCCCATGAGAGAGTAACTTATCGGATATTGTATCCGGGAGTGATTTCTATTCTTTTTCTGTTTCTTTTATTTTTACTACCCGAAACAACAAAAGAATATCTGCGAGGCAGCTATCTTTTCGAAATATTATTCGCGCTTGGCCTTATGTATTCTTTATACATTATTATCCGAATAAACAAATATCTTAATAATCACACCAAAGAAGTAAAAAACCAATTTGCAACAGACAAAAACAGACAACTACAATGGACCAGGTTTTTTATAGCTTTTTGTTTTGTGCTTGTAAGTGTACACATCGGGACTTTATTTATTGAGGTTGCACCGATTTTTGAATTGCTCATATCCTGTGCCAACCTAATACTTGTTTTTTCTATTGCTATCAGTGGAATTATTCAATATAATGTGATTTCTGCTGCCCATCGGGCAGATTTACCAGTAAAAGAGCCTTCTTTAAAAAGAGAGGATCCAATAGAAAAAGTTCTTGAACTTATTAACCAAATAGACCATCATGTTATGGATTCTGCTGTTTATACAAAGCAGGATCTTACAATAGCGGACATTTCAACTGCTCTTGAAGTTCATCCCAGAGATGTATCTCTGGCCATTAATAGACATTATAAAAAAAACTTCAATACATACATTAACGAGTTCAGGGTAAAGAGGGCTCAGGAGCTACTAAAAACTGATATTCTTTCTAGTTTAAGCATAGAAGGTCTGAGTCGTGAAGTGGGTTTTCATAGCAAAGCTTCATTTTATACAGCATTTAAAAAGGCTACAGGAACCACTCCCATGAACTATCATACTGAGGTTTTAGAAAACTAGAACAATAAAGAACAGTTTAAAGCTTAACTACTATTTTATTGAGTCTCATTAATCCTTTATTTAGTAATAAATTCTGAAATCAAAACTTCTTAAGATTGAATTCATAAGTTCAAAACAATCCTTTTACCAATATTTGCAACCGATTTGACCAATGTGTTGCATGTTTAACTTTTCCCATATACGGGAAGTAGTTTATGAATGTTGAATCGCGATAGTTCCCCTTAGGGCCATTTTATCTGGCCCTATTTTTTGATTTATCAATGCTACTTAAGTTAAAAAAAAGTGTTATGAGTTTAATAGAATTAAGTCCTGTCGGAAATTTTGAAAGTTGGGAAATTACCAGATTGAACGAATTGAGATCTGAACAATTCGTCGAAAAATTGGGCCAGTCTCCTATATACGAAAATGACGAATTCAGATTATGGAATATTACTTTAAACCCAAAAGAAAGACTCCCTTTTCGAAAAATTAGTAATGACTTTAGTTTCTCCTTTTTAACCGAAGGTTTTGGGGTTTTTCATCATGGTAATGGAAAGATCAATTTTGGGCAATTCAAAATAGGTGATGTTTTCTATTATAGTATAAAAAAGCATGGAGAAATTATTTTAGATTTTGAAAATATTAGTCTTGGGGTTTTAAAATTCATGGTGTTTGAACTTAAATTAAAATCATAGCCTTTTTTCAATTCCAACAGGATTTTTACCAGCTCTATGATTTGTTTAAATTCCGGGATTCCTAATAAGAAATCAAACGCCTTGATTTGTAATTAATACCAAGGGGTGATATCTTTAAAGCATGCAGGTATTATCTACCAACATCGGGAATTTAACCAAGATTAATTGGAATGGAAAAGAGCTTAGTACGGGTATTTTTAAATACCCTACGAGTTCTCCATTGGTCTTGGAAATAGAAAAGGTGGCGAAAGATTCCATTGCAGACCGTAAAGTACATGGAGGTATTTACAAAGCCTGTTATCTCTTTTCTGCCGAACATTATCCCTATTGGAAAAACCGATATCCGGACTTAGATTGGAACTGGGGAATGTTTGGAGAAAACCTCAGCGTAAGCGGTATGGATGAATCTGAAATAAGAATAGGCGATACATACAAAATTGGTTCCGCATTGGTTCAGATATCACAACCCAGGGAACCATGTTTTAAATTGGGAATTCGTTTTGGCACACAACAGATTTTGAAAGAGTTTATTGACTACGGTTTTCCAGGTACTTATGTGAAAATACTTGAAGAAGGCCAGGTTTCTTCACGTGATAGACTAACCCTTATTCAACCTTCAGTTAATTTATTAACTGTACAGCAGTTCTTTAAATTGCTGTATACAAAGGAAAAAGACGAAAAAATCATAAGGCTGGCGATAGAAAATCTTGCATTACCGGAATATAAAAGAGAACGATTAAAAAAATATCTATAAAAAAGGGGCCAAGAAGGCCCCTTTTAATCTTAACTAAACAACTTACTAATTAACTACAATGTCTTCGTAGTAGGTATTATTACCATTCTTTACGACCACAATGTAGCGATCTTCATGGGCTGTTTCAAAATTAAAAACCTTTGTTACTATGATTTCGTTCTCAATTACTTCACTATGCAAAGTGCGGTTATCACTATCAAAAACTTTAATTTCCACATCTTTACCGTCCAAGTTAAGTAAGTTAAGAAAGAGTTTAGCACCTTTTTGCCTAAATACAGGCTTGGTGTTTTCAGTCCTTTTCAGAATTTTAACCTCCTCGTTTTCTACAATTATTGGGTAGATAAGAGTCCTTAAGGGATCATCAAGTTTGAAATAGTAAGAACCATTCTCCAGTTCATTGAGGTCAAACTTCGTGGTATAAGATGTTTCTGTTATTTTATCAGAAAATATGACATTCTGATTTTCATCAATAATCTTTAGATAGGTCTTTTCGTGTTGTGAATCTAATTCTACAATTAAGCTTTTGGATTGACCATTTGTCATCATGCTTAGTTTAGGTTCTTTTGCCAGGCCTACTGCTGCAGTAAACATTAAGGCAATCATTGCGGTAAATTTTAAATTTGTTTTCATAACATTACATTTTAGGGTTAATGAATAATTTACAGGACAAACTTACCACCAATGCATTTCAGGAAATACAACCAGGTTTTCTATTTTATATCCTATTTTAACCGTTTGTTAACTTTATTTTGAAATAAGGGTTAATATTGCACATATAATAGGTAATTTTGCAACTATAATCTAAAACAGGGTTGAGTAATTTTACATCATCAATCATCAGAAAAAATGAAAAAGTACAAACCAGCTTTTGAAGCTATAGAACCCAATTTTGGGCGCTCATATACGTATCAAAAATTTGACTCATTAAAGAATAACAAAGACAATTTGTGGCACTATCATCCCGAAATAGAATTAGTTTATGTGAACGGAGGAGCAGGTAAACGCCAGATTGGAAGTCATATTTCTTGTTATACAGATGGCGATTTAATCTTAATTGGAAGTAATTTACCTCATTGTGGATTTACTGATAAGTTTACCGGGAATAAAAGTGAAATTGTCATACAAATGAAAGTGGACTTTTTGGGTAATTCTTTTTTTAATATTCCGGAAATGAAACAATCCCAGACTTTGTTTGAAATTGCGAGGGGTGGTGTTGCTTTTAGTGGTGAAACCAAAAATATTGTTGGCGAAAAACTGGAAAATCTTGAAAATGAATCAGATTTTGAACAGTTGTTATCCATTTTGTCCATATTGAATGAATTAAGCAATTCACGGGATTTTAAAGTGCTGAACGCAGAAGGATTCTCATTTAAGACGGATATTGAGGATAACGACCGAATAAACATAGTTTTTAATCATGTGAGAAATAATTTCAAAGAAGAAATAACCCTTTCTGAAATTTCAGATAAGGCAGGAATGACTGTTCCTTCCTTTTGCAGATATTTCAAAAAAATAACTAACAAAACTTTTATTCAATTTGTGAATGAATATCGTCTGGTGCACGCGTCAAAATTGCTTGCTGAGCAACCCATGAGCATTACTGATGTATGTTTTGAAAGTGGTTTTAATAATTTTTCGCACTTTAATAAATCTTTTAAAGCATTTACCGGGCAAAATCCGTCTGAATACAGAAACAGATTAAAAAAGGTGGTCCAATAATAGATTAAAAACTTTTGAAACAATTGAAATTACAACTACCCGATAGTGATATCACTTATTTCTCTAATTTTCTTGATTTTGAGAATGCCAGTGTCTATTTCGAACTGCTAAAATCTTCCGTTACATGGCGTCAGGATGAAATAAGAGTTTATGGTAATTTATATCCTCAGCCCAGGTTAACTGCACTATATGGAAATAATAATCGATCTTATTCCTATTCAGGTATCACAATGCAACCACTACCATTTAGTGAAACGATATTAGATCTTAAAACAAAAATATCAAGCTTAACTCCTGTTGAATTTACAAGTTGTCTTTTAAATCTTTACAGAGATGGAAAAGACAGTAATGGCTGGCATTCAGATGATGAAAAGGAATTAGGGAAGAATCCGGTAATAGCCTCAGTATCTCTTGGGCAGGAACGTTATTTCCATCTAAAACACAAAAAAATAAAGGATTTAAAATATAAAATCCTTCTTGAACATGGTAGTCTGCTTCTATTGAGTGGTCCAACGCAACATTACTGGCTCCATCAAATAGCTAAAACAACCAAATCAATTGGGGAAAGAATTAACCTGACCTTTAGAGTTATCCCATAAAAAAATCGACTTATAGTAGTCGATTTTTTTATACCTTTTACTCCGGAGTTGCATACTCTCTTTAACACTTTGGTATACTATGTTAATTTCCTCATATACAACCTTATTACAATAACTTGCAAATTGAATTAAATAACATAAAATATCGCTTAATCCCCTATTTATTAGGTAAATTACAATTCTAACCATCTTATTTTAACTAGCTTAACTATATATATCATTTAATACCCGAGCTAAACGCAGCCCTCCTTTTTGTAATTGTTTCTCTACCGTGTTCCAATATTTATAACTGTAAGAATAGCCTAACTTTTCGCCTTTCTCAACTGAGGTATATATTTCATTTACCAATTCTTGTGATTCCTTTACCCATTCCAGAACTGTACCTTTATTTATTTCCCTAATTTTTTTTTTATTAAGGGTCAGTAATTTTTTTGATAGTTCGGTATAACTCATCCCATAATCATTAATCATATTAGAATCCCAAACCCTATGTAAATTACTGCCTTTTCCAAACCACTGCAGCTGAATTTTATTACCTCCTTTATCCTCTGCCCGCCCAACGTGCATGGGTTGATGCAAATCACCAATTAAATGAATAAGCATTTTTAAATAGAAGATTCTGTCTGCTTCAGTACTGTCATTATTTTTTAGTATTTCAATACATTTTAGAATTCCGGTTACCAAATCACCATTTGGGTTTGGTTCTACCTCTGAATAATTCTTGTCCAATGGTATATTTACATAATGCCAGGCCGAGAAATTTTTAAAGGCTCTGTCTGACTTAATGATGTCAGCATAATTAGAAACAGTTGCCAGACTTTGTCCCTTTAGTAATTTAGAAATAGCGCGTTTTGTTCTTCCATTTAAATGTTCCTGTGCTACATCACCAATAACCCTGTGACCTGTTTTGGACCAGAAATTGTAATTTCCCATTACTAAATGGACGCTCAAAAGACACAATAGAACAATACTCCTCATTGCTGATTTTTTTTCAAAATTAAAAAAAAGGGCATTAATGTATTGTTAAGGCATGTAATATTTTAATTAAATAATTTCATCTTGCATAAATAAATCCATATAAGTGATTCTTAAAAGAATAACTCCTCCATTTCTTAGGTATGCCTTGTTCGCAATAGCCCTGTTCATTGGTCTGGCACTAATCTTTGTATTGAGTGTCTATTTTGGTGCCTGGGGAAAAGTTCCCAACAAGAAATCATTGGCAGAATATCAGCACTCAAGAGCTTCGGAAATATATACTGCAGATAGCGTGTTAATTGGAAAATATTACCTGACTGATAGACAACCCGTTTCGTACCATAATATCCCAAAACAATTAATAAATGCTCTTATCGCCGTTGAAGACGAACGATTTTATGAACATTCCGGAATAGACTACAAAAGCTTGTTAAGAGTTGCGGTAAAAACAGTTTTAATGCAAAATAAAACCTCAGGCGGGGGCAGTACCATTAGTCAGCAGTTGGCCAAAAATCTTTATCCCAGATCAAGAACAGGAAAATTTTATTTGACCGTTGATAAAATTAAAGAAATGATAGTTGCTACGCGACTTGAAGAAATTTATAGCAAGGAAGAGGTTTTAATACATTATTTAAACACAGTATCTTTTGGTGATAATACTTTCGGTATAGAAAGTGCCTCCTTAAAATTCTTTAGCAAAGGCTCCAATAAACTAAAGATTGAAGAAGCTGCAGTTCTTATAGGAATGCTAAAGGCTACCTACACTTATAATCCGAGAGTTTTCCCTAAAAATAGTATTCAACGAAGAAATCTGGTATTGAATTCCATGGAAGAAAGAGGCTTTATTAAAGCAGGAGAAAATGATAGTTTAAAAGTTCTGCCGTTAACTATTAATTATAGAGATTATGATCATAATCATGGATTAGCTCAATATTTTAGGGAAGAAGTACGAAAACAAGTTCTCAACTGGTGTAAAAAGCAAAATGAACAAGGAAATTCCTATAATATTTATACTTCGGGGCTCAAAATTTATACTACTCTCGATTATAAAATGCAGGTTTTAGCAGAAGAAGCCATGAAGACTCATATGAAATCCCTTCAAAGAAGTTTTGAAAAGAGCTATGGTAAATCGGCCCCGTGGCTTACAGACAAGGAATTAATTTTTAAAACGGTGAAGAAATCTACAGCCTATAAAAATCTAATTCAACAGGGCCTGAATGAGCAACAGGCATTGGATAGCTTACAAAAAAAGAAAGTGATGACTGTTACTTCATGGGAAGGCGATAAAGAACTGGAAATAAGTTCTATAGACAGTATTAAGCATTATATGAAATTTCTTAATACCGGTTCTATCTCCATAGATCCGACGACAGGTTCTGTTAAAACCTGGATAGGTGGGATTGAGTATAAAGTTTTCAAATATGATCATATTTCTCAAAGCAGAAGGCAAGTGGGGTCTACATTTAAACCAATAGTTTACACTGCAGCATTGGAATCCGGAATTGAACCCTGCACCTATTTTTCCGCTGAAGAAGTAGCCTATAAAAATTTAGAGGGTTGGTCTCCTTCAAATTCCGGGAATAAAGAAGAAGCCTTTATGAATTATTCCATGAAACAGGCATTGAGTAATTCTGTGAATACTGTGGCGGTAAAAGTTTTGGAAAGAACAGGTATAGAGAACGTCCTGGACCAGGCTAAAAAAATGGGAATTACAGAAGATTTACCAGAATTACCCTCCTTAGCTCTGGGCACAGGGGAAATTGGTATTGAAGAAATGGCGGGAGCGTATGCCAGCTATGTAAATCACGGGAAACCAGTTGTGCCCATATTGATAAGTAACATAAATAATTACAAAGATTCCATACTTGATACTTTTAGTGCAACTATATCAAAAGTTCAGGCATTCAGTGAAGAAAACCGTCAGATTATGCTCGAATTTATGAAAGCCACGATCAATGAAGGAACGGGAAGCAGAATACGAAATACCTATGGATTACAAAATGATATTGCTGGTAAAACCGGAACAACACAGAATAATAAAGATGCATGGTTTGTTGCACTTACCCCTAAATTAGTACATGTAACATGGGTAGGTTTGGATAATCATGAAATAGGTTTTAAGAACACCTCACTTGGGCAGGGTGCCAGTGCCGCGTTGCCCATTTTTGCCATTTGGATGCAAAAATTAAACAAGGATACATCCTATAATTACATAACCCGGGCCAGTTTTATTAAACCAGATGCTAAGGTTATTTCCATGCTTGATTGCGAACCTGTAAAACGGGATGGCTTCTTTAAAAGACTTTTTAAAAATCCCAAAAAGAAGAAAAGCAAAAATTTCAAAGAAAAAAATTAACTTAAAGTCAATTAATTATACACTGAAATTTTGGTTATATCTTAGGACATTAATGTAGAAATTTTGTTTTTTTGTTTTTGATATTGGTAGCCAATCAAACAAAATCTCTAAATCAAATACCTTAAAATATGTCGTTCACAATAGAACTCGGGTCGTTTGCAGAAAAGGCAATGTCCAATAAATAAAAACAAAGATATTTGTGTCATATTTACATTTAATCGCTATGTTAAAAATTATCCTGACCTCCTTTAATGTCTAATCCATATTAAATGGTAAAAACACTCACTTGTTTAGCCTTAATTCATACTTCTATAGCTCTTTACGGGCAAAGTAATATTAAATCGTCTATATACTACGGTCAGAATAAAACCAGGTCTTTTGTTGTCAAAAAAATTAGCAAGGTTATAATTCCTGATGGGATTTTGGATGAACCTATTTGGGATACAGCGAATAGTGCCAATGAATTTTGGGAATATTTTCCTCTGGATTCCATTCAGGCCAGACAACAGACTGATATTAAAATGTTATATGACGATAAAAACCTTTATATAGGAATTACGGTATATGCTTTGGGCAAGGATTATTCCATTCAATCGTTGAAAAGAGATTATCGTGCCGGAAACAGCGATAACATTACCTTGCTTTTTGACACATTTAGTGATGCTACAAACGCCTTTTTATTTGGCATTAACCCTTATGGGGTACGTAGAGAGGGCCTTGTTTCAGGAGGAGGCCAGGACTTCAGGAATTTCACTACAACCTGGGATGTAAAGTGGAAAGGAGATTCAAAGATTTATAGCACCTGGTACACTTCTGAAATGGTTATTCCACTTACTTCATTTAAGTTTAAAGAAGGAGAAACAAAATGGAGGTTTAACAGTTACCGGTTCGACATGCAATCTAACGAAACCAGTACCTGGATGAATATTCCACAAAATCAAAGTATAGCAGGTTTGACATTTATGGGGGATATGATTTTTGAAAAACCCCTTGGTAAGTCCATAACCCCGTTAGCTCTCATACCCTATGTAAATGGTAGTATTCTTAAGGATTTTGAAGAAGACAATACTACTAATAAGCTATCGGTGGGTGGAGATGCAAAAGTTTCTATTGGTAATAGTATGAATTTGGATATTACCGTAAACCCTGATTTTTCTCAAGTTGAAGTAGATGACCAGGTTACTAATCTCACGCGTTTTGAAATTTTACTTCCCGAAAAAAGGCAATTCTTTATAGATAATAATGATCTGTTTGGAAGTTTTGGTGATTCAAGAGATGCTAATCCTTTTTTTTCAAGAAGGATAGGTATTGCAAAGGATACAGCCGATAATAACATTGAAAATAGGATTATAGGTGGTGTACGATTAAGCGGAAAATTAACAAAAGACTTACGATTGGGTTTTCTTAATCTTCAAACTGCATCAGATGAAGAGAACGAAATACCATCTAATAACAATATGATGTTTGCCTTACAACAGAAGGTTTTTGCGAGGTCAAACATTGGTATCTTCTTTATTAACAGACAATCCATTAAAGATTACGATTTTCTCTTACCGGAAGATAAATACAATCGGGTCCTGGGGCTGGATTATAATTTAATTTCAAGGGATAATCTGTGGAATGGGAAATTCTTTTTTCAAAAGTCATTTCAACCAGAGAGTAACGGTAAAGATGTAGCTACTGGTGCACGCTTGGAATATAATTCCAGAAATTATAATATTTCAGGAAAATTGGTATACGTTGGCGAAGATTTCAGATCAGATTTGGGTTTTGTACGACGCACGGATATTTTAAAAAGTTTTGTACAACTTGAACGCGTATTTTGGCCAAGTAATAGTTTTATTCAAAATCACTCTTTCCAGTTCTTTCCCATTTTTATATGGAGCCCAAGTATGGATTTTAAGAATACAGACTATGAACTCAGAGGTCAGTGGGAAGCAAGGTTTAAAGACCAATCCATGTTTGGTGTGGAATTCTCAAATAAGTATACTTTTTTATTAGATGATTTCGACCCAACGGATACCGATGGTGCGATACCATTACCAGGGAATCAGGGATATTATTACAACAGTGTTAAAGCCCAGTATAATTCGGATCGTAGAAAAATTTTCTCTTTTGGCGTCGAACCAACTATTGGTCGTTTTTATAATGGGAACCGCTTTACTGTTGAAGGCGGAATGACTTTTCGTTTCCAACCCAAAGTTTTTCTTTCCATCTTAATGAGGTATGATAAAATAGAACTGCCGGACCCCTACCCCAGTGCAGACATTTGGTTGATAAGTCCAAAGATTGAAGTTACATTCACCAAATCAATTTTCTGGTCAACTTTAATTCAATATAGCAATCAGAGAGACAATTTTGGTATTAATTCCAGATTACAATGGCGCTTTGCACCACTTTCAGATCTTTTCCTGGTTTATAATGATAATTATTTTGTAGATGGTTTTGCACCAAAGACCAGATCTATTACTCTGAAAATAACATATTGGTTGAATATTTAGGTTCATTTTTATCGTGAGAAGCCCCATCTAATTTCATTATATTTGAAGACTTTTCACAATTAAATAAGCTTCCATGAACCATTTACCAATAACTGAGGACACCGTAATTTTTGGTTTGTTATGTCTCTGTCTTGGATTTGTATTTTACACTTCTTCAATTAAAACCGGATTTTGGAAAAAGTTCTATACAGTTGTGCCAACCCTGTTAATGTGTTACCTCTTACCTGCAATATTGACAAGTGCAGGACTCATCTCTGAAGAAAATTCTAAGCTGTATTATATTGCCAGCAGGTATCTACTACCGGCAGCATTAGTGCTAATGACATTAAGTATAGATCTTAAAGCTATTGTGAACCTTGGTTCCAAAGCACTTATTATGTTCTTAACCGGAACAGCAGGAATTATTGTTGGTGGTCCTATTGCCATCTTAATTGTTTCAAGTTTTTCGCCTGAAACGGTCGGTGGGAATGATTTTGATGCAGTATGGAGAGGTTTAGCTACAATTGCGGGAAGCTGGATTGGGGGCGGGGCAAACCAGGCCGCAATGCTCGAAGTCTTTTCTTATAATCCCAAGAAATTTGGGGACATGGTATTGGTAGATATTGTGGTTGCAAATATTTGGATGGCCATAATTCTTCTTGGTATTGGCAAGTCTGCAAGAATTGATAAGTGGTTAAAATCAGATACTTCTTCTATTGAAACACTTAAAACCAAAGTTTCTGAATATACGGCAAAAATTACCCGGGTAACAACGCTTAATGACTACATAATTATGTTGAGTTTGTCATTTACAGCGGTTGGGATTGCTCATTTTAGTGGCTTCCATTTTTCAGAATTCTTACAGGAAAATTTTGAAGTTATCCGCGATAAACAAAAAGCCCTTTCTTCTTTGGGTTCAGAATTTTTATGGATGGTGGTTTTTGCTACGACCATTGGCATAATCCTTTCCTTCACAAAGGCTAAAAATTACGAAGGTGCGGGAGCAAGTAAAATCGGCGGATTATTTATCTATATCCTTGTAGCCACTATTGGAATGAAAATGGATTTAGGAAGCTTTTTAGACAAACCTGGTTTAATAGCAGTAGGTCTAATTTGGATTTCCATACATGCAGCATTATTGATTCTTGTGGCAAAAATTATTAGGGCTCCTTATTTTTTCCTTGCCGTAGGAAGTCAGGCAAATGTAGGTGGAGCGGCATCGGCGCCAATCGTGGCGGCAGAGTTTCATCCTTCACTTACTTCTGTAGGTATTTTGCTAGCTGTTTTGGGTTATGTAGTAGGTACTGCAGGTGCTTATATATGTGGGTTACTTATGGAAATTGCTTCAAAAGTTTAAATTTCCAATAAACTTTATTGATATTTGCCGCAGAATTAAAATCCTATGAGGAACCTAATAATTACATTACTAAGCTGTGCCGTACTAGTTTCTTGCGGAAATAAGGATACCGAAAATACTATGAAAGTTACCGGTAATGTAAAAGGATTAAAAAAAGGCACGCTTTATCTTCAACATATACCAGATACGTCTCTGGTTGTAATAGATTCTCTTAAGGTTGATGGAGATGGTAATTTTATGTTTAAAACTGAACTGGACAGTCCTGAGATTTTCTATTTATACCTTGATAAAAAGGACAATAATGATATAAATGACAGGATTACCTTTTTTGGAGAACCCGGTATAATTACTATTAACACCAATTGGAATACTTTCGATACCAAGGCGAAAATTGAAGGCTCTAAAACCCATAAGAAACTTGAGGAATACAGGA
>Ga0265306_10000224_pt1 | contig 25545 bp, 21 predicted proteins | sample Helome_3_FD_192493 | JGI IMG/M metagenome (GOLD analysis project Ga0265306, IMG submission 192493) | Marine sediment microbial communities from subtidal zone of North Sea - Hel_20160420 (Illumina Assembly) | ecosystem: Environmental > Aquatic > Marine > Subtidal zone > Sediment ... | reverse complement strand
TTTCATGCGTTTAAATAACTTTTAACTGTCGGATTCGGACCCTTTTTTCTGCAAAATATTTTTAATAATGATCTTTGCATGAATGCGTGAATTTTCAATAAACCATTTGTGTGTTTCCATACCCCCACAAATAACTCCGGCTAGGTATATTCCATTTATGTTGGTTTCCATGGTTTCCGGATTATAGTTTGGTAATCTTTTCTCATCCTCTGATAATTCAATTCCTACACTTTCCAGGAAATCAAAATTTGGTGTATATCCTGTCAAAGCCAAGACAAAATCATTTTCTAAAACTAATGTTCCATCAGCGGTGTCCAACACAATTTCTTTTTCGCGAATCTCTTTAACAGAAGTGTTATAGTAGGTTATTATACTTTCCTCTTCAATCCTGTTTATAATATCGGGGCGAACCCAGTATTTAACCCGTTTGCCTACTTCAGGACCCCTTATAATCAGCGTAACTTCGGCACCTTTTCGCCAGCACTCAAGGGCTGCGTCAATAGCCGAATTACTTGCTCCCACCACGGCCAATTTTTGACTTGCATAGAAATGAGGATCCTTGTAATAATGAGATACTTTAGAGAGTTTTTCACCCGGAACCTCCAGGAGGTTGGGAAGATCATAAAATCCTGTGGCAATAATAACATTACTGGCTATATAAGTATTGTTACTTGTTATTACTTCAAAATCTTCTGTCTTTTTTTCAATAGTTTCAACTTTTTCGAAAAGGTTAAGCTTTAACTTGTTGGAGGTAACAATCCTTCTGTAATATTCCAAAGCTTCATTGCGCTTTGGCTTTGCCTCATTACTTATAAAAGGTATATCATCTATTTCCAGTCGTTCAGAAGAAGAGAAAAACTGCATGTTTACCGGGTAATTGAATAAGGAATTAACTATAGGGCCCTTCTCTACTATTACGTAATTCAAACCATTTTTCTGAGCCTCTAACCCGCACGCTATTCCTATGGGTCCTCCACCAACAATTAAAAGATCAAAGCTTTCCATATTTTTCCTGATAATAGACGTAAAATTAAGTGGGAATTTAAGTAGGCGCAAAGCTATGTAATTTATTCTTAAACTAATAAAAGAACTCATCTTAAGCCAATATGGCTTCTTAAATAAATAACCCTATTACGAATGATAAATATAATGTGATGAATAAAGAGAAATAATTTATTAGCCATAAGTAACATGACTTTTATCATTCTTTTTGTTTTTGATAAAACTGATCTTTATTAAATAATATTTAAATTGAAAGTCATGAATGTGCAAATTGAACTCCCCGTTTCAAGTATAATGACCACGAACCTTATTACCCTTAATGTAAAAGACGGATTAGATGAAGCAGAACATTTATTTAAAAAATATAAAATACGGCATATCCCTGTGATTGAAAAGGATAAGATTATTGGGATGTTAAGTTTGAACGATATACTCCGTATCAGCTTTGCTGATGGCGCATACAGGGAAGAAGAAAATATTTCTTCATCAATTTATGAAATGTTCACCATAAGGCAATTAATGATAGGAAATCTGGAGACAGTTTCTCCTGATACAACTATAAAAGAAGTGGCGGAACTACTTGTGAAAAGAGAATTTCATTCCTTACCGGTCGTGGAAAATGGTACACTAAAAGGTATGGTAACTACCACTGATTTAATTAAATACCTGCTAAAACAATACTAAGTATTTGCAATATCGGCAATATGTAAAATTGTGGCCATTGGATCCTGCGAGTTGAAAACATAACTTCCCGCAACTAAAACATCTGCACCAGCCTCTACTAAAGCTCTTGTATTGTCTGCATTTACCCCGCCATCAATTTCTATTAGCGTTTTGGCCTTTTTTTCATTGATTAAGGCTTTTAAGGCCTTGATTTTTGTAAAGGTATTTTCAATAAATTTCTGACCTCCATAGCCCGGATTGACACTCATAACACAAACCAGGTCTATGTTTGCTATACTATCTTCCAGGAGATTTATATTAGTGTGTGGATTTAGAGCTACTCCTGCCATCATGCCTTCCTCTTTGATGGCTTGTATAGTTCTGTTTAGATGCGGGCAGGCTTCATAATGAACCGTGAGGATATTTGCGCCCAAAGAGGCGAAAGTTTTAATGTACCTATCCGGATCTATAATCATAAGATGAACATCGAGCGGTTTTGTTGCATGTTCGGCTATGCTTTTTATTACGGGCATACCAAAAGAGATATTTGGAACAAAAACTCCGTCCATCACATCAATATGGTGCCAGTCTGCCTGACTTGAATTGACCAGTTCAACATCTCTTTGTAGATTCCCGAAATCGGCCGCAAGTAGTGAGGGTGCTATGTGTATGTCGTTCATTATTTAATGGCTGAAAATATTTGGCTACAAAAATAAGTATTCATTATGGTTTTATACTGAACCACTAAATATAACTACAAAATTATTCCAGAATCTCATCATTATAGAGTTCATGCGATTCATCAGCTCCACTTAACAGATAGACAAAAAGATCCGCAATTTCCTTTTCGTTTAACCTGTTAAGTAAACCCGAAGGCATTGGTGAAATTGGAGACAACTCTTTTTTTATTACAGAGGATTGTGCCAATTGAACAGTATACGATGTATTTAGCGGGTTGGGCATAATTTTAATTGAATCTGTAGTTTCCGAAAGAATCCTGCCCGCTATTTTTTTATCATCATTCAGATGAAAAAGGGTAAAGGCATATTGATCAGAAATGTCATCATTGGGGCTATAAATTGAATATAACAAATCATACTTTCCAAATTTTGTACTTATCTGAGTTAGGTCTGGTCCGGTGGCACCTCCTTCTCCCTTCATTCGGTGGCATAAGATGCACAATGCTGCCTGATATGCTCGTTCACCATCGGCCAAAGTTCCATTATAGTCATTCATCTTATCACTCCAAAGAAACTGGTTGATGGTGCTTCCGGAATAATTTGCCCCCGGACCAATTGGCTGCGGGAGGTTTTCTACAACAGTGTTTGGTGAATACACACCAGAGAGTTCTTCAAAATATGCTTTTTCTTCTTCAGGGACATTTGACATGGCCTGTAGCCTTACATTTTCCATATAAGCTTTAAAACTCATTCCGCCTTTTGCACTTAAGACATCATAAAACCAAAGGAAGTACTTCTCCCTAAGCACTTTGTTCCAACCTTCATTGGCATGGCTTAACAGCATCCCGTAATAGATAGCTTCACTAGGGGGCATTTTCGCGATTACTTCCCTGATTAATGGTCCGTATTGTTCACTTCTCAGTGTTGTTTCCTCTGAAAGCATCTGACTGGAGATATTTGTTTTTTCAGTAGTGTGTTTCTCTAATAAATCAATGAGAATTTTAACGGTACCATCAACATTCAAATAGAGCATAATTTGTGCAAGTTCTCTATTGATGGTATTGTTTGAATTAGGAAAATAAGGCTTTAATTTATTGATTACGGCAATACGAGATTGACTTTCGGGTTGACCCATACGGATAAAGACAAGAGCATAATTTCTCAAAAGGTCTACTTGCCGCTGTTCATTAAGTCCTTCCCAATTGATTTGATTCAATTTTTTCAGAATCTTTCCCTGATCTTTTTTATCACCCTGTCTTGCTATAGCAATCCCGGCTTCAATAGTTTTAACTGTTGATTCTTCAGAATAGAACTTGTCAAGCCATTGGTCTGTAGGAAGGTTTTCCAAAGTATTTCGAGCTGCAAATCTTATAAATCTGTCTTGGTGATCAAGATTGTTCCAGGCCAAGGATATGGCTTCATCAGGATTAACAGCTGAATAATTTTCTAATTGGTGCCGGAGCTTTCTTAATTCTTTTCCATTAACATTCTCTTGGGTATTTCCCGATTCTGAAATATTTCCTTTATAACTCAATCGATATAAGTGTGAATCCAGGCTTCTGCCGCCAGTTGCGAAATAGAGGTTGCCATCTGAGCCCGCAATCATATCAGTTAATGGTAAAGGGGTACCTGAAAGAAATTCTTCCCTTGTTGCAGAATAACTACTTCCTTTAGGTATAAGGTTAGCGTAATAAATGGTTCCAAAACTCCAGTCCATGATAAAAAGCCCACTATTGTACTTAGTCGGGAATCTTAGCTTAGCACCAGACAATATGGCTGTAGGAGAACCTTGTTCCAGATTATGGACCCCAGGCAGGTTATCGGGGTAGTAATCAGGCCATTTACCAGAACCTGTCCGCCATCCATATTCACTACCCGGTGTTACATGACATATTCTTGTTGGCCTGTACCAAGGCATACCAATATCCCATTCCATATCGGCATCATAGGTAAATAACTCACCATCCTGATTAAATGCCAGGTCGAACGGATTTCTATAGCCAACAGAAATGAGTTCCCAGCTTTCACCCTTAGCATCGAATTCCGCAACCCAACCACCAGGGGCTTTTATGTCATTGGCATGCCCCCTGGCGTCCAGATAAGGGGTAAACAAATTATCTTCACCCCAGTTTATAGGCAAACGACTATTTTTTTTGAGGTTTTCCGGGATAAGCACATGGTTTCCGGCAATAAAATAGATAGATTCTCCATCCGGACTTAAAACAAAGCTGTGTGGCCCATGTTCACCAGCTCCTTCTAATTTCAAAAGCATTTTCACTTCTTCAAGGTTTCCATCTCCATTTGAATCTGTAATTCTATAAACACCGCTCCCTCTTTGACTTTCATCTGAACGATCATCGCCCCAATTTTTATTGACAGCGACATAAAGACTATTAAATGCCCATAAAAGGCCATGTGCTTCACCAATATCAAGATTTATGCTGTCTACATTTGATGTTTGCACGACATCACCTTTTTCCGGCATTTTAAAATAATAGATCTTGCCACGCTGATCACATGCATAGATCGTTTTGTCTTGACCTTCGGCCAGAGCTACCCATGAACCTTGTTTGTTAGCACTGACGTGGTATAATTCTTCAAGAATAAAATTTTCCGGTAAATTAAACTGTATTTCAGAAATGTCATTTCCTTCTACCTTGGATTTATTCTGATTACAGGAAATAATCAGACAACCAGACACAATGCAAAGAAATTTTATTGATACTGAAAGAAAGTCCCTCATAGATTAGAATTTAAATTATTTCATAAATAAGTACTTTACCTTCTATAAATATACAGAAATGAATTGGCACAAAATGTTGTTAATAATATCAATAGGAAGAAGAAAATGTATTTACTCTTAATTAAACTAAAAAGTATGCCTGTTTTAGGTGAATATTTATGGAAAAGAATAAATATTCTAAATATAAAGTGGGAATTTTGATAGAATTATGGTAAAATGAAAAACTCCGGTAATCAGCCGGAGTTTATTCATCAATCAAAAAACGAACAGTCATGATAAACTGTTGTTACTATCACAAATTACAATTTTTATGCCAAAATTCCAATTCAAGGAAAATTTAACCTGTAATTAATGTCTCGTTATTATCCGAGATAAGTTTTTAATATTTTACTTCTGGAAGTATGTTTTAATCTTCTTATTGCCTTTTCTTTAATCTGGCGTACTCTTTCCCTGGTTAGGTCAAAAGTTTCACCTATTTCCTCAAGGGTCATAGAATGTTGTCCGGCCAAACCAAAATACAATCTGATAACATCTGCTTCTCTGGGAGTAAGAGTTTCTAAAGCTCTTTCAATTTCCGTGCGCAAAGATTCATGTAATAATTCTTTATCCGGATTAGGAGATTCTCCACTACGAAGAACATCATAAAGATTTGAATCCTCTCCGTCAATTAAAGGTGCATCCATAGATACATGACGACCTGAATTTTTCAAAGATTGTTTTACATCTTCCACAGTCATGTCTAATTCCTTGGCGATTTCCTCTGCCGATGGGATTCGTTCATGAGCTTGCTCAAGAAATGCGAAGGTTTTATTTATTTTATTGATTGAACCAATTTTATTAAGTGGTAGTCTAACTATACGTGATTGTTCTGCCAAAGCCTGCAATATAGACTGACGAATCCACCATACGGCATAGGAGATGAATTTAAAACCCCTGGTCTCATCGAAACGCTGAGCAGCCTTAATAAGGCCAAGATTTCCTTCATTAATCAAATCCGGAAGTGTAAGTCCCTGGTTCTGATATTGCTTTGCAACAGAAACTACAAAACGAAGATTAGCTTTTGTAAGTTTTTCCAAAGCCAATTGATCACCTGCTTTTATTCGCTGTGCTAATTCTACTTCCTCATCTGCCGTGATCAGATCTACCTTACCTATTTCCTGTAAGTATTTATCTAATGACGCCGTTTCCCTGTTCGTAACCTGTTTTGTAATCTTTAGCTGTCTCATTGAGGTTTTCCTTTATATGTTAAGTTCAAAGTGCATGGACTGCATATACTTATACGTAAAAAAGCGGCAAATGTTACAATAAGGTTATGAAAATTTAACTTTTTGGTTAAATTGTATTAAAAAACCCCTCTTTTAAAGGGGTTTTCTAAAAATATTAAAACTAAATAAAATTAGTCTCTTCTGGGTTTGCGATCCCTATGCCTGTCGTTTCTTCCCCGATCACGATCCCTACTTTCTCTTGGGGGTCTTTCTTTAAAACCTTCCGGTTTTGGAAATAAAGCCTTACGAGATACTTTTTCCTTTCTAGTTCGAGGGTCTGTTCCAAAATATTTGACATCAAATACATCACCCATATTTACCACATCGGTTACTTTCTCTGTTCTTTCCCAGGCGAGTTCAGAAACATGGAGAAGGACCTCATTACCCGGTGCTTCAACATATTCTACTACAGCTCCGAAATCTAAAAGTTTAATCACTTTTACCTCGTAAACACTACCCACTTCCGGTTTAAACGTTATAGAGTCTATTTTCGCGAGCACGGCATCTATTCCTGACTGATCTGTTCCCAAGATTTCCACTAGTCCTTCTTCGGTAACCGGATCTTCATTGATGACAATAGTCGTACCAGTAGTTTTCTGAAGCTCCTGAATTACTTTTCCACCCGGGCCTATTAATGCCCCAATATAATCACCAGGAATCGTAGCTGTTACCATTTTTGGTGCATGAGCTTTAACATCTTCATTTGGTTGCGCAATTGTATCGGTCAATTTTTCAAGAATATGGAGTCTTCCTTCTCTTGCCTGAATTAATGCCTTAACCAGAATTTCGTAAGACAAGCCTTTAACTTTAATGTCCATCTGACAAGCGGTGATACCATCTGCAGTCCCTGTAACTTTAAAGTCCATATCTCCTAAATGATCTTCATCACCTAAAATATCGGATAATACAGCATATTTACCTGTTTCGGTATCTGTAATCAATCCCATTGCAATTCCTGATACTGGTTTCTTAAGTTGCACCCCCGCATCCATAAGTGCCATTGTACCCGAACAAACTGTTGCCATAGAAGAGGAACCATTACTCTCCAATACTTCAGAAACAACCCGAACGGTATAAGGACAATCTTCAGGAATCATTCCTTTTAATGCTCTTTGAGCTAAATTCCCATGGCCAATTTCTCTACGGGAAGTTCCCCTGATGGGTCTTGCTTCTCCAGTGGAGAAAGGAGGGAAGTTGTAATGTAAATAAAATGTTTCTTCACCTTCAAATGATGGCATATCAATTTGATTAGCTTCTCGTGAGGTTCCCAGAGTAACTGTTGCCAATGCCTGCGTTTCTCCTCTTGTAAAAATGGAAGAACCATGGGTTGAGGGCAAATAATCCACCTCGCACCAGATAGGCCTTATTTCATCTGTCTTCCTTCCGTCGAGTCTTAATCCTTCATTTAAGGTAAGGTCTCTTACGGCAGCTTTTTCGGCTTTATAATAATATTTACTTATTAAATCCCCAATCTCTTCAAGTTCTTCATCGGAATGTGAAGCTTTAATCTCTTCTTTTATTTCTGCAAATGATGCACTGCGTTCATGTTTGGAAGAACCGGCCTTGGCTACTTTATAAACTTTATCATATGCCAGATCGTGAATTTTTTTCATAAGTGCCTCATCTTCAACTTCCGTCTCGTATTCGCGCACTTCTTTTTGTCCAAAGGCCTTGGCTAATTTAATCTGTGCAGCACATTGTACTTTTACGGCTTCGTGTGCAAATTTGATTGCTTCAACCATTTCTTCTTCAGATATTTCACCCATTTCACCTTCAACCATCATAACTGAGTCTTCAGAAGCCCCAATTACCATATCAATCTCGGATTCAAGTAATTGTGCTCTTGTTGGATTAATGACAAATTCGCCATTCACTCTTCCAACACGAACTTCGGATATTGCACATTCAAACGGGAAGTCCGAAAGTTGAATTGCAGCAGATGCTGCAAGACCTGCCATGGCATCGGGCATAACATTGTCATCATGAGACATTAGCTGAATCATTACCTGAGTCTCAGAATGGTAGTCCTTTGGGAATAAGGGTCTCAAAACGCGATCTACTAGTCGCATTGTCAGTACTTCTCCGTCACTTGGCCTGGCCTCTCTTTTGAAAAAACCTCCTGGATAACGCCCAGAAGCAGCAAACTTTTCCCTGTAATCTACTGTTAAAGGAAGAAAATCTAAATCACTTTGTTTGTAATTGGAAACTACCGTACATAGTAACATACAGTTCCCAGATTGTACAACAACAGCACCATGGGCCTGTTTTGCAAGTTTTCCGGTTTCGATAGAAATCTCTCTACCATCACCAAGGTCAATGACCTCTTTAAATGTTTTTGGAATCATAAATTTTAATTAGAACCTGAATGTTTATCAGGCTGTTAAACAATGGTCAACCGTCTTACATAGACGGTCTGAGTTGTGTTGTTGTGTTGTCGACCAATGAAAAACTATGTGTAAGCTTTTTGTGTTCGCCCTACATTTCAGGGCTTTTGTTAAAAAAAGGGGAAGCAAAGCCTCCCCCTTATATTATTTTCTAATATTCAATGCTATAATAAGGGCACGGTATTTTTCTATGTCCTTTTTCTTTAAATAATCAAGTAAACTTCTTCTTTTACCAACAAGCTTTACCAGGGATCTCTCCGTATTATAATCCTTTTGGTTGTTTTTTAAATGACCTGTTAAATGATTAATCCGATGCGTGAACAAAGCAATCTGACCTTCAGTGGAACCTGTGTTACCTTCTGAACCACTGTGTTTTTTAAAGATTTCTGCTTTAACTTCTTTTGTTAAATACATTCCAATATTATTTTAAATGATTTTTATGTATCTGATTGATTTTCAATCGAGCGCAAAGATAGTAATAAATTTAAATAATGCGGATGTCATTCACTTTTTTTGAACTCCAATTAAACCTTTATGAATAACAATGGTCCAAGGGTTGTAATATTAAAAAAATGATAGTATGAAAAATTGTTTTAAAAATTTGAATTTTACAGGATTATTGCTTTTAGCAATTGTATTTAATTTTTCCTGTAACAAAGAAGAGTCTCCGGAAATTATTGAAACCGGTGAAACGGAAACTTTTGAGGTAGCACAACTTCAGGCAAGTGACGAATCTGAATTAATTTCTGAGGAAATCATGAACATCGGAGAGGATGTGTATTCTACTGATGAAATCCAGGCTACGTCCAAGGGTTCTTACATTTCAGATTATTTACCAGATTGTGTTACAATTACTACTGTGGTGACTAGTACCAGTAAAGAAAAAACTATTGATTTTGGTGAAGGATGTGAATTGCCTAATGGGAATTTTTTAAGTGGTATTATTAAACTGAGTTATCTTAAAGACATGGAGGTGGCTACGAAAACACTTAGTTTTTCACTTGAGAACTTTACATTTAACGGCGTATCTGTTGAGGGAAATGCTACGGTACAGCGTATGCGATCCAATGATAATGGAAATCCTCAGTCAGATGCTGTTGCTAATTTTACAGGAGAATGGCCCGATGGTAGTTCTGCCAGTTTCTCTGGGAACCGAACCAGAGAATGGGTTGAAGGTTTTGGAAGCGGATTCTGGGGCGATAATGTTTTTCTTATCTCAGGTAAGGGTACTTACACAGGGAAATTGGATAATGTATTCGTCAAGGAAACCATAAGCCCATTAAGAAGAGAATTATCTTGTAGATTCATCGTGAGTGGAATACTTGAAATTTCAAAAAATGACACAACTGTGAGCCTTGATTTTGGAGATGGCAGTTGCGATTCTAAAGGAATTCTTACATACCCAAATGGAGATTCTGAGGAAATATTTTTAAGAAGGTTTAAGAATTAAAAAACCTATAAATAATTATTTAATAACCCTGGCTTTTATAGTTCAGGGTTTTTATTTTCTAATAGGAATATTTTGAATAAGATCTATATACAGATTAACATTCTTTTTAAGATCCCTTCTGTGGGAAATAAAATCTAAAAAGCCATGTTCCATAACAAATTCGGATGTTTGAAATCCTTCTGGAAGATCTTTACCAGTTGCTTCTTTAACAACTCTGGGCCCGGCAAAACCAATCAACGCGCCAGGTTCAGAAATATTAATATCCCCCAGCATGGCATAGGAAGCGGTTGTACCGCCGGTTGTAGGATCTGTACACAATGAAATATATGGAATTTTGGCTTCAGCTAGCTGTGCTAATTTTGCAGATGTTTTGGCCAGTTGCATTAATGACAAAGCTGCTTCCATCATTCTGGCCCCACCAGATTTGGATATCATCATGAAGGGAATGCCCTTTTTAATGGAATAATCAATTCCACGGGCAATTTTTTCACCAACTACACTACCCATTGAGCCTCCTATAAAACTAAAATCCATGCAGCAGACTACTAAATCCTTCCCTATAGATTTACCTACTGCTGTTCTTACCGCGTCTTTTAAACCAGTCTTTTTTTGGGCTGCCTTTAATCTATCAGAATATTTCTTGGTATCCTCAAATTTTAAGGGATCTTTGGAAGTTAACTTGGCATCCAATTCCTGAAATTTGTTGTCGTCAAAAAGAATTTCGAAATATTCTTTGCTTCCGATTCTTACATGATAATCATCTTCTGGACTTACATAAAAATTTTTAGCTAATTCTTCAGATTCAACAATTTTCCCTGTAGGAGATTTATACCATAAGCCTTTGGGCGTATCTTTTTTCTGCTCAGTAGCAGTTTGTATACCCTTTTCTGTTCTTTTAAACCAAGCCGTCATTGGAATAGTATTTAATTCTTAAAGTTACTTACAAGGTATTAATATTGTTTAGATCTTCAAAAGCTTTTTTTAATCTCTCAATAAAGGTCTTTTCTCCTTCCCGTAGCCAAACTCTTGGGTCGTAGTATTTTTTATTTGGTTGGTCGTCACCATCCGGATTTCCAATCTGTGATTGTAAAAAAGCCGATTTACCTTGGACATAATCCCGAACACCTGCCATAAAAGCATATTGCAAATCGGTATCAATATTCATCTTTATAACCCCATATCCAATTGCTTCGCGTATTTCCTCAACAGTTGAACCAGAGCCACCATGGAATACAAAATCTATATGATTATGTTCAACACCGTATTTTTTTGTTATATATTCCTGGGAATTCCTTAGAATTTTGGGAGTCAACTTTACATTGCCCGGTTTGTATACACCATGAACGTTTCCAAATGCGGCAGCTATAGTGAATCTTGGACTTATTTTGGATAACTCTTCATATGCATAAGCCACTTCTTCTGGTTGGGTATATAATTTTGAATCATCAACATCTGAATTATCTACACCATCTTCCTCACCTCCGGTAATTCCTAATTCAATCTCCAGAGTCATATCCATTTTGCTCATCCTCTCAAGATATCCCTTGCAGATAGCTATATTTTCTTCAATAGGCTCTTCAGATAGATCAATCATATGAGAACTAAAGAGTGATTTTCCTGTTTCTGCAAAATGTTTTTCACTTGCATCCAAAAGTCCATCTATCCATGGTAATAACTTTTTAGCACAATGATCTGTATGAAGAATAACTGAAGCACCATAAGCCTCAGCTAACTGATGTACATGTTTTGCCCCAGCAACAGCCCCCTGTACTGCGGCAAGCTGCCCTTCATTAGACAACCCTTTTCCAGCATTAAATTGTGCTCCGCCATTAGAAAATTGAATAATAACCGGAGAATTTAAAACTGCAGCAGTTTCCATGACTCCATTAATAGTATCCGATCCTATTACATTAACTGCGGGTAGGGCAAATCCCTTTTCCTTAGCATAATTAAAAATATGTTGAACTTGGTCACCTGTAGCAACTCCTGGTTTTATTGAATGCGACATAATTTTCTGGTCTGTTAGTTTTTATGAGATGTGGCAAATGTAGTAAAATAATTAAAGGTCTAAAAAGGATAGTTTATGCCAATTTGGAATACTGCGTTTGCAAAATTATATTCACTAAACCATCTTTCGCTGGATAGTAGTGCCGGATTATAGGTTTTAAAGCCTATATCGAGTCGGAATACGAAATAAGTGAAATCATATCTTAGCCCCATGCCTGTACCAAGAGCTATTTCAGAAAAGGATTCAAAACCTTCAAACACAGCGGCAGGATCCTCTACATTATCCCAGACATTCCAAATATTACCGGCATCTGCAAAAATTGCACCCTTAAAATTTCCAAAAAGAGGAAACCGATACTCTAAATTAAGGGCTATTTTCATGTTGGCCTCATTAAAATCATTAATGTTATCGGTTGATCCAGGTCCAAGGGAATAAGGAAACCAGGCTCTGTTATCATTGGAACCACCAGCAAAATAACTGCGTACAAAGGGCACACTATTAGAGTTGCCATAAGGGATGGCAATGCCAAAAAAACTTCTAAAGGCAAGCACATTGGATCTTGATAAATCCCAATGTTTAATATAATCAAATTCCGTTTTTATATACTGAGAATAAGGAACACCAAAGACAGTGCGATCTCCATTATCATTTTTGTCAAATTCTATAACATTAGAAACAGCTGATAACAAAACTCCTGCGCTTTCTACTTTGAATCGGAAAGAATAAAAATTGTCATCATTAATACCAGATCTGTTATTCTTATTAAAGGTATAGTTACTCGCAAAAATAAGATTGTTTTCAGTTAACCTAATTCTTCGTTCCTCTATACTGGACACATCGTCAAAATCTTCCGGAGTTGAAGGCACCTCATCATTCAAAATAGCATTTGTAAAACCAGTGGTGCCCTCAGGAATAATTAGTTGTGGTCCGTCCGGACCTTCCGGCATAACGTAATAATCCTCTAAAGCAGGGTCATCTGCATAATCCACGGCAATATCATTTAACCTATTATAAGTGCTTTGATATACATTATAAAAACGATCAGGATTAAGATTATTTACAAATTGAATGTTTAATAATTCTACGTTGTTTTTATTAAAACTGTTCGTAGCCCAGTTATATCCTAATATAGTATTAAAGGTTTGTTTATCTAAACCAATATTTTTTTGAAAACTTGTACCCACAGTAATTCTAGATTGTGGAAGTTTATAGTACGGAATTATTTTTTTCCAGTTAAAAAATGGAAACCATATTCGCGGGAAAGTAATGTTGACATCAGCACCCACTTCTGAAAAGAAATTCTCCGTAGAAGTTTCATCACTTAATAAACCAAAAGTACCTCCAATTGACAAACTCAGAGTTTCCGCACCACGGAAAATATTACGTGAGATAAGGGCTGTACTAAAACCGATGCCTATTGATTGAATATTAGAGTGAGTAATATCAAAATCAAAAGCCCATGAAAATTTGGGCCTGGTTGCTAAAAAAATGTCTGCAGTAAGTTTTGATTGAGTACGATCCTCTGTGAAAAGTATATTGGGATATTTAAAAGTATTTAAATTAGTAATTCGCCTGTAAGTACGAATTTTGTCAATGTCTCTGTATAAACTATCTTTTTCCAGGAAAATAGCATCAGCTAATGCCTTGGGCTTATAACGAAGTTTATCTTTATAATAAATCGTAAAATTATCGTATTCTACTGATTTTAAAGTAGATATATCCTCATTGAAACTATAATCAGGATAAATGTTGATCTTGTCGAAACGATAGACTCTATATTCCGAAGTTGTTATAGTAGTATCTCCGCGCTTTCTAAGGTTGCCAATATTAAGTTTTACATTCATTTTTTGATCGTCGTTAACCCTTGTCGTATCACGTAGAATATCGTAGGCTATAGAACTTTCCTGGAAATTATATACTCCTGTATTTCTAAAAAGCTCTGAAAGTCTTTCCCTTTCATTATTAAAATCAACAAGATCAAATTGTTTGCTGTTTTTAATAAAAGATTTATCCACATTTAGTGTATAGATAGAATCAATGGCCTTAGAGTTTATATTTCTGGAAATCGAATCAACTATAAATGGTTTTCCGAGTGCAATCTTATAATTTATTTCAGCCCGTTGCTTTTTTTTCGTACTATCTATTTCATAGGAGGTTGAATTATTAAAATATCCCTTACTTCCGTAATAGATACTCAAACGTTCCAACGATGTTTTTGTTTGTAAAGTGTCTATAATGGAAGGGGGTTCGCCAATCTTTTTAAGCCAATCACTATACCCTTTTACCAAAAAGGATTCACCCAATCTGTTAACTTGTTTTTGTGATAATAGATTTACAAGTCTTTCCTCCCTGTTTTCTTTTCTATAAAGCCAGGCCTGAAAAGAAGAATCCGGATCCTTTTTGGCTAAATTATAAAGGTTAAGCCTTAAAGGATAGCCTAATAAGGTACTGTTAGGTTCCTGTAGCACAAGACTTCGAATATCTTCACTCTTGATTTTTTCACTATTTACGTAGATGGTGTTTTTTGTTAGTAAAAGTTCGTCATCCTCTACCCGTCTCAGAGTATTGCAGGAAGTGAATGCAACAATAAGCAAGAATAAACCTATTTTTGCAATATTCTTTTCGTAACTCCGAAGGGTCTTCATAGAAGCCAAAAATACATTATTTGAATGGTTGTTAAAAGTCAATTAAAATTTATAAAAAGCTTATACCAAAAAAAGTACAGAATTCAAAACGGACTTTTTGTAGCGGAAGGTAAGAAGGTCGTTACAGAGCTTTTGAATTCTAAATTTAAGATACATAGTATATACAGTACTGATCCCCAATTCAGCACAAAAAACAATACAGAAGTTCACTATATTTCTGAAAAAGATCTTAGAAGAATAAGTTCTCACAAAAGTCCAAACAAAATATTGGGAATTTTTGAGATTCCTGAAGTGGCAGACATTGATTTTTCAGATTGGGTGGTTGTTTTAGATGCTATTCAGGATCCCGGAAACCTTGGAACCATAATTAGATTATGTGACTGGTTCGGAATAGCGCATTTGATATGTTCACAAGATACAGTAGATTGTTACAACCCTAAAGTCCTGCAAGCAACAATGGGTTCTATTGCCAGGGTAAATATTGTTTATACCGATATTGCTGAGCTGCTAGAAGAAAATAAAAATGTTGTTTATGGAACATACATGAAGGGGGATTCTGTATATTCCGTAAACCTTCCTGAAAAAGGGTTATTAATATTGGGGAATGAAGGTAAAGGCATATCCGAGAAAGTAGGACTTAAGATATATAATAAAAACCGACTTAGTATTCCTCAATATGGTAAGAAGACTACTGAAAGTTTAAATGTAGCAACTGCCACGGCCATTTTTCTAAGTGAAATTAGAAGAGACAAAAATTTAACGAATTAAAAGATAAGAATTGGTGTTCAAAAAATTTAAAATCCATTAAGTAGCTTCCACTTATTCAAAAGTAAAATTCACCATAATCCCTCTGGTTTTCATGGCATCAATATTTCCGGTCCAGGGACTGTTTGGATCATTATCAGGTACCAATTCATTGCTAAGTGCAAAAATTCCCCTTATAGAAGGAGAAAATTTAAAATATTCTGTGTAGAAATCAATACCAAATCCAATTTCCCAGTTATAAACCGTTTTTGTCATTCGAAAAGTACCACTGCTATTATCATCCAGACTATCTTCATTACTGCCCAAATTTAAAGAAGCAGATGCACCACCAATAACAAAAGGTTTCCAGTTGCCAAATCGTCGTGCACTAATTTTTAGAAGTAAAGGGAAATTTATATAGGTAGATTTTACTTCCCTTATAGCATCATTTTCATCTGTAAATCCCTTAAAACCCAGAGTTCTATTTGTGTAAAACAATCCGGGTTCAAATCGAAGGTCCAAAAATTCGTTAATTCTCAATTCCCCTATCAGGCCTACATTGAAACCAATAGATTTATCTACAAGGACATCATCCAGGTCGTTTTTGTATTCAAATTTAAAGTCATATTGATTGAATCCAAGAAAATAGCCCCAATTTAATAATGCTTTATCTTCATTTTCAAGATTTATAATGGGATTTTCTTTAAATTGAGCATGCAATGGACCTGTGACCAGCAGAAAGAAACCTATCATAAAAACTAAGATATATTTCATTTATCTATTTTGTAGCTATATATATAGATGCCACTCCAAATGTTTGTGGCTTGTTCTCCATAGCTATAAACCCAATTTTTCCTAAAATATTGTTGAAGGCCTGGCCGTACGGAAAAACTGCGGCAGATTCTGAAAGATAGGCATAAGCAGTGCGGTCTTTGGAGAAAAGTTTGCCAATTAGAGGAAGGATATTTTTGGTATAAAACCAATACCCTTGTTTAAAGGGAGATTTGGTAGGTACAGAAGTTTCGAGTACTACAAAAGTGCCGGAAGGTTTTAATACACGATATATTTCTGCTAAACCTTTTTCAAGATTTTCAAAATTCCGGACTCCAAATGCCACCGTAACTGCATCAAAGCTATGATCTTCAAAAGGCAGGTTTTCACTGTCACCAAAGATCATTTCAATGGTAGCATTTAAACCCTTGTCTGACACTTTCTTTTTACCTACCTCCAGCATTCCTTTAGAAATATCCAAGCCAATTATTTGTTCTGCCCCTGTTTTCACCAAATTAATAGCCAAATCTCCAGTTCCTGTAGCGATGTCCAGGATTTTTTTTGGTTTTTTTTTCTTTAAATTCTTTACTACTCTGTTTCTCCATATTATGTCGATACCAAAAGTAATTACCCGATTTAAATCATCATAATTGCCGGAAATTGTGTCAAACATTTGCGTGACCTGCTGTTTTTTTCCAAGTGTAGATGTCTTGTATGGGTTTACTTTTTTGGACATAAGGTAAATTTCGGGCAAAGATAATACAAAGCCTGCTTTGAAAATGGCGTAAATAGAGATAATCTAAATTGATTCAAGGTCCATTTTTGCATGCAATCTTAGACTTTAATCAAAATAAATTTGCTTAATTTTGCAGTTGCAAACTTTGCAAAAACAACGTACATGAGCTTCCATGGCTTATATTATATAAAAATAGCTCCTTTACGCAACATGCAGACTCTTGAAAATTATTAAAGACTAAAGATGAGGATTATTATTGCGGGGGCAGGCGAAGTAGGTTTTCATTTGGCAAAACTTTTATCTTATGAATCTCAGAACATTACTTTAATTGATTCAAACAAGGAAAGTTTAACTTATGCAGACAGTCATTTAGACATAAAAGTACTTAAAGGTGATGCAACTTCCATTTCTGTTTTAAGAGATGCTAAAGTTGAAATTTCTGATCTTGTAATTGGCGTAACTTCTTCAGAAACCACAAATATTACACTTTGTTTATTGGCTAAACAAATGGGGTGCAAAAAAACGATTGCGAGAATTTCAAATATTGAATTTATTGATAACAGGGAGATGATTAAATTTTCAGAAATGGGAATTGATGAGTTGATCTCACCTGAAGAACTGGCCGCCACTGAAATACAACTTTTACTAAATCAGTCTGCTTTTTTTGACACCTATGAATTTGAGGAAGGGGCTTTGATAATGGTCGGCGTTGTCTTACCAAAGGGAGCACCATTCATTGGCAAAACGGTTAAAGATGCAGCAGATATATTTCCCGAATTACACTTTATGCCTATTGCAATGCAAAGGGTTGGAACCCAATATACATTGATGCCCAGAGGCGATACTGTTTTTAAGGACAATGATCAGGTATATTTTGTAACGGATAGAAAAGGAGTAGATGAACTTTACAAACTTACAGGTAAAAAGAGGGAAGAGATAAAAAATGTTATGATTTTAGGGGGTAGTAAAGTTGGTTTTAACACTGCCCGAGATCTTTGTGCCAAAAAATTTAATGTAAAGTTAATAGAAAAAAACAAGGAAAAAGCGTTTGAAATATCAGACAGCCTGGCTAATGCTCTGGTAATAAATGGGGATGGCAGGAATGTGGAATTACTAGAGGAAGAAAGTTTGGAGTCTATGGATGCATTTATTGCGGTTACCGGAAATTCAGAAACAAATATTATGTCTTGTCTGATGGCAAGATCCAAGAATATCAAAAAAACCATCGCTCTTGTCGAAAATATGGATTACTTCCAACTCTCGCAGTCCATTGGTGTAGATACTTTGATTAATAAGAAATTACTAGCTGCTAATAATATTTTTCGGTATATAAGAAGAGGTGAGGTTGTTGCTCTGACGCGCTTAAATAACCTTAATGCCGAAATCCTGGAATTTGAAGTAAAAGCTACCTCAAGGGTAAATGGAAAAGTTATTCGCGAAATTGAATTTCCAGGGTCGGCAATAATTGGTGGGATTGTGAGGGATGGAATAGGAAATATTGCCTTGGGAGATTTTAGGATTCAAGCAGGAGATAGAGTGGTGGTATGCTGTCTGCCTGATTCCATTTCAAAAATTGAAAGGCTTTTTATATAATGACAGGTCTAAATTATAGAATAATTATCCACTTAATGGGATTACTGTTATTATTTAATGGTAGTTTCATGTTAATTGCAGCATTGGTTAGTGGGATTTATGATGATGGAGCTACCCTTGATATTACACTGGCGGCAATAATTACTTTACTGCTAGGTATTCTGTCCATGTTTTACACCAGAGGCCATGATAAAGAGGTAAAAAAGAAAGAAGGATATATAATAGTTACGCTTGGTTGGATTGTGATGTCTGCCTCCGGCGTATTACCTTATATTTTTTCAGGAGCTATTCCAAGCTTTACGAATGCTTTTTTTGAAACTATTTCCGGATATACTACTACAGGCGCTTCAATTCTTAACGATATTGAATCTCTTCCTAAAGGAATACTCTTTTGGCGTAGTCTTACCCACTGGATAGGGGGCATGGGTATTATTGTTCTCGCAATAGCCATTCTTCCTTTACTTGGCATTGGTGGAATGCAACTCTTTTCAGCAGAAGCTCCTGGTCCTAACACAGATAAACTGCATCCCAGGATTACGGATACCGCAAAAAGACTTTGGCTAATTTATTTTGGATATACCGCGGCAGAAACTCTTTTATTAAGTGTAGCCGGAATGTCATTTTTTGATGCAATAAACCATTCAATGGCAACCCTATCTACAGGTGGATTTTCAACCAAAAATGCCAGTCTTGCTTATTGGAGTAACCAACCTCTTATACAATATATTGTTATGTTCTTTATGTTTCTCGCAGGAAGCAATTTTGTGTTGAGCTATTTTGCTTTTAAAGGTAAGATCCAAAGAGTATTAAGGGATGAAGAATTTAAATTTTATAGTATTTTATTGCTGATTTTCACTTTTATAACTGCATTGGTTATATATTTTCTTGCTAATGTTGAAGTTTCTAAATTCTACCCCATGCCATTTGGAGAAGCTGAAAGTTCTTTCAGACATGCATTGTTTCAGATAACTGCAGTTATTACAACTACAGGATTTGTCACCGCTGATTTTACCTCATGGACTCCGTTTTTAACTGTTTTCTTTTTCGGACTTATGTTTATGGGTGGCTCTGCAGGTTCTACCGCCGGGGGTATTAAAGTAATGAGGCATATTCTAATTATTAAGAATGGGCTTCTGGAGTTTAAAAGAACCTTACATCCAAGTGCTATTATTCCTGTGAGATTCAACGATAAAACGGTGAACGAGCATATTGTATATAATATAATCGCATTCTTTGTCCTATATATGTTGCTTTTTATAATTGGAGCGCTTGTGCTTAGTCTTTTAGGTTTGGATTTTATTTCCGCAATTGGCGGTGCAGCGTCATCGCTTGGAAATGTTGGACCGGCTTTTGGAGATCTTAACCCGTTAAGTAATTATAATAGTCTGCCAGTACTGGGAAAATGGTGGTGCGGTTTTCTTATGCTTGCCGGCAGATTAGAATTATTTACTGTATTGATACTTTTTAACCCTTATTTCTGGAAAAAAATATGATCTTTCTGAAATATTGATAAAGACTAATTTAGATTTAGACTACGGCTTTTATTCTTTTTACGGCTTCCCGTAATTCATCCTCTGAAGCAGCATAGGAAATTCTTATACAATTTGGATTGCCAAATGCCTCGCCGGTAACAGTGGCTACATTGGCGTTTTCCAACAGATATAAAGCAAAATCAGATGCATTATTTATTGTAATACCTTTCAGGGTCTTTCCAAAGAAACTTGAAATATCAGGAAAAACATAAAAAGCACCTTCCGGAACATTTAGATTAAATCCATTTATCTCCCCTAAAAGCTGCAACAAGATATCTCGCCTTTTATGAAATTCATCAATCATGAATTGAATTTTGCTCACAGGAGCATTTAAAGCCTCAATAGTAGCCCTTTGAGCAATTGCATTAGCACCACTTGTAATTTGTCCCTGAAATTTAGTGCAGGCCTTAGCAATCCATTCAGGTGCCCCTATATAACCAATTCTCCAACCAGTCATGGCAAAGGCCTTAGATACCCCATTTACGGTAATAGTTCTCTCGTACATTCCATCAATGTTAGCTATACTTGCATGCTTGCTCCTGAAATTAATATGTTCGTAAATCTCATCGGATACTACCAGGATCTCGGGATAATTTTTCAATATATCGGCAATACCTTCCAATTCTTCTTCGCTATAAACAGATCCACTTGGATTACACGGTGAACTAAACCAAATCATTTTTGTTCTTGGAGTAATGGCCGCCTTCAATTGTTCCGGGGTCATTTTAAAATCTGATTCTATGCCGGTTGAAACTGCAACTGGTACACCTTCAGCAAGTTTTACGATATCCCTATAACTTACCCAAAAAGGGGCAGGTAAAATTACTTCATCGCCTTTATTGATTATTACCATTGCTACATTGGCCAGCGATTGTTTTGCTCCAGTTGAAACAACAATTTGGCTTAGCCCATAGTCCAGATCATTGTCCCTTTTAAATTTATTAGATATAGCTTGCTTAAGATCTGCGTAGCCATCTACCGGGGAGTAACTGCTGTAGTCCTCATCAATTGCTTTTTTTGCAGCTACCTTAATGAACTCCGGAATATTGAAATCTGGTTCCCCCAAACTTAACCCGATGATATCTTTACCCTGGGTTCTTAATTCTCTTGCTTTTGCCGCCATAGCTAAGGTAGCCGAAGTAGACATGTTTTTTATTCTATCGGATAAAAGCTTGCTCATTCTTGCGATAAATTTACTGGTACTGTAATATAGGCTTTTTGCCTAATTCTTTTAAGTGTTTGAAATGCGAAATTATAGCTTTTCTTGTAGTTTTATACTCGTTATAGGGTAAATTAAATTCCTTTGCCGTCTGTTTAACAATTTTGGAGATTTTTGTGTAATGAATGTGACTGATATTTGGAAAGATATGATGCTCTACCTGATGATTTAATCCGCCGGTAAACCAATTTACAATCCTGTTTTTTGTGCCAAAGTTGACTGTTGTTAGTAACTGATGAATGGCCCAGGTATTTTTCATAGTACCGTCTTTTGCTGGTAAAGGTGTTTCTGCTTCATCCACAACGTGTGCCAATTGAAATACAACACTGAGAATTACGCCTGCAACATAATGCATAATAAAAAATCCAAGTAAAATTTTCCACCAAGCTATATCTAAAATCAGCATAGGCAACACTATCCATATTGTTATATAAATCATTTTAGTAGCCACCAAAACACTCCAGTTAAGGAAAGGATTAGGAAACTTGCCGTAGGATAACTTACGTTTGGTATAACGGTACATTTGCATAAAATCTGTAGTTATTGCCCAATTAAAGGTTAACAACCCATATAGGAATAAAGAATAGTAATGCTGAAATTTGTGGAACCGGTGCCACTTTGCATGTTCAGTAAAGCGCAATATTCTTCCGGCCTCAAGATCTTCATCGTGTGTATGTATATTGGTATAGGTGTGGTGCAATACATTGTGTTGCACCTGCCAGTTATATACGTTGCCTGCCAGAATATAAATACTGCTCCCCATTAGTTTATTAACCCACTTTTTAGTTGAGTACGATCCATGATTTCCATCGTGCATCACATTCATGCCCACGCCTGCCATGCCAACTCCCATTGTAATGGTTAATAACAGATTAGCCCAGTTAGGTAAATTCAAAGTCAAAATTATAAAGTAGGGAGCAAGAAAAAGAGCAAACATAAATGCTGTTTTGAAATACAAACGCCAGTTTCCGGTTTTCTTTAATTCATTTTCCTTAAAATAATCATTCACTCTTTTATTCAAGGTTTTAAAGAACTGTGCCGAATCTTTTCGGGAGAATTTAATTGTGGTCGAATCCATATAAAGAAATCATTTATGTAAATATAACGCAATATCTTGCTTTTTAATACCTTCCCTTCGCGATAATTAAAAATGGCGTTAATAGTGAATGTATTATTTTTGGCAAAATGCAAAGGTACATATGCAAGCTGATATAATATTTAAATATTTTGCCAATTTATCCGAAATTCAAAAAGAGCAATATTTACGCCTTGAATATTTATATAAAGACTGGAATAAAAAGATAAATGTAGTATCGAGAAAAGATATAGACGAACTCTATTTGCGCCATGTATTACACTCTATGGGGATAGCCAAGATTCAGTCGTTTAAAAATGGGGCCTCTATTTTGGATGTAGGTACCGGAGGTGGTTTTCCTGGTATTCCCCTGGCGATACTTTTTCCAGATTCCCATTTTACATTGGTAGACGCAATTGGCAAGAAAATAAAAGTAGTAGAAGAAGTAGTTACAGGTCTAGATCTAAAAAATGTTACAACTTATCACAGCAGAGTGGAGGACCTGAATGACCAGTTCGATTTTATTGTTAGCAGAGCGGTTGCGGCCATGCCTACTTTTGTTAGATGGGTTCAGGGCTGTATCAAAAAAGAATCAGTACATAAACTTAAAAATGGAATCCTTTATTTAAAGGGAGGGGATTTATCCGAAGAGTTAAAAGATTATAAGAATGTACAAGTATTTGAAATGTCTAAATTCTTCGAGGAGGACTTTTTTAAAACCAAAAAAGTGGTCTATTTGCCAATGAAATATAAAGGCAAAAGTTAAAGCGTAAGCATCATATTAAAGGAATATCTGCAATTTTCCGCATATTTTTTAACGTAGCTCACTAGTTTTTTTAAACTTATTTTATTTGACTTTACACCGGTATTCGCTTTCATAATATTGATTTAGAGATAAGAATAACTTAACATTTTAAATTTAATTTACAATTAATTAACGTTAAATTTACATAGAAATTGTTAGAAACCAAAAAAGTAGTTTGTAAAACACTGAAAATCATGCATTAAACTAAAAAACGGAAGTAAATTATTATTTCAGCATAGAATCTGAAAATTTGATTTTCAAAGTAAAAAATTGAATTTATCCGATTTGACATCAGTATAAAGAAGGCATATATTTTTCAAGTGAACTTACTTGCTCAAATAAAATTCAGTACTTATTGAGATAATAGACAGATTGCCTTAGAACTTTAATTTTAAACCAGAAGATGTAGAATTATGCATATTGGCTGCCTTAATAATATCGGTCTTATACTTAGCCGGAACACCTTGCCATCCATTATATACTTTTCCGTCAATATAATACCTGTCGGAACCTCCGGTCATGGCAGTTTCTGTCATCAGTTTATAATAGGAAACAGGTGCATCTTTCCCTGCACTATCTCCATGTAAGACCAGTTCAAGAATGCCATCACCGTCAATATCGGATTGAATCCAGTTTAATTCCAGTATTTCATTATAAGTACCATCTGACATCATTTCACTAATATTGTTATTAAAGTTGTCAATTATTTTTTGTGAGTTCGGCGTATTCTTTAAAATGGCAAAATGAAGTGGTTGGACAATAAAAGCCTCTTTGCCAATTTCAAGAAACCTACTGACATCATTCAATTGGTAGGTTAGTAAATAGGATATGAGTAGTTCATCAACCAGCATATAATCTGCCTTGAAAGTTAGTAATTTCTCCAGATTTCCCTGATCACTTTTACCTGGAATAAGAACTACATCCAGGTTGGTATAAATGGAAGATCCATATGCATATCCACTTATAATTGCTATTCGCTTATCTTTTAATTCACTTAGAGATTTTGCACTTACATCACTGCCTTTTCTGCCAACTAAAATCAAACGGTTTTCAAGATAGGGCTCTGAATAAAGCAAATAATTTTCCCGGTCGTCCGTTTTCCATAAAGTCGGGCTTCCCTGATAGGTACCGGAGATAATACCCTCCATTACCGGATCAAATCCTGTAATGGTCAATTCCATTTGCATTCCTCCTCTTTTAAGAGCTTCCTTTACTAATTCGAGGGCGAAACCTTTTTCTCCTTCTACATTTGAAAAGGGTGGCCATATATCAGAAGCCAATTTTATATTCTGATGCTGAGAATGTAATAACAAAGATGAAATAGTAAGGAAAACTAGTAACAAATTTTTCATAGCCGTTTTTTGTTAATGGTAAAAAGTACCTTAAGATAAACCAACCTGCTCTGAAATTATGTTAAAAAAAGAAACAAAAATTATATTTTTAAAACAATATGCTAACGCCCTTCAACTTTTTGGTATTAAAGCTTTATACATAATTACAAACAAAGAGTTATTACTCAACAGTTTTATCCCAGGAACGGATATCGATAATCCTCAGGAGTAACGAAAGTCTCTTTAATCAACCTCGGTGAAACCCATCGGAGCAAATTTTGAGCCGAACCTGCTTTATCATTTGTCCCAGAAGCCCTGGCACCACCAAAAGGTTGCTGCCCCACCACAGCCCCTGTTGGTTTATCGTTTATATAGAAGTTACCTGCGCAGTTCTGCAGTATTTTTGTGGCTTCATCTATCGCATATCGATCTTTTGCCAAAATGGCCCCTGTAAGTGCGTATTCAGATGTATTATCAACCAATTTTAGAGTTTTGGACCAATCCTTATCTTCATAAACATAAACTGTAACTACCGGTCCAAACAATTCGGTTTCCATGGTTGAATAATGAGGGTCTGTGGTAAGTATTACTGTAGGTTCTATAAAATAACCCTTGGATTTATCATAATTACCGCCAACAACAATACTAGCATCCTTATCTTTTTTAGCCTGGTCAATAAAGGAAGCTAATTTGTCAAATGATCCTTCATGAATTACAGCAGTTATAAAGTTGCTCATTTCTTCTGGAGATCCGGGAGGATTAAATGATTCTAAATCTTTCTTAACTAAATCCAATATTTGCATAGAAGTAGACTTTGGTAAATATACCCTGGAGGCAGCACTACATTTTTGTCCCTGAAATTCAAATGCACCACGAGTAATAGCAGTAGCTACTTGTTG
>Ga0265306_10000223_pt1 | contig 25554 bp, 25 predicted proteins | sample Helome_3_FD_192493 | JGI IMG/M metagenome (GOLD analysis project Ga0265306, IMG submission 192493) | Marine sediment microbial communities from subtidal zone of North Sea - Hel_20160420 (Illumina Assembly) | ecosystem: Environmental > Aquatic > Marine > Subtidal zone > Sediment ... | reverse complement strand
CAAGTCGGGATCGAGGCCGCACTCGGCAGCAATCTGGGCTTTGGGCACCGGCGTCCACTCCCCTTGACCGGGTCCCCGGAGGGCAGCATCGCCACCGCTACCACCGCTACCACCGCTACCACCGCTCGAGCACCCGATGAGCACGAACACGAGCAACGAGAAGAAAAGACGCATGGTGCGCATACTCGGCGAAATCCTGCGGGCACGCAAGCCGTGCCAAGTCGGCTCTTTGCAAGTAAATCGGGCACTTTGAGCCCCGTTCCCCGACCCGGCCGCTTAGGCTTATCGCGCCATGACGCGTGACCTATACTCCGTTGCAAATGAGCACATCGACCTCCCTTCGCACGCATACGTGCGGCGTAGCCTTTTCGATCCTCTCGTCCCTCGCACTTCTTGCCTGCTCGTCGGACAGCAGCAGTGTAGGACCATCTCCCGGTAGTGAGCTTCTGGCTCTGCCGTGCAGCGACGCGCTCGACAGCGTGTATCAAGGGCAGTCGGCGCCCGCGGATTGGGGTCCGGAGATGCGTGGGGACATCACGCAATGCACGTTCGAGCGTACAATTCCAATTAGCGAGATGGAGGACGCGTTCGCCGTATCCGACTCGTTCGTCAACCCGGGGCTATCGACGCCGGTCTACAAGTACCGCATCCAGTATTGGACCGAGCGAAACGAGGGCGAGCCGGTGCTTACGAGCGCAGCGGTCTACATCCCGGAGATTCGCCGTGCGGACCCATCTCCGCTGCTGGTCTTGGGGCACGGCAGTGTCGGCATCGCGAACCAGTGCGCGCCATCCCTCGAAGACTCGGGCGGCTTCAACAAAGACAACCGTCCGCTGGTCTACACCTACGCCGGCGATGGCTGGGTCGCGATCATGCCGGACAACCCTGGGCTAGGCCCCCCCGGAACGACGGCATGGCTTTTGAGCGTCGATGAGGGCCATGCGATTCTCGATGCGACCCGTGCGGTCCGCAAGCTCTTCAACGAAGATGCGCTGACCGAGAAGAACTCGCTCATCGGGCTTTCGGTGGGCGCCCATGCAGTCTTGAGCGCGCAGTCCGCGGCGGCGGACTACGGCTTCGAGGGTTCCCTCGATTCGGTGGTCGCCATGAGCCCCATCTGGCTCTCGGCAGGAATTTGGGGCGCGCTCATCTCGCCAGTGGGCGCGGCGCTGGTCGACCCGACCCTGATGTCGGTCGCGATGCAGTTCTTCGTTGGACATCTCGCGGTCTATGAAGGCGAAGACAGCCGCCTCGATGCTTTCCTCCCAGAGAAGCGGGAAGAAGCGCGCCAAATGCTCGAAGACGGGTGTTGGAGCCAAATCACGAGCACCGAGCAAGGGCCGCCGAGCATCGGCGTCAACGTAGGCGCGGACCTCTTTGTGCCCGCGTACGTCGAGGAGGTCGGCAATTGTGGCCTGACCGATACCTGCGAGACCGAGCTTGCCCAAACCTGGCGCGCCCGCTGGGTGGACGACCGACCGCCACCCAACACCACGATTCCCATCTTTCACTGGACCGGCGGCATGGATACATTCATCTCGCCCGGCTTTCAGAAGTGCGGCCTGGATCGCCTGGAAGCTCAGGGCGGCGATGTCACCGAATGCGTGCAGCCGGATGGCGACCATTCGGGCATCGTGACGAAGAACGCCGACTGGGTACGCCAGCATTTGGACCAAGTTCTTTTGGGCGGCGACGCCCCCGAGCCGTGCGAGCCTCTCGACCAATACGACCCAACGCTCGAGTGCAGTATCCCCATCATTCCGAACTCCTTGAGCCCAGACGACCCCTGAGCGCGGTGACGCGTTTCTCACGTCTCGGATCCACCAGACCAATCGAGAAGCCAGTCGAGGTTGGACAGCGCCCAGTCGACGCGGCGCTTGCGGCTCAATCGGAGAGAGGTGTGCTGCTCTCCGACCAGCGATGTGTAGAGCAGACGGGCACGCACCGCCGCCGTCTCCTCCGGAAGCCCATGCTCTTCGAGCAATCTTCGGACGAAGCTGTATCGTTCGGAGTCGACGCGCGCAATCGCGGTGGCCGCGGTCTCATCATGGGCGGCCCAGGCGCGCACGGCCTTGTCGAGCGGACCTCCGTGGAAAAAGGCGAGCCGGGTGAGCTCTCGTAGGCGCTCCACTGGCTCATCGGAGGCGCGCTCGACCATCTCGATCACATCGTGAGTCGCCAACTGCCTCCACTGAAGGAGCATGGAATCGAGCAGCTCCCTCCGATCGGAGAAATGCCAATAGAAGCTGCCCTTTGTGACGCCCAGCGCGCGGGCGAGGGGCTCGACGCGGACGGCTTCCACGCCTTGCTCGGCCAAAACCCGCAATCCCATTTCGGTCCATGCATCGGGGGTCAAACGCTGGGTCATCGGGGTCACCATACGGCGACGTATTGACGGAAGCAAGAACCGGATCTATTGAACATACGTCACCGTATGGTTTCCAGGAGGATGCAGGATGCACATTCGAAACGAACACGCTCGATCGATCTCACGCTCGGCGGCCGAGGTTTTCCGCGAGCTCGAGGGCATCGGAACCGATGGCGATCAGATCTGGCCCGCCCCGTCGATCCCGTTTGAGCGCACTCCGGGTCCGCTCACAGTCGGCAAGACACAGGAGCGCCACGGGATCATCCAGGCCACGCTCCACGAGCTCGAGCGGAATCGTCGCTTCGTATGGCGCGCCGACCAGCCGTTCGTCAAAGGCACACATGGGTTTGAGCTCACGGAAACGGACACTGGTTGTCATGTCGTACACGTGCTCGACGCCACACTCGCCTGGTGGTTCGTGCCAGTCTGGATTCTGAAGGTCCGCGGGGTTCACGACCGGATCCTCGAGCGACTTCTCGACCGCCTCGAGTGAGCTCCGCCCGGGGCAAGGCGAACAAGCGTCGGCGCAAGAGTTTGGTGCAAGTTTTTCCCGCCCACACATCCGCCAGCTATAGTCGTGCCATGCCAAGAGTCCTCGGCTTCTCATGCATTTGCCTGTGCGTCATGGCCTTGTCTTGTAAAGGCGGTGGCGGCGGCGACGGTATGGGTGGCAATGGGGGCCTCGGGGGCAATGGGGGCGCCGGTTCCGGTGGCGCGGGCGGCGTCGATGCCGGCATGGGTGATGGCGGGAACGGCGGCCTCGGCGGCGACGTTGGTACTCGGTGCGAACCAGGGTCGACGCGAGATTGCTACGCGGGCGCACCTGGCACCGAGAACGTAGGCGTCTGCATGGTCGGTGCCGAGCAATGCAACGCGGAGGGCAGCGATTGGGGTGCGTGCGTTGGGGAGGTCCTACCCTCCATGGAGCTGCCTACGCCCCAAGGTGAAACGCCGGTTGACGAAGATTGCGATGGCATGACCGACGAGCCGTCCGACGCTTGAGCAAAACTAGATCCCCAAGTTGGCGAGGCTTTCTGAGACGCTGCTCAGGATTTCGGCGAACTTCGGATGCGAGGTTTCGAAATCTTCGATGAGCGCCGTGATGCGTCTGCTCAGAGGCCCGCCCTTTGTGGGCTTGTCGCCGGGTTGGTCTCCAGCGTCGTCCTGGCCGAGGGCCTCCTCGATTTCCCGGACGGCTTGCAGCAGGGCCTCGCGGTCCTCCGCCTCGATTTCCGCACCGGATTCGAGCTCCCGATGAAGTGCGACCAAGGCGCGGTTCAACTGCTGGCGTGGCATACCCACGATACTGCCCGCTTCTGTCCTACAGGGGAAGAGGCCTTTCGCGCGGAGGGTACGATCTCCCAACCCAGGCCGGCTGGAATGTGCGCGGCTACAGGCGGTTGGAGCTGCATCATGACCGGATGCTAGCGTCTCCCCATGGACAGCTACCCAGTGCAGCTAGAGATCCCCGTCGCCTGGGGCGACATGGACGCCTTCGGTCACGTGAACAATACGGTGTACCTGCGCTGGTTCGAGTCAGCGCGGATTGCGTTCTTCGAACGGATCGATATTGGAGCGACCCGACCGGAAAAGGTCGGGCCCATCTTGGCGTCGACGACCTGTGACTATCTGACGCCCGTCGAGTATCCGGCCACCGTCGTTGTCGGTGCCCGCATGCAACGCATCGGCAATACCAGTTTCGTCATCGAGCACTTGGCGACAAATGACGGAGCCCCAGTCGCTCGTGGCAGCGCCGTGGTGGTGCTCATCGACTACGAGACCGGAGAGAAGGTCCGCGTACCCGATGAGATGCGATCGGCGATCGGTTCTATGATGGGCTAGCCCGACGCCGCGCTGCAAAGCTTGCTGGTCTCGACGGGATAGCGAGGTATGCGTCGCGCATTTGCTGCGTGTTCTAGCGAGCGGTGCAAACATTGCGTCATTCCGCGCTGGCTGGCTCAACGGCGATCGCGAGTCATCAAGGTTGTTGGAGTGATTCGTGTGCCTCGTCGTTTGGCATGAGGATTGCGTCCGACTCTGCACCATTGATGCGCGCCCAACCCCAGCAAGGCGCGCCAGATACTCGGACGAAATAGTCAGTTTTAGTTTCGTTCTGATCAACGGAAAGGTTTGCCATGCTCCGATATCCACTCTGCGGCCTCGCGATAGTTGTCCTCTCTCTACTCAGTCCCCTGCCGCACGCCTCAGCGACGGACGGTCACTTCCTTCACGGGGTCGGCGCGGTCAACTCCGCCATGGGCGGCGCAGGCATCTCAGCCCCCGAAAGCCTGTTGGGCACCTTCAACCTCAACCCCGCTGGGCTGATGGCGTTCGAGGGCCTTCGAATGGAATTCAGCATGGAGATGTTTCAGGCCAACCGTAGTGTGTCGAGCTCGGCTCCCGCACCGGGCGGAGGCACCCTGAGTGGCTCGACCCAGAGCAAGAAGAGCTTCGTTCCCATCCCCGCGTTCGGCGTGAGTTATCGGCTCCCGGGCGACCGCGTCGTGCTTGGCCTGGCGGGTCTCGGCACCGGTGGCTTTGGTGTGGACTATCCCGCTAGCGCGCTTCCTACTGCCCCCGGGGAATCCGCAAATCCCATACTTCTGCCGCAACCCAACGGTTTCGGGCAGGTCTATAGCAACTACGACTTGCTCAAGATCGCCGCTTCGGTGGGCTGGGCCGTTACCGACGACCTCTGGCTCGGCGCTGCATTCAACGTGGACCGTGCCTCCCTATCGGTCATTCCGATGCCGGCTGCGAGTCCCGACGTCGACGCCGGCACGGGGACCGCTTTCTTCCCAAGCGCAGGAGCGACCGACGGAGCATTCGGTCTGGGGTTCCAGGTAGGGCTCGTCTACAACTTCAAAGAGAAGTTCGCCATCGGAGCCCAGTACACCAGCGAACAGTGGTTCCGTCCGTTCGAGTGGGACTCGACCCACGCCAACCCGAATCTCGCGAACTTCGGAGGGCCCCGCACGTTTTCGTTCAAGCTCAACGTGCCGGCGGTCGTTGGCGCAGGGTTCGCCGTACAAGCGGTGCCCGAGCTGCTGCTAACCGCGGATTTCAAGTACTACTTCTACAAGAACACCCCGGGCTTCGAGATCCCGTCCACTGGCCCCTTCAATGCCGATGGTTCGCTCGCCGGGTTCGGCTGGGACAACATCTACTCGATCGCGTTCGGCCTCAAGTACGAGCCCGCAGCGATTGTCGCCCTGTACACCGGTTACAACTTCTCCGACAATCCGGTGCCGGATTCTCTCTCGATGATCAACGTGGCCGCCCCCGCAATCGTTCAGCACCACATCTCGTTCGGCGTGGGTATTCGGGCTACCGAACAATTCGAGATCACCGCAGCGTACTACCACGCGTTCAAGAACACCGGCACCGGCGAGATCCTCAATCCGGCCGTTCCGCCGGGTACCAGCAGCGTGACCAACTCGCTGCAAGAGAACTCCGTCCTCTTGCAGTTCTCCTATGTCAGTCGGGGTAAGATCTAAACGACCATTGGCCTGACGAAATCGACGATCTTTTGGTACTGCGAGCTACTTGTTCGGCTGAGGCGTCATCCGAAGGTAGGGCCGGAGCTCTCGGTGGCCCTTTGGGAACTTCTCGGCGATCTCTTTCGCGTCGGTGATCGACGGCACGATGACGACATCGTCTCCATCTTCCCAATTCGCTGGCGTCGCGACCTGGTAGCCATCGGTCAGCTGCAGGCCGTCGAGCACCCGCAGCACCTCTTCGAAGTTGCGGCCGGTGGCGGGAGGATACGTGATCGTCGCACGGATTCTTTTGTTCGGGTCGATGAAGAAGACCGAGCGAACGGTGAGCTTTGCATCGGCCTCGGGGTGGATCATTTCGTAGAGGGCGGCGACTTTCCGATCGGGGTCAGCGACGATCGGGAAGTTCATCTTCACGTCCTGGGTGTGTTCGATGTCCGCGATCCAGCCTTGGTGGGACTCGAGCGAGTCGACGCTAATGGCGAGCGTCTTTGCATTGCGCTTGGCAAATCGGTCTCGGAGCTTCGCAACGAGACCGAGCTCGGTGGTGCAGACGGGTGTGAAGTCTGCGGGATGCGAAAAGAAGATGACCCAACTGTCGCCAGCCCAATCGTGAAAACGAATAGTTCCTTCGGTGGTCTCTGCTTCGAAATCAGGTGCGGTGGTTCCTAGCTTCAGGCTCATTGGCTTGCTCCTTTGCTCCGACAGTCATCCGGCTGCGGCGGCGGGTTGCTCTAGGTCATCCTGGATCGATAGGGCAGGGCGCGCTGGTCCGAAAGGGGCGGAGGAAAGGTTTGTCGGGGTTGCCGAGCTCACTTGGCCCGGGGAATCGCCATTCCCTGCACTTCCCGAAGCCGACCTTCGAGGAATCGGCGCTCGGGGTCGTTGGTGGCGAGCTCGATCGCCCGCCGATAGGCGTGCTCCGCTTCCTCAAGACGCCCCAGCGTTCGGTAGAAATCGGCACGTGCAGCGTGGAACGGGCCGTATCGATCGAGGTCATCAACCAACGGACCGAGCATCCGGAGCCCTTCTTCGGCGCCGTACGCCATTGAGACCGCGACAGCATGATTGAGTGCGACCACCGGCGTCGGCCGGGTCTGAAGGAGCGCTTCGTAGAGTCGCGCGATTTGATTCCAATTGGTGTCTTTGGCCTCGGCGGCCCGTGCGTGTTCGGCTGCAATCGCGGCCTGCATGCGATAGGCACCGCCTGATGGGCCTTGCCCCGCCTCCTTGCACAGCCGCAGACCCTCCTCGATCTGCGCTCGGTTCCAGAGCGTCCGATCTTGATCGCGAAGGAGCACCAAGTCGCCTCGAGCGTCGCTTCTGGCGCTACGCCTCGAATCCTGCAACAGCATCAAGGCGAGCAGAGCGCGAACTTCAGCCGCCTCGGGCATCAGCTCGGACAAGACGCGTGCGATGTGGATGGCGTGCGCGCAGAGCTCCCGACGCACGACCCGCTCACCGCTAGAGGCGCTGTAACCTTCGTTGAACAGCAGGTAGAGGACCAGCAGGACAGCCTCGAGGCGCGTGGGCATTTCGCTCCGCTCGGGCACACGATAGGGAATGCCAGCTTCCCGGATCTTTCGTTTCGCGCGAACGAGCCGCTGGGCCATCGTCTGTTCGCTCACCAAGAAAGCGCGCGCGATCTCGATGGTCGGAAGCCCCGCCACCGTGCGCAGAGTCAAGGCCAGCTGCGCCTCCTGGTTGAGCGCCGGATGACAACAGGTGAAAATCAGCCGCAGCATGTCGTAGGGGATGGGCGTCCACTCTTCTTCCCCGCGGGGCAGGTCCGCTGTATGACCAAGCTCGCTCAGCTTGACCCGCGCGCGTTGATCCCGGCGCATCGAATCGATCGCCTTGTGTCGCGCGGTTTGAATGAGCCAGGCGTCGGGCGCATCGGGAATTCCTGCTCTCGGCCACTGCGTCGTAGCCGCAACCACCGCGTCGTGCAGCGCTTCTTCGGCCAGGTCGAAGTCGCCGCCACAGGTTCGAATCAGCGACGAAAGAATCCGCGCGCGCTCCGCCTTGAGGACGACCTGCAGTAGCTCGTAGGCAGAGGTTGACACGCGCGCGGCTCTCCGGTTCTAGGTCACTCGTAGTTCCAGATCGGACGAACCTCGATGGTCCCGAATCGCGCGGATGGGATGCGGGCAGCGAGCGAGATTGCCTCGTCCAGATCTTTGGCGCTCACGAGGTAGAACCCGCCGAGCTGTTCCTTGGTTTCGGCGAACGGGCCGTCGGTGGTGATGGTTTTCCCATCGCGGACGCGAACCGATGTCGCGGTGCTCGTCGGTTGCAGCGCATCGCCGGCGACGAATTGACCGCTGGCCCGAACCGACGCCGTGAAGGCGCCGTATTCCTGGAAAACCTGGTTGCGGGTCTTCTCGTCGCGAGCGTGAAGCGCCTTTTCGTCCTCGTAGATCAGAAGCAGATAGTTCATGGGGTTCCTCCAAGGTTGCGGTGGGGGGGCTGGGCAACCTGGCGAACCCGAAATTGCCTGCCTTTCTCGATTTAGTCGAGTGAGGGCGGCGGTTCTCGACAAGGCGCTGGAAAAAAATCGTCAGAGGGTGTCGAATTGCTGGCTCCCGGCTCGACTGGGGAGTGACGGGGCCGTCGCCCCGCTGCGAAAGGAGTCCTCATGAGCTACGAACAGGGAAGATTTGTTTGGTTCGAATTACACACAAAGGATATCGATCGAGCCACGTCGTTTTATCCCGAGACCCTGCCTTGGCGAATCGAGCCGACGAAAATGGAGGCGGGGCCCGACTACTGGATGATCCAGGCGGGCGAAGCCGGCGTCGGTGGTGTCATGGCGCCGCAGGGTGACGTGCCGACGGCATGGGTGAGCTATGTCTCTGTCCCTGACGTCGATGCAGCCGCGAAGAAAGTCGTCGCCGCGGGCGGCGCAACGCATATGGACGCGTTCGATGCGCCTGGCGTCGGCCGTATGCAGCCCGTGAGTGATGCGCAAGGTGGAATGTTCTGCCTCTTCAAGGGGGAGACGGGCGATCCCCCACGAGTCGACGGACCGGGCTCGCTCCACTGGAACGAGCTTTGGACCCAGGACCCCAAAGCCTCCCTCGCGTTCTACAAGGACGTGCTCGGATATACCCACGAAGAGATGACCATGCCGAACGGGAAGTACTACATCTTCAAGGATGGAGATCAGATGCGGGCCGGCATGCTGCAAGCCCCGAACTCCGACATTCCGACGATGTGGCTGCAGTACATCACCGTGGACGACTGCGACGAGACCCTTGCGCGCGCCAAGAAAAACGGAGCCACGGTCATCGCGGAGCCGATGGACGCCGAGCCCGGACGCTTCGCGATTCTGCGCGATCCACTCGGCGGGATGATCGGCGTCATCAAGCCGGCCAGCGCCTAGAGCGGGACCCGAGGTTTTCGACGCGAGCCGCGCTGGCCAGATCCGTGCGAGCGATCGTCGCTGACCGCCTGGCTCGCCGATTGATGTTACCTTCTCTCCATGAAGGCGCGTGAGCTTGGGGGCGTCGAGCGCATGACGCTGGCGCTCGATCGAGTGGCGACGTTGAACTTCACGACGATCGCGCGTGTCCGTGGCAACTTCACCGATGCGCACCTTCGACGCGCCCTCGACGCGCTAGTGAGGCGCCATCCGAGCCTCACCGCCCGCCTCTGTCGAAAGCGTCTTCGTTGGCACTTGCAGCCCAACTCCGTTCATTCGATCGGAAGCCGGACCATCGATTGCGACCCCCAAGCCTGGGTTCCCCATGCCGAGGCTGAAACGAGACACGAGTCCTGGCCGCTCGACGGGCCCCGTGCGCGGTGCACCTGGCTTCGTCACGGGGAGGCGGACTCGACGCTGCTTCTGACGTTCCATCACATCGTCGGCGACGGCAAGTCCGGCGTGCTGGTCATGCGCGATCTCATCCGTCTGCTCGCCGATCCTTCGTTGGAGCTGCCCGAGCTCCCAACCTTCCCTCAGGAGACCCACTTTCCCCCGACCTATCGACCCTCTCGAAACCTGGGCAAAGCTCTTGGACTTCTGGCAAGCGACATGCGGGCTACACCGGCGACACGACTACCGAATGAGGGCCGGGCCCCAGTCGAGGAGCGAACGCAGCGAGTCGTTCCGATACGTTTCTCGCAAGAGCAGACCAGCGCGCTTCGAACCCTCGCTCGACGTGAGGGATACACCGTGCATGGTTTGCTGAGCGCGGCACTGATGCTTGCGCTCTATGAAACGGGTGACTGGCACGACGAGCGCACGATGCGCTTCTTTCACCCACTGGACCTTCGCGCCTATCTCGAGCAAATCCGGCAACGGAGCGGCGGGGACCTGCCCCGAATCGGCGAGGCCTCCGGCGTCTACGTCTCCTATGCGGACTCCGAGCATCGCGTATCGCCGGACACGAAGCTCCACGTGCTCGGTCGAGATGTGACCGGGCAGATCCAGTCGCAAAAGGCGGACGGGATTCCCTTCCTCACATCGCCGTTTTCGGGAAGGCTCATCCCGTGGATGCGGGCGTTGCTCGGCCCCAAGCGGACGCTCCGTCTCTGCGAGAGCCAGCTCACCCGAAGGTCGTTCGCTTTTACCAACCTCGGCTTGCTGGAGCGCCTCGACGTTCAAGAACGGTATCACGGGCTCGAGATTGAAGAGCTACACTTCTTTGCCGCCGTGTCCACCATGGGTCCGCTCGGGGCAACGGCCACGACCTTTCGGAATCGCCTGCAGCTCAATCTCGGGCATGTGGAACCGGGCCTCAGCCGAGCAACCATGGATCGCTTTCGCCATCACCTGATGAACCGACTCGATGCCGTCGGCGTGTCGGGGCGGAGCTTCGATCCGAGTCGGGTGCCTTCAGGCTCGCGCGAATAGAAGAAGCGCGAGAGCGATCATGGCGGGCAGACCCTGCATGAACAGGATCGACATCTTTGCGGTGATCGCTCCGTAGAGCCCGGCAAGAGCCACGCAGGCGAGGAAAAACACCTTCAAGGTGAACGCCGTATCCGGATTCGCGACCAAGAAGCTCAACACGAGACCTGCGGCCAGGAAGCCGTTGTAGAGGCCTTGGTTGGCTGCGAGGGTTTTCGAAGTCTCGGCGTCCTCCTTCGAGAGGCCGAACGTCTTTCGGCCTAAGGGCATGGTCCATAAGAACATCTCGAGCACCATCGCCCAAACGTGGAAGACGATGACGTAGACGATGAGCGAGGTGATCAGAACGTTCACGCCGGGCGAGCCTATCAGACCTTCAGATGCCGTTACAGGGATGACGGCTGCATCACCTCGGCCGCGCTCGACGTTCGGATTTCCCGCAAATTGAGGGCTAAGCGGCCTGTGGCGCCAAGAGGTCGGCTCCGGGCCACCGCCGCTGGCTTGCGGCCGGGGTCAGTTTGCGGGAAACGGTCGCGCACATCTTCCGCACCGAGAGAAGCATAACGATGACTCAGAAGCCGACCATCCTCTATACCAAGACCGACGAAGCACCGCTCCTGGCGACGTATTCGCTGCTGCCGATTCTTCGGGCGTTCACCGCTCCGGCAGGCGTTGCCGTCGAGCTTCCCGACATCTCTTTGGCCGGTCGAATCTTGGCGAACTTCCCTGAAGCGCTCAAAGAAGATCAGCGAATCGACGACGCGCTAGCCGAGCTTGGCCGCCTCGCGAAAACGCCGGAAGCCAACATCATCAAGCTACCGAACATCAGCGCATCGGTGCCGCAACTCAAAGCAGCCGTTGCCGAGTTGCAGGGCAAAGGCTTTGCGGTGCCGGACTATCCCGAAGAGCCGAAGACCGACGAGGAGCGCGCGATCGCGCAGCGCTACGGCAGGGTCAAGGGAAGCGCCGTCAATCCGGTCCTCCGCGAGGGCAACTCGGACCGTCGCGCGCCGGCGGCGGTAAAGGAGTATGCGCGCGCAAATCCGCACCCGATGGGGGCCTGGTCGAGCACCTCGAAGACGCACGTGTCGACGATGAGCGCAGGAGATTTCTTCCACAACGAGAAGTCGATCACGCTGCCCGCAGCCACCACCGTTCGCGTCGAGCATGTGGCCAAAGACGGCAGCACCACGATTTTGAAGGACGGCCTGGCCCTGCTCGAAGGAGAGATCCTCGACGGCACGTTCATGAGCAAAAATGCGCTCCTCACATTCCTACGGGAACAAGTGAAAGATGCTACTGCGCTCGGTGTCCTTTTTTCGCTTCACCTGAAGGCGACGATGATGAAGGTCAGTGACCCGATCATCTTCGGGCATGCGGTTCGCGTGTTTTTCGCAGATGTGTTCGAGAAACACGAGGCAAGCCTCGATCAGCTAGGAGCCAATCCGAACGATGGTTTTGCCGAGATCGTTGGTCGCATCGACAGTCTCCCCGCCAGCAAGCGCGCCGAAATCGAGTCCGACATCAAGGCTGCATACCAACACGGTCCCGCCCTGGCGATGGTGAATTCCGACAAAGGCATCACCAACCTTCACGTCCCGAGTGACATCATCATCGACGCATCGATGCCGGCGATGATCCGAACCTCTGGGCAGATGTGGAATGCTGCCGGTGACCAGCAGGACGCCAAGGCCGTCATTCCCGACAGCAGCTACGCCGCCGTGTACCAAGAGGTCATCGACTTCTGCAAGACGCACGGGGCGTTCGACCCGACGACGATGGGCAGCGTGTCCAACGTCGGATTGATGGCGCAGAAGGCCGAGGAGTACGGCTCACACGACAAGACCTTCGAAGTCTCGACCGACGGGGTCGTGAGGGTGGTCGACGAGGGCGGCAAGGTGCTCATGGAGCACACGGTCGGCGCCGGCGACATCTGGCGCGCTTGTCAGACCAAGGATGCGCCCGTGCGCGACTGGGTTGGCCTAGCTGTTCGCCGCGCGCGCGCCACGAGGGTACCGGCGATTTTCTGGCTCGACCAAGCGCGGGCGCACGATGCGCAGCTCATCGCCAAGGTGAACGCGTACCTCCCGGAGCATGACACCAAGGGCTTGGACATTCGCATCATGGCGCCGGCCGAGGCCACGCGCTTCTCGCTCGAACGGATGAAAGAGGGCAAGGACACCATCTCGGTGACGGGCAACGTCTTGCGCGACTATCTGACCGACCTCTTCCCGATCCTCGAAGTCGGCACCAGCGCCAAGATGCTTTCGATCGTGCCTCTGATGAATGGCGGCGGCCTTTTCGAGACAGGGGCCGGCGGATCGGCGCCCAAGCACGTCCAGCAGTTCGAAAAGGAAAACCATCTCCGCTGGGACTCGCTCGGCGAGTTCCTCGCATTGGCCGCTTCGCTCGATTTTCTCGCCGAGCGCCACGACGACCCCAAGGTGAAGATTCTCGCGGAGACGCTCGACGCAGCGGCGACCAAATACCTTCTCGAGAACAAGTCGCCCTCGCGCAAGGTCAACGAGCTCGACAATCGCGGCAGCCATTTCTACCTCGCGCTCTACTGGGCGCAGGCGCTCGCCGAGTCCGACGACGCCGACTTGCGCAACTACTTCGCGCCGGTGGCCAAGGCCTTGTCCGACAACGAGGCGGAGATCGTCTCCGAGCTGGTCGAAGTCCAGGGCAAGCCGATGGATGTAGGCGGCTACTACCTTCCCAACGACGAGCTCGCCTCGAAGGCCATGCGCCCAAGCGCTACGCTGAACGCGATCATCGATGCGCTTTGATCGACCTGAGGAGCGAGACGCGACTCCGTTCCTTGGATGGGCTAGGTACCTTCCATGATCCTGCATCGTGCCGTCGACGCGGCGAGACGCTGGGCGGACGCGCATCGTGAGCTGGTCATCATCTGCGTTGCCCTTCCGTTGAGCACGGCCGCCACCACCTGGCAGAGCATCAAGAGCCTCGGAGCCAAACGAAGCGCCCCAGATGAGCACGATGCTCGGCTGGCTCGGGTCAAAGCAGAGGTGAAGAGGTATGCAGACGCGCGCCGACGCGGCGAGGCCTGGGCCCAAAAGCCCCTGCGGACCGACCGAAAGCCCGCCGCTTCGCTCAATACCCGGATGGCGGACAAGTCGGCGTCGCAGACCGTGCGCATGAGCGACCTCACCGCCATTTTGGGCGTGGACCGCGAAAAGGGCGTCGTCTGGCTCGAGCCGTTCGCAACGGTCGGCGATGTTGCCAAACACCTCGATGAAATCGGACTGCAGCTCGAAGCGACCATCGAGATGAAGGACGCCACGATGGGCGGCCTGGTGATGGCGCTCGGCATGACGACGCACTCCCACGTCTGCGGGCTCGTCCACGACACGGTGACCGCGTACGAGATCGTGACCGCCCATGGCGACCTCGTTCGCGCGACGGCAGATAACGAGCACGCTGACCTTTTTCGAGCGCTCCCTTGGAGCCACGGCACGCTGGGGCTGCTCGTTGCACTCGAAATGCGTGTCATTCCTGCGGCCACGCATGTTCGCATGGTCTACCGCCCATTTTATTCGCTGCAGGCCTATGCAGAAGAGTATCAGCGACTGGTCCGCGAAGACGAGCCGCCTCACTTCGTCGAAACGATTATCTTCGCAAAAGACCGCGCCGTGATCATGGAAGGGCATCTCGCGCCCGAAGACGAGGCGCGGGGTTCAGAGCTACCGGTCAATCCCGTCAACCGCTCGTACAAGCCGCTCTTCTACAAGCACGTCGAAAGCATGCTCGAGCTCGGCGAAGGGCAACGCTACGAGGAGCTCGTGCCGATGCAGGACTACCTCATGCGCCACGACCGAAGCATGTGCATGTGCCTTGCGCAGATCCTTCCTACCGCGAACGAGCCCTGGTTTCGCTACACGATGGGCTGGATGCTCCCGCCGAACACGACGTTCCTCAAGGGCACGAGGCCCGAGGCGGAGCGAGAGAATACGATTCGAACGCAGGTCTGGCAGGAGTACGCCTTCCCTGCAGAGCACTTCGCCGAGATGGTCGCGCAGGTCCACGACGACTTCGAGATCTATCCCCTCCTCGCGTATCCGTGCAAAGTCATCGACAAGGGCGGCATGGTCCGGCTGCCCAGTAACCGCGGCATGCCTTACTCCGGGCGCACCGAGACGGCCGCGTTTCTCGACATCGGGGTCTACGGATTTCCTCAGCGGGTCAAAGATGGCGACGAGCAGTACCCTGCCGTGACCAAGGTTCGGGCACTGGAGCAAAAAGCGCGGGCACTTGGCGGCTTCCTTCACACGTATTGCGACGTCTTCAGCACCGAAGAAGAGTTCATGGAGATGTTCGACCACGCGCTCTGGCGTCAGATGCGCGAGCGATACGACGCTCACGGCACCTTCCCGACGATTTACGAGAAGGTGAAACCCGAAATGGATCCGCTTCAGTTCTTGGCGCAAGAGGCGGCGTGGGAAGGCAGCTCAACTGAGCAACCAGGCGATGAGCAGGCCCAGGTAATTGCCGACGGCATAGCCCACTAGGCCCGACATCAGGCCGGAGACGAAGACAGCGCGGTTGCCGAGCCGCACCGATACCGGGCCAATGAAGGCCGGTCCAAAGAGGGCTGCGGTGGACGTGATGACGGTGGTGTCGCGGTCGATTCCACTGAGGCGGCAGAGCGCGACGTGAATCGTCAGCGAGGTGAAAATCACGGTGGCGACGTAAGCCACGATCCAGCCACTCGAGCGGATCACTTCGCCAAGGTCCGCGATGGTGCCAATGGAAACGCAGAAGATGAGAAGGATGTAGTTCCCCGCCTCGAATGTACCTTCGAGGGCGCGCACGCGCGGATGAAACGAAAAGGCGATCGCAGCCGTGGTGATTCCGAGGATGGCCACCGCCTCCTCTGGGATGCCTGCAGGGGAGAGCTTGCTCGCCCCGACGCCCAGTCCCACGCAGACGATGGCTAGGGTTACGCCGATGAGCAGCTGTGCCGGTCGCGTCTCCGCACTCTGCTCGACCTCCGGAGCTGCTTGCTCGGGTGCGGGGGCCGGTAGCAGTCGTCCGAACACCCGAGGACCGAGCGTGATGAGAAAGAGGTAGTACGGTGAGGAGACCAGGACATCGGCGGCGTTGACGGCCACGAAGGTCTCGTTGCTTACGCCGAGCGCCTTGCCAACCGCGGCGAGATTCGGCGTGCCGCCGGTGTAGACCCCGACGAGCATGCCGGCGATCTTGGCGCCATCCTCGATGTGCTCGGAAAAGATCGGTGCAGCAATGGCGCTCGCCGCGCAGACGGCGACTACGACCCAGAGAAACGCAAGCAGGGTCCGCGGGGCCTGCCGCAACCAGCCGAAGAAATCGAGCGAGAACAAGAGAAGCGGTATGGCAAGCGCCACTGCGGCGGTGCTCAGGTCTATCGCAAGCCGTGAATCGACGGCGACGCCTGGCGTGTTCCCGACGACGATGCCGATGATGTAGCAGAGCGCCACCGAGCCCATCACAGCCACCACGCGCACGTGCTTTTCGAGCCACAATGCAGCGGCGGGCATCAGCAAGAAGAACGCGAGTTGGGAGATCGTGCCGGTCACGAGATGGTGTAGAGCGAATCCATGAACCCGATCGCGAAGTCGGACACAGCGCCGCGGTCCGGCATGGCGGCGGCCGCCCCGTAGAGCGCAGCCATTCCTTCAGCCGCGCCGGCCGGCTCTTTTCGGGCTTCTTCCACGGCCAATCGGAGATCTTCGACGAGTCGATCGGCAACCTCGACATGGGCGGGGGTCACCATGATGTGCAGCGCGGAGGGAAACTGGTTGCGATCCAGGTGCCAGCCCCGTGCGTCCATCTTCGAGCCAACCGTGAACACGTCGACCTCGTCCGAGGCGAACGCAAGCACCGACATGTGTGGGTTTCCCATGACTTTCAGCCCGTCGATGGAGTCGATTCCCGCGCGAATCCGGTTCGTCGCGTCCATCGCGACCTTTGCCAACTTCATGTAGCCCTCTTCACCGAGGTGGTGCATGACCGCCCATGCAGCGGCCACCGCACCCCCAGGTCGCGCGCCTGCCATCGTGGGTGTCACGTAGATGCCACCGGGCCAATCGGGGTACGCGTAGAACTGAAGCTTCCGCAGCTCGGCGTCGCGGTAGGTGACGGTCGATGCGCCTTTGGCTGCATAGCCGTATTTGTGCACATCCGCCGAGATCGAGGTGACCCCTTTCGCTCGGAAGTCCCAGATCGGCACCTCGTAGCCGAGTTTGCTCACGAACGGCAGCATGAACCCCCCTAAGCAGCCGTCGACATGCATGAGGATGCCGCGCTCGTCCGCAATCGCCGCGATTTCTTGGATCGGATCGACGACGCCGTATGGATAACAGATCGCCGAGCCGACGAGAATCACGGTGTCGTCGTCGACCGCTGCCTTGACGGCATCGGCGTCGGCCCGCCAGTCGTCCCGGAGCGGGGTGAACTCGATCTGCATGTCGAGGTAGTGTGCCGACTTGATGAACGCTGGGTGAGCGGTGACGGGCGCGACGATCTTCGGTTTGACGATTTCAGGCCGATGCTTCCGCGCCCATTGCCGTGCGGTCTTCATCGCCATGAAAATCGACTCCGTGCCCCCCGAAGTCATGCTGCCCGCCGCCGAGTCGCCGCCATGCAGCATGTTCGCCGTCATCGCCACGACCTCGTTCTCCATGTCCCTCAGGCTTGGAAACGCCATGGGGCTCAGCCCGTTCTCCGCCATGAACATCGAATAGGCGTCGTGCAAGAGCTGCATGACTTGCTCACCGGCGTAGTAGACGAGACTGAAGGTCCGGCCACTCTTCCAGTCGACGTCCTCGCCGCGATGGGCTTGCAGCTGTTTCAGGACCTCCTCGGTGCTCGTTCCCTTCTGAGGGAGCGTGGGCTTGGTCATGCGTCGACTCCTCGCTTGCCTTGATCCAACCGCGAGGATGGACTGCCGGCGTCACGAGCGTCAACCGGTCGCTAGACCTGCCGCCCTGCGGCCATGCGATCGAGACGCATCGAGCGGCCCCGCGCCTCGTCACTGAACATTCCGAGAATGTAGACCCGAACGAGCATCCCTGTCGTCACAGCCATGTAGAGCAAAGTGCGGATGTCCGCGTCGTATCGGAGCATTGGGATTCCTGTCGGGCCAGGGATATTGCCGACGCGCTCGGTGCTTGTGTCTGGCTCTCGGGCAGGACGCCAGGCGACACGCCACAAAGCCGCCCAGAGCATGGGTATCCTCGCGGCGCGCGCTCGCTAGCCGGCCCTGCGGGGGGCGCTCTCTTGCTTATCGCTGGCGTCCTCGAAGCGCTTGGATTACTTCCCTCCCTCTGGACGCCGCATCCAAACAGAAGAAGACGTTCCGACGAAACGTCATCATCTACACGATGGCGAGCGCCATGGGCGGCCTGGTCCAGCTCGCGCACCTCCTTTGGACCCATCTGCTCGACCAGGCGGACTACGGTCGCTTCGCAATTCTCGAGGGCGTCGTGTTCGGAGTGGCGACCGCCACCGTGACCCTGGCGCCGCAGATGTACATTCTGGTCTACGTTCACAAGAAGCCGCGCTCTGAGCTCGCGGGTGAGCTCGGTGGCATGCTCGGCGTGTCGCTCATCATTGGCGTGCTGTCGACGCTCGCGGTCATCGCCCTCCCGGACTCGATCTTCATGCTTGCGGGCGAACCGGTGCCCCGTTGGGCTGTCGCAGGCGTCATCATCGCAGCGACCATCACCACGGCGCGGATCATGGCGCAGACGATCCACGAGGCGCAGAGTCAGCCGACGCGAGCGGCGATGTGGTCCGAGTTCGTCGAAGGCACCCGCCCATTCATCGCCATCTCGCTCTTCTTCCTCCTTGGATGGACCTGGGAGGCGCGCTGGGGTGGGTTGGTTTTCGCGCACGTTGGCGCGGGGGTTGCCGCCGTCTTGATTCTCCGTCGACAAGGCTGGCTCAAGCGTGCTCCTTCGCTCGCTTGTCTGCGTTTTCCTCTTCGATTCTCGGGGCCGATGGTTTTAACCGCACTGGCCTACGTCGGTTACCAAAGCGCCGATCGACTCTACGTCGCGCTCTGGAACGGGGTCGCTGCAGCGGGCCGCTACGAGGCAGCGTACCGCATCGCCTTGTTAGTCAGCACCGTCAACGTCGTCACGCTTCATTCGTTCAACCCGCTCTACTATTCGGCGTACGCGCGCGGTGACCGTGAGGGAGCGGCCAAGCTCCTGCGTAGGAGCAGTTGGCAGATTGCCGCCTGGGTTGCCTTCTTGGTCGTCGCGCTTCCCCTCATCGTGATGCACACGCCGATTCTGGCAGAATCCTATCGCACGTCGCCAAGCGTCCTGAAGTCCATCCCCATTCTCGCGCTCGGATTGGGATGCCTCGGCATCTCACTGCTTTGGCAATCGGCGCTACTCGCGGCGACCCAGGCCAAGACCGTTTCCGCGATTGCGGTAGGCGCGGCGCTCGTCAATCTCGGCGCCGATGTCATCCTCGTTCCGCGCATGGGCGAGGTTGGCGCCGCCTGGGGTACCCTCATCGCCTTTGGCTTGATGTTGGCGACCACGGTTGTGGTAGTCCGGCTCCGTCGCGCAGAGAAGTAGCCGGCTTTTGGCAACCGTCCTGGATAGCGTCTAGGATGAAGGGATGGGGCGTCTTCTTGGCACGGGGTTGGCGGGGCTCAGCCTCGCCTTGATGCTTTCGATGGGTTGCTCGGGTGACTCGGATTCGATGGGTTCCGGGGGCTCCGGAGGCAGCGGCGGCGCTGCGGGCGGCGGCGGACAAGGCGGTGGCGGCGGCACTGGAGGAGAGATCTCCCCGGACTGCGGCGACCGGACACGCGATGCGACCGAGGCCTGCGACGATGGGAATCAAATGGACGGCGACGGGTGCTCGGCCGACTGCATGATGATCGAACAGGGGTACCGTTGCCCCACGGTCGGCGTGCTCTGCGTCGCGATCGTATGTGGTGATTCCCGGATCGACCCTCCGGAGACTTGCGACGATGGCAACGCGACGGGCGGCGATGGATGTAGCGCGACGTGCGAACGGGTGGACGGATGGTCCTGCCCGCTTCCTGGCGTAGCCTGCGCGGCCACCGAGTGCGGCGACGGAATCGTTGCTGGGTTCGAGCAGTGCGACGATGGAGACGCCATGCCTGGCGACGGCTGCTCCGACGAGTGCCAGCTCGAGGATGTCTACAAGTGCGAGACACCCGGTGCAGACTGCGTGCCGATCCAATGCGGTGACGGCATTCGAGAAGGCACCGAGCAGTGTGATGATGGAAACGCGACGCCATTCGACGGCTGCGACGCGTCCTGCAAAAACGAGCCAGACTGCGACGGCGGAGTCTGCCAGGCGGTGTGTGGCGACGGGGTGATTCTTCCCGGTACGAGCGAAGCCTGCGACGACGGAAATACCAACGACGGCGATGGCTGCTCGAGCATCTGCCAGGAGGAAGAAGGCTTCGCCTGCGTGCTGTCTCCGGTAGACCTGGGCGATGAGCTTTCGATTCCCGTCATCTACAGAGATTTTCGCAGTAACGACACAGCCGACCCCTTGCCGACGACGTTCAGCTTGGACTTCAACAACCCCGACGACTCCAACGGCGCGATCGCGTTCGACATCACCGCGGACCAGCTCGATGCCGAAGGCAAGCCCGAGCTCTCGGGAGAGAACCCCTACGTCTACGGCTCCAACGAGGGTCCATCCCACAGCGCCGCGTCGTTTGCGCAGTGGTATCGGACCAGCCCCGCGCTCGATCCAACCGGCAACCTGGAAGTCGTCGGAGAGCTCGTCCTTCCGAACACCGGCGCCAACGTGTACGAGTTCGACAGCTTGGACTTCCCTCCGGGATTCTTTCCTTTGGATGACCCCGCGCTTGCCCCATTCGCTTGGCCGGCCGAGCCGACGTACGCGGAGACCCTTTTCGTTCCGAGTGGTGGCACCGACCCCCGCAACTTTGGATTCACGACGGAGGTGCATTACTCTTTCGTCTATCAGGGCGACGAGGTGCTGACCTTTAGCGGCGACGATGACCTCTGGGTTTTCGTCGACGGCTTTCTCTGCCTCGACGTAGGCGGGCTGCACCCGGGGGTCACCGACGTGATGAGCTTTGCAAACCCCGCCGATGCCGCAAGCGCGACTCAGGAAACCATCGTGACCGACTGCAAGGCGCGCCTGACATCCGACGCGGTCTACGAGGTCGCGATCTTTCATGCAGAGCGGCACACCGGAGCGTCCAACTTCAGGCTCACGCTCGACGGCTTCGTCACTGAAATCTCGACCTGCGACTACAGCTGTGGCGATGGCATCGCGACCCGCTTCGAGTTCTGCGACGACGGCCCCGGGGAGAATACGGGCGCCTACGGGCATTGCCTTCCGGATTGCTCCGGGCTCGGGCCGTACTGCGGCGATGGCAGTGTCGATGCGGGTTTCGAGGAATGCGACGACGGCGACAACCTCGGCGCGCCCGGCGGCTGCAACCCCGACTGCACGGAGGGTCCGACCTGCGGGGATGGAATTCGGCAACCCGAGCTCGGTGAAGGCTGCGATGCGGGTCCAGACAATGGAGTCCCCGGCTCTGGATGCAGCGCGACCTGCGAGGTCGTTGTCGAGTAGCACGCGAGTGTCAATCGGCCGCGCTTCCGGCTCTCGCTCAGACCTTGGGCATCTGTTGCGATTCGCGTAGCCGCTTTTCGGCATTGCGTCGCTGAGTCTCTGCGGCGTCGCGTAGCTGCGTCGCGCCCTTGAGGTTCTCGATGAGCTCGGCTTGATCTTTCAAGCTCTGGCTCAGGTGATTGGTGATGACGTCGACGCTGACGACGGCAATACCACAAAACACCGCGAAGAGAGCGGTGATGCGCAGCCAGTTCATGAAGTTGGTTGGCTCGTAGAAGTCCAAGGTCTCGACGGTCATCAGGCCCGTCGACAAGACCGTTCCGACGCCAAGCAAGGCAATCAGGTTCAAGCCGAGTGCGATCAGCGTGACGCGGCGCCCGAAAAACACCGATGCGAGGACGCTCTGACCGGCCATGATCAGAATTGGGGCGCCGAGGTAACCCACCGCGAGCAGCGCGAGGACGCCCACGATGTAGAGAAGGGCGAGAAAGCCAAGCGCGCGCACCTCGTAGGACAGGCGCTTCATCAGGAGCAACACGACCGCGCCCGTGTACATGACTATCGCTCCCGCGAGCACCGTCCATGCGCCTCTCTCGACTGCATCGATGAGGGTGCGGACAAACGCGGCGCCGCCGACCACGACGGCGACGAGGAGCGACATGTTGAGCACCTGCTCTCTAAGCCCTTCGGCCTCGTCGACGAGGTCTCGTTCCCATGAAGTGACGCTCTTTTTTGCCACGGTCCGCGAATCCTAGCCCTTTGACTCACGAAGCTCCAGCCTGGCTGGGCAGAGCCGCCAGAATCTTGCACGGGTCTGCATGATCGCGGCGGAGATTCCGGGTATACGTCCGACTGTGAGCATCCAGTCCATGCAGCCATTGAGAGCAGCCCATGCCCTGCGGGAGCTCTTTGCGAATCCCGACGACACGCAGCAGGTCTTCGAGATCATCGACGCGATGCAGGGGCCGGCCCTGGTCCGAATGCGGGAACGGCTTCAGCAGACCGCGCAAGGGCGCCGGCTGCTCGCCGAGCAACCCAGCCTCATCCCTTTGCTGAGCGACCGTGAGGGGCTTCGCGCCTTGCCCAAAGTCAGCCTAGGGCGGGAGTACCTGGGGTTCGTCGAAGCCGAGGGCATCAGCGCCGATGGCCTGGTGGATGCCTCGGAGATCTCCCGCCAGCGCAACGAGGCCGCAGAGCTTCGATGGATTCGCAACTGGCTGCGTGATTCGCACGATGTTTGGCATGCGGTGCTGGGCTACAAGGGCGACCTGATCGGCGAGGCGGCGCTTTTAGCGTTCAGCCACCACCAGACGCGAAACATCGGTGTGGGCATGATCGCGACGATGGCCTGGTTCAAGATCGGCCGGGTCACCGACCGCGACCTCGGAGCGCGCAACGTGATCGTCAACGGCCGGCGTCGCTCAAAACAGTCTTCCTGGTTTCTCGAGGTGCCCTGGCATCAATGGCTCGCGCGCCCGATCGACGAGGTCCGCCGCGACCTCGGAGTCGATCGTCTTGCTCAGTACCAGCCGGTGCGTTCGCACGAAGTTAGCGTCAGCCTCGTTGCCTGAGGTTCGTTCCACGCCGTTGGCTCGCGCGATCTGAATCGCCGGGGTAGAAAACCGCATGGCCCAAATCGACATCTTCAATGGCGACGCCGATGGCATCTGCGCGCTGACCCAGCTTCGCAACGCCGAGCCTTTGGAGAGCACGCTGATTACCGGCGTGAAGCGAGACATCGCCTTGGTCGCGAAGGCCGAGGTTCATGCCGGCGATCGAATCACCGTGCTCGACCTCAGCTTCGACAAGAACCGCGACGGCGTGCTGAAGGCGCTCCAAGTAGGCGCGGAGGTCTTTTACGTCGACCACCATTTCGCCGGGGAGATTCCCGAGAGTGACAAGCTCACCACGATCATCGACCCCGATCCGAACGTCTGTACCAGCTTGCTGATCAACGGTTACCTCAAAGGGAAGTACGTCGAGTGGGCGGTCACCGGCGCCTTTGGTGACAATCTCAAGTCGAGCGCGCGCACCCTTGCGGGGCCTTTGGGCTTCTCGGAGAAGCAGCTGAGCCTTCTCGAGAACCTGGGCATCTACATGAATTACAACGGCTACGGCTCGTCTCTCGAGGATTTGCACTTCCCGCCGGCCGAGCTCTTCGAGCTCGTGCGTCCGTTCTCGAGTCCGTTCGCGTTCGTCGAAGATGCGGCCGGCCCCTTTGCAAAGCTGGAGTCCGGCTACCGCGGCGACATCGCTGCGGCCGCCGCCGTGAAGCCGGTGCGCGAAACCAAAACGACCGCCGTGATCATCCTGCCGAACGAAGCCTGGGCGCGCCGTGTATCCGGGGTCTACAGCAACGAGCTCGCCAACGGCTCACCCGGACGCGCCCATGCCGTGCTCACCGCACGCGCAGATGGCACGTATCTCGTCAGCGTGCGGGCACCGCTCGGCAACAAGCAGGGCGCCGACGCGCTTTGCCGGCAGTTCCCGACAGGCGGCGGCCGCGCCGCTGCCGCGGGCATCAACGCGCTCCCTGCCGATCAGCTCGACGCCTTCATCGACGCGCTTGCCGCTTCCTATGCTTAGGTGCGGCGGCCGATACCGGACCAGATGCCTTCGTGGAGCAGCGCTAGAACACCCCTGGCGCAAGGCTCTTCATCGCCAAGCATGAGGCGCTTGTCGATCAAGAGGAAAGCCGCACCGTGCACTGCGGACCAGGCCATCAGGCCCGCCTCCTGCACGCTCTTGGTCAACAGCCCTTCTTGTTCGCAGTCTTCGAGGATGCCGCGAAGGGCGGCAAACGCTGCATCGCCCGCTTCGCAAAGCTCGGGCACGTCGCGCGATGGCATCCAGCCGAACATCAATCGGAAGAGCTCGGGATGATGTGACGCGAACTCGAGGTAGCCCAAGCCGGCTCGCCGCATACGCTCTTCGCCGTCGGCGCTGCCGTCTTGCTCGGTCAGCATCCGCTCCCGAAGGCGCTCAAAGCCTCGCACCGCGAGGGCAGCCAAGAGCGCGTCCTTGTCTTCGAAGTGGCGGTAGGGGGCTCCGGGGGTCACGCCCAGCCGACGCCCGACTTTGCGGAGCGAAAGCCCCCCAGGGCCGTCTTCTTCGAGGAGCAGCTCGGCTGCCTCGAGCAAGGATTCGCGCAATTCACCGTGATGATAGGCCTTTTTTGCGGTTGCCATGTGGCAGTGTAACTTAATCATGGGACCTCAGTAAACAGTGTTGACATTGGCGGTAAACGCCGTATACATTGATGTATACAGTGAATACATCAGGAGGTCAACATGAACAAGCCACTACTCACACTTGGAATCATTCTCTCTGTCGGCACCGTGGGCTGCGCCGGCTTCGGGGTTCAGCAGAGCTCGAGCCTCGGCAGCCAGTTCCAGAAGCAGCAAGGCCTCGACGAGCTCTGGACGTCCACCGAAGAGGCGCCCGGGCAGGGACTCGAGACGCCCCGCTACGCCGATCAGAGCCTCGACGACCTTTGGAACGAGGGTGTCGAGGGTGCCGAAGGCGTCGAGGCCGTGCGGGGTGATGATCCTTCGCAGCCTCGCACGGGCGGCGACCTCTGGAACCCCGCCTCCGTGACGCGCAGCTGGGAGACCAACCAAGGCGAATCGGGGACACCTTCGCGCAGCCTCCTCTTCGGTGACTCGTCGGGCGGCAGAATCTGGTACTAAGCGTGCGTGCGAGAACGGATCGTTGTCTTCACTTTGCTGAGCCTGAGCTGCATCTCGGGATGTGGCACCTCGATGCTGGACGCGAAGACGCGCGGGTGGGTGGTCGTCGAGACCGCCGACCTGCGCGTCCGTAGCGATGCCCGTCCGGACCGTGCCGTTGAGCTGGCGGCGCACTATCAACGGATGCACGACGCAATCGCCGAGCACGAGCTTCCATGCGGCTTCGACCGACTGACGGCCCCTTTGGATGTCACGCTCTTCGAACAGTCGGGCGCCATGAGCTTCCATCGAGCTCCCCAAACCACCCTCCTCGGGCTACAAGCACAGATCGTCGTACACACCGCAGCTCGAAACGCCTCCCTGGCTCTATTTTCGCATGAGCTCACCCATCGCCTGCTTTCGGTTTGTTTCCCGGCTGCAACCGTTTGGTTCCACGAGGGCATGGCGGGTTTCTATCAAACAGCGCGCCTGCATGAGGATACGCTGGAGCTCGGTTTTCCGCCGTTCGTTCTTTTGCCCCGTTCACATTGGAGC
>Ga0265306_10000222_pt1 | contig 25709 bp, 22 predicted proteins | sample Helome_3_FD_192493 | JGI IMG/M metagenome (GOLD analysis project Ga0265306, IMG submission 192493) | Marine sediment microbial communities from subtidal zone of North Sea - Hel_20160420 (Illumina Assembly) | ecosystem: Environmental > Aquatic > Marine > Subtidal zone > Sediment ... | reverse complement strand
TAAATGAAATTCTGGAAACAGCCAGGACGCATTATCTCCACGGAGAGCTAAAGCTACAGCGAGCCAGACTGGCGAATCTCCTTGAGGGGATTTTGCCGGATTTTGAAAACCAGCCGCCCGGCATTCAATTGGTAAAATTTTCGGATGCACTGGAAATAAACATTGATTCCGAGCAGATAAAAACGGTTTTCAAAAATATTTTTGCCAATGCGATTAAATTCTCAAAAGCAGAAAGTGATCCGGTGCAAATTATGGTACGGCAGGAACCGCACTATACGGTTGTGCTAATTATCGATGATGGGATAGGGATTGATCCCGAGGAGATTTCCTTTATCTTTGAACCGTTTTACCGGGTTGATAAGTCTCGCGCTAAGGACACCGGCGGCTACGGGCTGGGTCTAAGTCTGTGTAAGACGATCATGGACGCCCACAACGGTAAAATCGAAGTGGCTAGCGATTTGGGCGAGGGAACCACTGTTTCCGTGTTTTTCCCCCGATAGTGTATAAGTCACCATAAACCATAGCGCCTTTGCGGCTTTGCGTGAAATAATTTTTCCCCAGCCCCGATTTGTGATACTTTCCTGTGAATACCCTGACGGCGCTCCCATCCAAAATTGACAATCAGCTTAACAATTTATATTATTATAGTATGAATTAAAAATTTCGAGTATGAGGCGGCTGTCAAAAACGTTCCGGTTTTTAAACGTTTTTTCTATAACCACTGATACCGGCCTTCCGTATTGCGGAACTTATATTTGCAAAGCGGTATAAAAACCAGCCGAAAGGGTGCTATCTAATTGAAATTAAAAACTATAATATATACTATGGTGATTACTTTCTACCTGTCCATGGGCTTAAGCAGCGACACTACCGCGGTTGAAAGTATCAATTGGCGTTCCTATGAAGAAGGCCTGGTGGTTAGCAAAGCCGAGAAAAAGAAAGTTTTTTTGCACTTCTATGCGGACTGGTGTGTTTATTGCGGTAAAATGGCCAAGGAGACATTCCAGAACTCCGACGTTGTTTCCTACCTCAACAACCATTTTATTCCCGTCAGAGTGGATACCGACAAAAAACCCGACACAGCCATGAAATATGGCGTCACGGGGCTTCCGTCCACCTGGTTTCTGACCGAGATGGGAGAAGCCATGGGTACTGTGCCGGGCTTTATTCCGCCGGATACCCTGTTATCAATGCTCAAAGAGGTCAACGGTATTGATACCGACAGCTAGCTCCCAATTGGTTCAAAACCAATTGGGTGATATTCGTTATTGGTTAATCCGCCTGCGGCGGACGAGGGTTTAATTCCCCGCCCCGTGGGGAGTTTAATATTTTCCGTTTGATACCCCGTTGCTTGCGGCGGGGTTGTTCATCAGTATAGAAATGAGTCCCTTCATTTTCTAATAGCGAATAAGAATTAACTGCCAAGCGAGCAATTACTACTCCCTTCAGGTCTGTCTGGTTGCAACCCATGAAACTCTTAAAAGAAGTCAGTATTATCCTGACGATATCGTTTGTGGCTGCGTTTGCAGTCAATTATTTCTCTCCGGCGGGAATTGCCCTGGTGGGTCAGTGGGATACTTCGGAGGGAGTGGTGACGGCCAAGAAAAAAAATGATATCGTCGGTGACGGTATTGAGATTGGGACTGTAGACCTTGCCAGAAAATTGTATGACACGGGAGGCTATATTTTTGTCGATGCCCGTTCTACGGAGGATTATGAGGAGGGTCATATCAAAGGGGCTTTGTCCTTACCGGTCGGCCAATTTGAAGATAAAATAGCCGCATTTATGGAACGTCATCCACCTGAGGTATCCATTGTCACCTATTGTTCGGGCAGAACATGCGAAGACAGTCACTACCTGGCCGAATATCTTATGGCGTCTGGATATGATAAGATAAGTATTTTTATCGACGGCTTTCCGGGCTGGGAGGTCGAAGGGCATCCTATTGACTAATTTTGTCAAAAATTCTTTAAAAAACAGCTGGATTGAACTGGCGGCACGCTGGATTCTCGGTGCGACCTTTATTTATGCCAGTTACAGTAAGATCCTGGCGCCGGCGGTCTTTTCCAAAATAATTTACGGTTACGGCCTTTTCCCGGAAATACTTATCAACCTGTTGGCCATAATTCTGCCCTTTGTTGAACTCATTGCCGGGCTGGCCTTGATCATAGGGTTTTATCCGCGCTCCGCCGCGCTGATCATCAATGCGATGCTGTTAGCCTTCATTATCAGCCTTTCCATCAATATCATCCGCGGACACGAATTTGATTGCGGTTGTTTCGCCATAGACGCGAATAGCCAATCGACTTTTTCCGGCCCACTGCTCATTCGTGACATTATCTATTTTTCGCTGGGAATTTATGTTTTCTTGTTCAGGAACCCACGACGGCTGTGCATGTGTTCGAACTGAAGAATGAGAAATTTAATCCACGGAAAGCCACGGAATTTCGCAGAACAACTTTTTATCCACATAACGGTTATAGCGGTTGTCAAAAAAACGTTCCGTTTTTGGAAGGTTTTTTTCTACAACCACTTATACCACCCTTCCGTATTTCGGAAGATATTTTTGAAAAGCGGTATAATTATTGTTATCATATCAATCAAAGGGGGATTGAATCATAGGATGAAAGAAAAAGTTAAAAAACCCACGGGGGCCGGCAAAAGCAGCTATGATTTGATTGATGTAGACAAATTTTTCAAGGAACTCGATCTTCAAAAGGGAATTTTTTTTCTGGATGTGGCCTGCGGGCGAGGTGCATACTGCCTGGCAGCCTCCGAGATCGTTGGGGAAAAAGGCAGGGTGTACGGGGTGGATTTATGGGAGGAAGGCATTGAACTTCTTAAAGCCGCCGCAGATGAAAAGGGCGCGGGCAATATCAAAGCACTGGTCAGCGACGCCGGAAAGCAAATTCCGGTTGATGACCACTCGATAGATGTTTGTCTGATGGCAACGGTTCTGCATGACTTTGTTGAAGATAAAATAGACCAAGCTGTACTCCCTGAAATTGCAAGGGTGGTCAAACCAGGCGGAACTTTAGCCATTATGGAATTCATGAAAATCGACGGCCCCCCGGGACCTCCCCGCCACATCAGGCTATCGCCTGAGCAGGTTGACGATATGCTTGCCCCCTTTGGTTTTAAGCGGGAACACCTTGTCGAAGTGGGTCCTTATAATTATTTGATGCTGTTTAAAATTAATTAACAGAAGCGCTGGTGATGAGAACTTTTCTGATCTGGACTGGTCATGGATATCAACCGCAGGCCGGATTTAGAGGCTTGTGCCACCGAGTTGAACAAACTGAAAAAAAATAGTCTGGTTATGGATGTCGTAGATTTCATCCATGAAACAAAATGGAAAGACCTGCCGGAAGATGTCCGCCGACAAGCCCGGCGCTGCCTGCTGGATACCCTGGGGGCGGGCATTGGTGGAAGCCGGACAAAGTTGTCACAAATTGTCCGTGACTTTGCTGCTTCTGTTTTTGGAGGCCGGGGAGCTTACCTCTGGCTTGACGGCCGTGAGGTGTCACCTCCCGGTGCCGCCCTGGCCAACGGCATGACCATTGACTCCCTGGATATCCACGACGGCCACGCTCTGGCCAAAGGGCATGCCGGCGCAGCCATCCTTCCGGCCACACTGGCTACTCTCCCGTTAAAAAATTCTATTCATGTGACCGGCGCGGAAATGTTAACTACAATGGTCGTCGGTTATGAAGTTGCCCTGCGGGCCGGAATTGCTTTGCATGCCACCGCCTGTGATTATCATACATCCGGCGCCTGGAATGCCCTGGGCTGTGCGGCGGTCACTGCCCGCAGATTGGGATTAAGCAGGGAAAAAACCAGGCATGCTTTAGGAATCGCGGAATACCACGGACCACGCTCCCAGATGATGCGTTGCATCGACTTTCCGACCATGCTCAAGGACGGATCCGGATGGGGAGCCATGGCAGGTCTCAGCGCGGCCTATCTGGCAAAAGACACTTTCTCCGGTGCCCCGGCCTTAACCGTAGAAACCGGGGATGCAAAACCATATTGGAATGATCTCGGTCACGAATGGCTGATCACCGGGCAGTATTTCAAACCCCATGCAGTCTGTCGATGGGCCCAGCCGGCAATCGAAGCCGCGCTGACGCTGCAGCAAGCCCATCGGTTATCCCCGGATAAGATAAATAGGGTTGTGGTCCATACTTTCCATGAAGCTGCGCGGTTAAATATTTGCCATCCGCATTCTACCGAGGAAGCGCAGTACAGCCTGCCGTTTCCCTTGGCCGCTGCTCTGGCTCATGGCTCTTTAGGAGTAACCGAACTGACTGATGCAGCGTTAACTGATCCGAAAATTTTGCAGCTTTCCGATCGTATCGAGTTGATTGAAGACAATCAGTTCAGCTCACGCTTTCCGGCTCAACGAATTGCCCGTGTCATCATCGAGACCAAAAAGAATGAATGCCATGACTCCGGTGAGGTTGAAGCCCGGTGGGATGCTGTCGATCCTCCTTCGGATCTGGAGTTGATGGATAAGTTTCGATGGTTGGTAGAAGCGGTATTGCCTGATGATCGGCCCGCGGAATTGGAAAAAATGATATGGCAGTGTCCGGATTTGCCCGATGTCACGAACCTGCTGGACCTTCTCTTGCCTCTTCCCCGCTAAATAGACGATATCAACACAACCCATGGGAGTCCTATCACACAGTTAACATGCAAAATGAATTATAGCGCTTTACAGAATAATATTGTTTATGATACAAATGGTTGCAGAAAACCGCGTGAATAACGGAACGGTTTTTGATAACCTTTCCTTTTTCGCCAATTTCTGACAAGCAGGCATCAATGGAGTAACACCATGACAAATAGTCTAACCAGGGGAGGTAGGTCGTGAAGAAATTCGGAGTTGTTCAGTTTATTGTTACCGGAATCATTCTGGCGGTGTTTTGCAGTCCAGCCGCTGCTTTTGAGCCAATTCCCAAAGAGTCGGGGTTCGATGGCTTCGTGCGGTTGGGCGGCGGCTACAGCCGGGTTAAGAGCAATATGGTGGCCGGGACCGATTTGGGCGACGTTGGCAAAAGAAAAATCGACTCCCTCACGGACAGTCCGGATGCGAAATCCGACGGAGTTCCGCAATTTGATTGGAATTTAAAATATACCTTTGCCAGCACGCGAACCCAGCTTGTTGCCGGTAGTCGACTGGAAGATATTTTCCGTTTCGATGCCACCACCCAGGCCGGGGTACGCCAGGAGTTTGAAAGTCTCGGCATCCTGGGCGCAAGCTTTGTTTTCACCACGCTGCCAGCGGAGGTCTGGGAAGATCCCTATGTCGTCAATGCCAGGCGCTCGAAGACGGATCGCACCTCCGCCGGTATCCTTCTGGCCTGGGAGCGAATGTTCAACTCCAATTTCGAACTGGATTACACCTATCGCAACATTGATATTGACGACGAACGCAGCGGCGATGCCCTGGTAGCTGCCGGGAGCCTGACCGGCAGCCAGCAAGACAGGTTGAAACGGAAAGGTGATTCTCACCAGCTAAGAGGCGCCTATTTCTTTGAAATAGGAGAAAAGCATCTAGTGAGTCCCACGCTCATTTTTAATTACAATGACCTTGACGGCGATGCCATGAAGAACTACCTCACCGATTTTCAGCTGACATACGCCTACTTCGGTCCGAAATTCGGTCTGTCAATGACTGGTTTCATCGGCTATGCCGATTACGACAAGAAAAACCCGATTTACGGCAAAACCCAGGATGATACGCGCTATGGCGTTGGTGCTCTCGGGTCCTGGAAGAATCCCTTCGGCTGGAAGCCGTTCGGCATCGATAAATTTCGGTTGTATAGTCAAGTCGGTTATTTTGTGTCCGACTCGAACATTGATTTTTATGAGACCGAAATTTTTATGGCCACTGCAGGCATTTGGGTCGGGTTTTAAGTTTGCCGGTGAAGCATTATCTCAACATACGAGAGCGCTTCATTTTCCTTCGCGACAACTTGATCTTGCAAATCCTTTACTTCTTGCGTCAATTTTTCTACAAAGCTATCATCTCGAATTGTGCTCAAATTAATTTTGACATTGTAAATGGCTGCCAGTGCGGCGGTTCGGGCGTTCATGGCCGCTACCGCCCCGTCGGAAGCGGCATTTTGGTTGCCCTTTAGAATTGCTCTGCCGGCCAGGTCAATAACTGCCAGCGCGTCCCTGGCAACCTCCAGGGGGATCAGCGCTGCGTGTTTGATAGCGTCCTGGATTTTTTGTTCGCGAACCGCTACTTCCTCGGCGGTTGCCTTTGGAAGCTTGTAAGCGGCCATAACTTCAGTGTAGGCATCTGCATCCTGGTCAATGGCTGCAGTCAGCCTGCTTCTTAACTGTGACGCCCTGCCGGCCAGTGCTTTCATTTCTTCTTCGACTGCCTCATAGCCTTTTTTGCCAACCGTAAGGTTGGCGACCATTTCGGTAAGACTTGCTGCCAGAGCAGCGTTAAGGGCCGCCACACTCCCGCCGCCGGGAACGGCAGTCCCTGCCGCGGCCTTATCCAGATATTCCGTAATTTTATGATCGGCTAGCAATTGATTTCCTCCTTCTCATTATTTTTCATGCAAGATTCAGGTATTGATTTGCAGGGGGAAACCTGCAAATCTAAAGAACTTGATCATCGCCTTTGCCGGTGAAGATTAGGGCCTGTTAAACTTGCCCGCAGGGCATGGGTTTTTGCAGATCGGTATCTCCCGATCTGCACAAGAGGATTCCCTCCGTGCGCTCTGTGACTCGAACGAGTGCTGCGGAGCAGCCGAGTGGGTGGTTAGATATTTAAAATCGCCCGCAACACAATTACTCATATATGCGGTATTCCAGCACCTGCTCCATGGAAAAATTCTCCAGTCCGAGGTAGTACGATGCCGTATCGATGAGGGCTTCCATGGGCACCAGGCCGATGACTTCACTGCCGACCACATTGACACCGTAGCGGCGGGCTTCAATCCGGATCAGTTCAAACACCCGGTAAAGGGCGGTTTTGGTATAATCCGTCATATTCATCGAGACCTGCACGATACCCCGGTCCTTTAATTTAATACCGATACCTTTGCAGTAGCGCAGGCCGCCGCTGATGTGCCGGACTTTTTTGGCAATTAAATCGGCAATCTCCAATTTGTTTGTATCCAGGTTGACATTATAGGCCACCAGCGGCATGCGGGCCCCCATGGCCGTCACCCCGGCCGTGGGGTGTATTTGTTGCGTTCCGAAATCCGGTTTCCACTCCGGTTGGGTGAGCTTTTCAGCCATGGCCTCGAACTGGCCTTTTCTGATGGTGGCCAGATTTTGTCTTTCAGGCCGGGATGCCGATTGCTCATATAAAAAAATTGGCAACTTGTATTTCTGGGCGGCTTCTCTGGCCACTGATTTTGAGATTTCCACGGCCTCTTCCACAGATACATTTTTTACCGGTATGAAGGGAACCACATCAACAGCTCCCATCCGGGGGTGTTGTCCCTGGTGGGAATTCATGTCTATAAGTTTGATGGCAACCCCTATGGCTTCAAGGACGGCGGCTTTAAGCGCTTCGGGTTCTCCGACCACAGTGACCACCGATCGGTTGTGGTCTGCGTCATTTTGATAGTCCAACAACTTTACGCCCTCTTGCCCGCGAAACGGCTCAACGATTTTCTCAATTTTTTTTAGATCACGTCCTTCACTGAAATTGGGAACACATTCCAAGATTTTATTCATGGTTGTCATTTTAGACTCCTGTACTTATTTAATATATTGGTACCACAACTGAATTCAAGTTTTTATAATAACTGCGTCGAGTCACATCGCGGCTGAAAGCCGCTCCCACAATGGCCCTCCGAGAGGGATTAGTTAGGCAGTGGGAGCGACTTCCAGCCGCGATAGGCTCCTGGCTATCCTTTACCGGGGTGTTACAGCTAATTATTGTCCGTTATTCATTATTCCTTTAACTTCTTAAAAGCGTTTTCGACTTCTTCGGCGACCATTTTGTCATCGGCTATAAACGGCAGCGTAATGTGGTCAGTGCCCTGTCGTGTTTGGTTATAATTAATACTGGTTTCAATCGAGTTTTTATTTCTGGCCCAGGCACGTCTTGCGACTCCTCCCATGACATCCCAGGGGATCGCCTGTTTGATGACGTTATCGATTCGTTCGCTGCCATCTAAGACTAGGCCAAAACCGCCATTGATGGCGTTGCCGATACCGACGCCGCCGCCGTTGTGCAGGGCCACCAGGCTCATGCCCCGGGCGGCGTTGCCGGCAAAGCATTGGGTGGCCATATCCGCCATAATATTGCTGCCGTCTTTAATGTTGGCGGTCTCTCTAAAGGGCGAATCCGTGCCACCGGTATCGTGATGATCCCTTCCCAGCATAACGGGGCCGATATCGCCGTTTTGCACCATCTCGTTGAATTTCAGCGCGATGGTCATTCGTCCCAAAGCGTCCTGGTAAAGAATTCTGGCCTTGGTTCCCACCACAAGTTTGTTCCTGGCGGCATCTTTGATCCAGACATAGTTGTCACGGTCTTGAAATCTTCTGTCCGGATCAATACATTCCATGGCGGCCTTATCGGTTTTCAGCAAATCATCTTCTTTACCGCTCAGGCATACCCAGCGGAAAGGACCGTACCCGTAGTCAAACAGCAGCGGACCCATCAGGTCTTCCACATAGGATTGAAATATAAATCCATCCAGAGGGTCCTTGCCGTTTTTACATATCTCGCTGACACCGGCGTCGGAGACAGCTTTTAAAAAGCTGTTGCCGTAATCAAAAAAATAAGTTCCCCGCTCAGCCAAGGTTTTAATCAGCTCGTAGTGCCGTCTCAGGGTGGTATCGACCATTTCCCTGAAGCCGACAGGGCCGGACTTTAAGAGGGCGGTCCGCTCTTCAAATGAGATTCCCTGGGGGCAGTATCCGCCGTCATATACGGCATGGCAGGAAGTTTGGTCCGACAACAGGTCGATGGCGATATGGTTGTTGACCGCATATTCTATAAGATCAACCACATTTCCATTAAAGGCAATCGTGATACTCTTTTTGTTGCGCTGGTGTTCAAGGGCCAGCTTAAATGCGTCGGCCGGATTTTCGACCGCCTTTTTGATCCAGCCCTGCTCCAGCCGGGTTTTTACCCTGGAATAATCTACTTCCGCTATGATGGCCACCCCGTTAGCTATTTCCACGGCTTTGCCCTGGGCGCCACTCATGCCGCCCAGCCCGGAAGATACGAATAGATAGCCGGCCAGGTCCTTATCAGCGGAGATGCCAAGTTTTGCTCTGCCGGCGTTAAGGATGGTGTTGTAGGTGCCGTGCACAATACCCTGGGGGCCAATGTACATCCAGCCCCCGGCGGTCATCTGGCCATAGTTGGCCACTCCCAGTGCCACGGCCCGGTGCCAGTTTTCCTGATCGTCAAAGCAACCCACCATCAGCGCATTGGTGATGATGGCTCGGGGCGCATGCTCAGATGATGCAAATAACCCGAGAGGATGGCCGGATTCCATGACAAGGGTTTGATTTCGGGTCAGTTCTTCCAGATAGCGTTTGATTAGTTGATACTGCATCCAGTTCTGGCAGACCTGACCGGTTTCTCCATAGGTCACAAGCTCATAGGGATACAGAGCGACATCAAAATCCAGGTTATTGTCGATCATGACTTGAAACGCCCGGCCTTCAATGCAGTTGCCCTTATAATCGTCGATGGGTTTGCCCTTTATGGGGCCTTGGGGCCTGAAGCGATAACCATAGATTCTTCCCCGCGACAGCAGTTCCTCCATGAATTCAGGCGCCAGGGTCTGATGCCATTTTTCGGGAATATAACGCAGGGCATTTTTCAGAGCCAGTTCGGTTTCTTTTTGGGCCAGGTTAAAGTGTCTGGCAGGTGCGCGGCGGATTCCGTCCACAAAATCAGGTGATTCAGGCAGGTCCGCAAATATTTCTCCCAGATGAATTTTCATTGCCTTTGATCGGTCTATATTATTTTTCATTTGCTGGTGTCCTCCGATAATCCGGCTGGCTATTCCCCAATCATACCATCTGGTTTTTTGGTTAGAATAGTCCCACTACCGGCGGGATTGTCCACAAGAACGATTATCATAGCACCTTTGTCAAAATCAACAGCCAGGATGTAGAAATTCCATTTGCTGACACTAAAAAGAAAGAATGATGTCGTTTCGATTTATGAATCGAAAATTATAGAAAGTGACTATAGCTGACTTTAAGCTTGAAATATTATTGTCCTGGCATTAGGTATGTTAGTATCTTAATAGTTATTTTTACACATTATGTGACAAAACTTATTATCACCAAAGCACGAAAGTATGAAAACACGAAAGGAAGATAAGGTCAATATCGTGCTTTCCAGGTGTCTATAAATTTGGGGACTTTTGGACGATGGCTTTATTTTTATTGGTGCTGCAGGCTTTGTTCGTGCTGGGTGTTATCTTATTTACAATCAGCTTTCTCATTGCCAGTTTAAATGAGAAGGAGCAAAGAGCTGCTTTGATAGCCAGTGCAGTTATTCTATTACTGATCGGCTTGGAGCTCTGTATCTACAGGCTTTACACGCTGGGCTTCTTTTTTAATTCTGCCGGTATTCTGTTGCTGCTGGCCGGATGGGCTGTGATTGGATACGGAATTTATTTCTTCTGCCGACATACCGGACCGAATGAAAAGGCCCTTAAGGGTGTTGAAGGCCTCATCGTTGGAAAGGCGCAGCGCTTTGATGAACGGGAGCAGGTTTTTGCCAGAGAGCGCAGTATTCGACCGGGCTCGCCACAGTATGAGTCGTTTTACCGCTCCCATCCCGAACTGGAGCAAATGGATGCGGAAAGAAGGGCGGCCGGCGGCATCCTGGGGACACCCGGGGCCATCGATCGTCCGGGCCAACTACCAAACGTATCGGCGATGGAAGCGGCCTTTGCCATTCCGCCTCATTTTGGGAAACCCCAAAATCACACACCGGCAGTTCAGCTGTCCGAGGAAGATCGCCCCAGTATCAGCCCGGAGGAAGCTGCCCGGCGGGTCAAGGGTTTTGCCCGGCAATTAGGGGCGGGATCGGTAGGGGTTACCCGGATTAATCCCCTGTGGGTTTATTCCCATCGCGGGGAGATATTTTATGAAAACTGGGAGCAATGGGGCCAGGAGATCACCGTCGACCATTCCTATGCCATTGTCTTTGCAGTGGAGATGGACTGGAAGATGGTCAGTACGGCACCGCACACCCCCAGTGTGGCGGAGAGTTCACTTTCCTATTCAAAAGGCGCCTGGATTTCTGCTCAGCTGGCCGCCTTTATTGCCAACCTGGGCTATGCGGCCACAGCCAATCACAGCCGCCACTATGATCTTCTGTTGACGCCGGCAGCTGTTGATGCCGGCCTGGGTGAATTGGGCCGCTTTGGCTATTTGATTACCAGAGAGTTGGGGCCCCGGGTAAGAATATTTGCCGTGACAACCGACCTGCCGATGGTTTGCGACCAGCCTGTGGATATCGGTGTTGAGGATTTTTGCCGGATTTGTAAAAAATGTGCGCATTGCTGCCCCTCCGTCTCCATCCCCGATGGTGAACAACAAGAAGTCAACGGAAGCCTGCGTTGGAAGCTGAATGCGGAAACCTGCTTCGGCTACTGGGCCAAGGCCGGCACAGATTGCAACATCTGTATGCGGGTCTGCCCCTGGAGCCATCCGCGCACCTTTCCCCACCGGGTTGTTATTTCACTGGTGGTGCGCAACAAGTGGGCTCGTCGGCTTTTTTTTCTGATGGATGATCTGTTTTACGGCAAAAAGCCCAAACCCAAAGCTCCACCAAATTGGGCTAAGTACAATTAAGGCATTTCGAAGGCAATATGTCCAGGGGCCCATCTTGGTGGTGGCCCAGGATTTAGGCCGCTATAAGGATTCTCCTGCAAAACCTGATAGCCTGAAATCAGGAATCTAAGCAGATACAAAAAGGGAATAATTACCATGATTCTATTGAAAGACAAACTCTCACATCTATCGTATCGACAGGCATGCAGACTGCTGGGCACCCAGGGCAATCAGCTGATAACGGCCGGCGGGAAATACGATATTGACCTGTTCGAGCAGGTAACGCTCACCAGCGAGCGGCTCCGCCTTAATCTGGGCGAAGCAACGGTCGAAATTGCCCTGGATCCTATGAGACCCAGACGTCTGAACATTGGGTGCAGTGTTTGTTCCACAGCCTGTGAGCATCAGGGTGCGGCCCTTTCGCTAATCCTCGAGGAAAAACTTTCCCTGGGTCTGTCAGCGCCGCCGCCTGAAATGGTTCCCATGGAGAGTTTGAGTGAGGACGCCCTTATCAATCAGGCCATGGCTGACCGCAAGGAAAGAGCGCAGAAGGATAAAATGCGTTTAAAGTCCATGAATCCACTTGACCTATGGACCGATTACATCATTACCAGTCACGTTTCCGGCAAAAGTTATCGAATTGCCCTGCGCGGCTGGGAGTTGGGGGAGTCATACTGCTCGTGTCCGGATTTCCGTAAAAACACCCTCGGTACCTGCAAACACATCATTTATGCCCTGGAGAGGGTCAGGAAAAAATTTAGCAAGGCCGTTAGAGAAAAGCCGTCCGGAATAAAAGACATTGGTGTTTACCTGCGTTACGGCCGGCAGCTTCAACTCCGCCTGCTGATTCCCGATACTCTTACCCCGCAGATTTTAACGTACCTCAAGCCCTTTAGAGACAAAGCTATCCAAAATGTAAAATCCCTGGTGCGGTGCATCCGGCGAGTGGAAGGTCTCGGTGCCGAGGTAACCATCTATCCGGATGCAGAAGAATACATCAATCAAAAGCTTTTTTTGGAGCGCATGACTGAAACCGTAGCCGAGATCCGCAAAGATCCCCAAAACCACCCGTTGCGCAAGAGTCTGCTGAATGCCGAATTGCTTCCTTACCAGCTGGACGGGATTGCATTCGTGGCCGGTGCCGGCCGGGCGATTCTAGCCGACGACATGGGGTTGGGCAAAACCATCCAGGGAATCGGTGTGGCCGAACTGCTGTCTCGCCACACCCCGATCTCCAAGGTGCTGGTGATTTGTCCGGCTTCCCTGAAATCCCAATGGCGTTTAGAGATCAAGCGGTTCATCTCTCGAAGCTGCCAGCTCGTTCTGGGCAGCGCCAAAGAGCGTCCGGCGCAATATGACAGTGACAGTTTTTTCACAGTATGCAACTACGAGCAAGTGTTGCGAGATTTTTTGTCCATCGAACGGGTTAAATGGGATCTGATTATCCTCGATGAGGGGCAGCGAATCAAAAACTGGGAAGCCAAAACGAGCCGGATAATCAAAGCCCTGAAATCACCATTTGCCCTGGTGCTGTCGGGAACGCCACTTGAAAACCGGATCGATGAACTTTTTTCGGTGGTGGAATTCATCGATGATCGCCGGCTGGGATCCGCCTTCCGGTTTTTCAACCGACATAAGGTTGTCGATGAAAAAGGAAAACTGCTGGGTTACAAGAACCTTGACGCATTGCGGGCAAAACTCAAACCGCTTTTGCTTCGTCGCACCCGCAAAGGGGTCATCAAGCAACTGCCCCCGCGAACCACCCGAATTTTGAGAATTCCGCCTACCGAAGAACAGCTTGATCTGCAAAAAGGCCACCGCCAGATTATTCAGACCATTATTAATAAAAAATATCTGACGGAAATGGATCTGCTCAGGCTTCAAAAAGCGTTGCTGATGTGCCGAATGTGCGCCAACAGTACCTTTCTGGTGGACAAGCAGCCGCCGGGATATTCCAGCAAGCTGGATGAACTCAAACAATTGCTGGACCAGCTCGGGGCCGAAGAAGACCGTAAGATCGTCTTGTTTTCCGAATGGACGACCATGCTGAATCTGATCGAGCCGCTGCTGGAAGAACAAAAGCTGAATTTTGTCAGACTGGACGGTTCGGTGCCTCAGAAAAAACGGCAGGGACTCATTTATCAGTTTCAGAATGATCCGGACTGCAAACTTTTTATCGCTACCAATGCAGGTTCCACCGGTCTTAATCTTCAGGCGGCCAACACCGTCATCAACGTCGATTTGCCCTGGAACCCGGCCGTACTGGAACAGCGCATCAGCCGTGCCCATCGTATGGGCCAAAAACAACCGGTTCAGGTATTTTTGCTGGTGACAAAAGACACTCTGGAAGAAAATCTTCTGGCTACCCTTTCGGCCAAGCATGAACTCGCGCTGGCAGTGCTTGATCCTGAATCCGATGCAGACAAAATCGACATGGCAGCTGGCATGGAAGAGCTAAAACGACGGCTGGAGATCCTGCTGGGCGAAAAACCCGATGCCGCCGAAGATGAAAGCATGAAAGATCGGGTTGAAAAAGAAGCACGGGTTCTGGCAAGGAAAGAAAAGATCGCCACCGCCGGCGGGCAGCTGGTTGGGGCGGCATTTGCCCTTGTCGGTGAAATGTTTTCCGGAGATGACAAAGCCGGGGAGGTTGCTCAATTAACAGATGTTATTAAGGCTCAACTGGGCGATTGCCTGGAAAAGGAGGAAGACGGCAGCCTTAAAATGACCGTTTCGATTCCGGATGAAACATTTCTTGACAACATGGCCCGATCGCTGGCACGACTGGTGAGTGCCGGGCAGAGATGATTAAGGTGCGTGGAAAACGGGAAGGGTAATTGAATTCGGAAATGGGAAGGCGGAAAGCGGAACGAGTCAGAAGAAGAGCAAACCATTTTGGTATTATAAGTGATCAAGCATGAGGTAAAACAATCAATGAAAGCAATCAATCTTGGTTTTGACGGTATGACCTTGGCCGACTTGACGGCCATTGCCAGGGGCGGCGCTCAGGTTAAATTGACAGCCGGCGCCGAAAAAAGAATTCATGCAACCCGCCGACTGGTTGAAAAATGGGTTGAAGATGAAAAGACCATTTATGGCATTACCACCGGTTTTGGGGCTTTGAGTGATGTGGCCATTTCCAGGAAGGATACCCGGCGGCTACAGGAAAATATTCTGATGAGTCATGCCGCCGGTGTCGGAGAACCTCTGGATGAAGAGACGGTTCGGGCCACAATGGCGCTGCGGATCAAGGATCTTGCCCGGGGGCATTCCGGCATCCGTCTTGAGACCGTCCAGCACCTGTCGGCCTTGCTCAACTGGGGCGTGTGCCCGGTGATTCCCCAAAAAGGATCTGTCGGAGCAAGTGGGGACCTGGCGCCGCTGGCCCATCTGGCGCTGGTGTTAGTTGGTCTGGGGGAAGCGTTTTTCAAAGGCCAGCGAATGTCGGGCAGCCAGGTACTCAGCAAATGCGGCTTAACACCTATCCGGTTGGAGTCCGGTGAAGGACTGGCCCTGGTAAACGGCACCCAGGTAATGACGGCTATCGGCGCCCTTGCCATTGATCGTGCCATTACCCTGTCCAAGATGACTGACATTGCGGCGGCCATGAGCCTTGAAGTCCTCATGGGAAGCCGCACCGAGTTTGATAAAAGAATTCATCAGATCAGGCCCCATCCGGGCCAGGCGTCTGCTGCCGACAACATGGAGCGGATTATTCAGAACAGTGAAATTATTACCTCCCACGAGGACTGCTCCCGCATTCAGGATGCTTACACCCTGCGCTGCTCTCCCCAGGTGCACGGAGCCACCAAAGATGCCATTGACTATAGCCGCCGGGTGATAGAAACAGAAATGAACTCATCGACCAACAATCCGCTTATATTCTCCGAATCTCAGGATTTTCTGTTAGGCGGCAATTTTCATGGCCAACCGGTAGCGTTGGCCCTGGATTTTCTGAGTATGGCCGTTGCAGAGCTGGCTAATATATCCGAACGACGGATTGAACGGCTGGTAAATCCAAAGCTGAGCGGACTGCCGGCCTTTTTGGTCAGTGATGGCGGCCTTAACTCTGGTTTTATGATCGCCCAGTACACGGCGGCTTCCCTTGTGTCGGAAAATAAAGTGCTTTGCCATCCCGCCAGCGTGGATTCCATTCCCACCTCGGCCAACAAGGAGGATCATGTTTCCATGGGGACCATCGCGGCCCGCCAGTGCCGGGAAATCATCATGAATACGGAAAATGTGATCGCCATTGAGCTTTTATGTGCCGCCCAAGCCCTGGATCTTTTTACCAATCTCAAGCCCGGAGAGGGCACCCTGGCAGCCTACCAGGTCATTCGCAAGGCAATCCCCCCCCTGGAAAAAGACCGCATCTTGTCCAATGATATCGAAGCCATGAAACACCTGATTCGCAGTGGCAAGATCCTGGCAGCGGTGGAAAAAACTGTCGGTGAGTTGAGGTAACTTTGAAATACCAAATCCCAAGCATCAAATTTCAATATTCAATGCCCCATCCATTTGCCTACATTCTGATGATAGTTGAAAATTATCAGAAACTATGATTTGATTGAAGATAACGTGTCCAGCATACGCCCAGTCCAGGCGTTAAAGAGAAACCGGATCAAAGACACCTTTTTTTAGGCTTTTTATACCGCTCTTGATCGTCCAATCTCTTTTATTTTCCATTTAAAACCTAATAATTCAGGTGAATTACCAGGAGGATGAACATGCACCCAATCCGCAAAAAAGCTCAACCCGTCGCTATTCTTATGATCATATTAACCATGCTGCTTTCAGTTCCTTTTCAATCTGCCGTTGCTGCTTTGGTTGAAACAGAAGCCATGCTGGATATGGGTCGCGGCCAAGAGGCCCGTGAAACCTTAAAGCAATTTATGGTACGCAAAAATGTAAGGGCCGCGATAGTTTCGCAAGGTGTTGATCCCCTGGAGGCTGATGCCCGTCTGAACAGTCTAACAGATGCCGAGGTCATCCAGCTGGCCGGTCAAATTGATCAACTTCCTGCCGGCGGGGATGTTCTGGGATTAGCGATTGCCGTCTTGGTCATTGTTATACTGGTGCTGGTGATCATAAAATTAGTCTAGCACCCTGAGTGGGCGATAACACCCAATGTCGGCGGCTTCCGCTGCCGGCGGGGTTGTCTAAGGGTTATAGATTCACCGATTGGTATCCAGTCAGCGCAACATATTAATGCAGAGGTAAACTGAGGCGATGGCGTTTGTGGGCCGAATACTTGAAATTGATTTAAGTGCGGGAAATTGGAAATTATTACCATATCCTGATGATCTCCTGTGGAAGTATCTCAGTGGCCGTGGTTTCAACGTTCAATATCTTTACAACAATATGCCCTCTGACGCAGACCCTATGGGTCCTGAGAACATACTTCTTTTTTCCTGTGGATTACTCACCGGCACGGCTGCCCCGGCCTCGTCCAGGCTTCACATCAATGCCCGTTCATCCCTGACCGGGCTTCTGGGAAGTTCCAATATCGGCGGTAATTTTGGCGCCCGACTACGATCCTGCGGTATTCAAAGCCTGATCATCCGTGGCAAGTCACCCGAGCCTGTTTATCTTTGGATAGACGGCGACAGAATTGAAATTCGCAACGCGAGATCTATCTGGGGTCTGGATACCTGGCAGACCGATGATTACCTCAAAACCAATCTGGGCAGTGAAAAATTGGAAATTATGACCATCGGCCCGGCCGGTGAAAACGGCACCTTGTTCGGCTGCATCATGACGGACCGGGACCATGCCGCCGGACGAACCGGCATGGGAACCGTCATGGGTTCAAAGAATCTCAAGGCCATTGTGGTCAAAGAGCCGAAAAAGAAACTATTATTCCGGACGAGTGAAAACGGACACGAAGCCATTAAGCGCTACATCTGGCAGATGAAAAATTCTCCGCACTACAAGGATGTTAGAAAGCACGGCGGCGCCGGTTACGTAACATGGGCCGATGATCTCGGAATCCTGGCAACCCATAATTTCAGAGAAAATACCTTTGAAGCCGCCGGTCAAATCGATGGTAAAAATCTTGAAAAAAACATCACCCGCACCCGTGGCTGTTATCGTTGCCCGGTGCGTTGCAAGGCTGAGCTGAAGTTTGATCAAGGAAAATTAAAGGGCCGAAAAGCGGTCAGACCCGAATTTGAACCCATGTTGTCGCTGGGTTCCCGGTGCGGTTTGACCGATCTTGACACCCTGGTTTACCTGGATAACCTGTGTTCCCGTTTAGGCATGGACAGCATTTCCGCAGGAGGTGCCATCGCTTTTGCCATGGATCTTTTTGACCGCGGAATCCTGACTCCGGAGGACACCGGCGGACTCGACCTTTGTTGGGGCAACGGCGAGGCCATGGAGGTTTTGATCAGACAGATGGTCGATGGTGAGGGATTGGGTGGTATTCTTGCCAAAGGTGTTCGACAGGCCGCCCGGATCATCGGCCGCGGTGCCGAAAATTTTGCGCCCCACGTCAAAGGACTTGAAATCGCCGGCTATCATCCCGATAACATTATGGGTACTGCCCTGGGATATACGGTTTCCAACCGGGGTGCTGATTTCAGTGACGTCTATGCAACGCTGGAGTATAAATGGCTGCCGGATGAAAAGATTGAAGAGTTCGGACTACCGGAAACGATCGATCTCAATTCCATCCATGGCAAAGCAGCGCTGGTCAGACAGTGCATGATTGTCGGTATGGTTATGGACTGTCTGGGTCTTTGCAAGGTGCCGTCATTATGTCTTATCTGTACCTACGACCTGGTGGCTGAAGCCGAATTGGCGTCGGAATTGGCCGGGCAATCGGTCAGCGTCGGGGATCTATTTTACGCCGGGGAAAGAATTCTCAACCTGGAAAGACTGCTCAATCGGCGATTCGGCGCGACGGCGGCAGACGATCGCCTGCCGGACATGTTTTTTGACAAAGAATACAATGCCGGCAAACAGCCATCCAAACCTCATGAATGGATGGAGCCCATGATACGGGAATTTTATGCCGTCATGGGCTGGGATGAATGTGGCCGTCCCACCGAAAAAAAACTGGTCCAACTTGGTCTCTTCCCATCTCAGGGCTTATCCGATTCAACGGCTTAAAGAAGCCACGAATTAACACGAATTTTCACGAACGGTTTAAAAAATTGCCCACTTTTAGCCGATTCAATAATTCGTGATAATTCGTGTACATTCGTGGTTAAAATTTTTTTAGCAATAAATACACCAAACACCCAATATCAAATACAATTTCTCGAAAAAAGGAACTTCATGATAGCAGTGGATGAAATTACGTTTCGACCCAATTTGTCCTTCCTGGCACAGGAAGATAAGGAAAAAATTCATCGGGCCGTCCTCGAAATCCTGAGTGAAATCGGCATGAGAGTCTATCACGATGAGGCAATGGTACTGTTGACGGATGCCGGCTGCGCCGTCCAGGACGATGGCATGGTGAAAATACCGCATGAACTGGTGCTCAATTCCATTGACAGCGCACCGGATAATATCGCGATCTACGATCGCGAAGCCAACCATGTCATGGACCTCGGGGGATACCGTTCTTATTACGGCACCGGGTCCGATCTTATTTACGCCCTGGAATCAGAGACGATGCAGCGGCACCCCTGCGTGCTCGAGGATGTGGTGCAGGCGGCCCGGGTGGCCGACGCCATGCCCAATCTGGATTTTATCATGTCCTTTGCCCATCCATCCGACATACCCGCTTCCCGGGCCTATTTGCACAGCTTCCAGGCCATGGCGGCCAACTCCGTTAAACCCATCGTATGTACGGCGGTGGACCGCAGTGATCTCAGGGAAATGTGGGAGATTGCCCGGATACTGCGACACGGAGAAGAGGAGCTGCGGGGCAAGCCCTATGCCATCTATTACGGAGAGCCTGTCAGCCCCCTGCAGCATGCTATTGAAAGTGTTGACAAACTCCTGTTTTGTGCCGAGAAATCCATGCCGGTTATTTATTCGCCGGCACCCATTGCCGGTTCCACCGCTCCCATGACCATTGCCGGGCACGTGGCCCAGGGCCTGGCGGAGTGCTTCTGCGGGCTGGTAATTCATCAACTGAAGACCAGAGGTGCGCCCTTTATTATGGGCATGGGGCCGGCGGTTTTAGACATGGCCACGGCGCAGTGTTCTTACAATGCACCCGAATACCTGCTTTCCTACATAACCATTATAGAGATGAGTCATTTTTACAACCTTCCCAACTGGGGTTATGCCGGCACCACAGACTCCCAGGTTCCCGACGAGCAGGCCACCTTTGAAGCCGGGCTGGAAACCTTTATCGCCGAAATGGCAGGTTCCAATTTAAATCACGATGTGGGCTACCTGGATTTTGGCCGCACCGGCAGCCTTGACATGATTGTCATCCTGAATGAAATCGTCGATCAGGTACGCCGGCTTTATCGGGGAATACCGGTTAATGACGACACGCTGGCCCTGGATGTTATCCGGGAAGTGGGGTCTGACGGAAATTTTCTGGTCCACCGGCATACCCTGGAGCACTTGCAATCAACCCAGTGGCGGCCCGAGTTGATCAACCGCATGGGATATGAAAAATGGGAGGCTTCAGGCCGTACCAGTCTATTGCAGCGGGCCCAACAAAAGCTTCAGCAAGTCCGTCAAGAGCACCAGCCGGTTCCGATTTCCGCTGAGAAGGCCAAAATAATCCAGGAGCGAGTTGATCGATTCCAGTAAAACTCTCAATTATAATTTGGCTGTATTTTAGGAAGAAACTCATGCGTCCTCCAGCTCCCTGGTTATTAAATCCGCTTTTTGAAGCCCGATAAAACCCTGCCTCTCCTCATCCAAGAACCAACATTCCATTATTCCATTTTCGGGTAAAAACTCAGGCCTGAAAAAACATCATATATTTTCAATCAGTTTTAGAAATTTCGATAGGTATATTTAGCCGGTCTTAATAAAATGCTTGACAACCAGGCCGGCAGCACTTAGAGTTGTTATGAGCATATACTCATAACATAAAACTTACTGTATCCACGAATAGTGGATGGAAACTAACTAATCAACCACTCAACGATATCAAAACAAGGAGTTCGAGCGATGAAAATAGCTATCAGTTCATCCGGTCAGGATTTGGCAGCCCAGATGGATCCTCGATTTGGCAGGTGCCGGTATTTTCTAATTATCGAAACGGACAGCATGAGCTTTGAGGTTTTTGACAACGATAATGCCAACCTGGGCGGCGGAGCCGGGATTCAGTCGGCCCAGTTTATTGCCGACAAAGGAGCCAAAGCTCTGATTACCGGCCATTGCGGCCCCAATGCGATGCAAACGCTTTCTGCTGCCGGCGTTCAGGTTTACGCCGGGCAAGCTGGCACCGTTCAAGGCCTTTTGGGTAAATTTAAAAACGACCAGCTAACACCCATCGCCGAAGCCAACGCATCGGCGCATGCCGGGACGGGAGGAAAAGGCATGGGACGCGGTCAGGGCATGGGACGTGGACGGGGCATGGCCGGCAGAGGTGCGGGGGGCAGAGGTACTGGTGGGGGAGGCGCGAGATAGAGCAAGAAATGAATCCTATCTCATTTTGTTTATGCTCATTTAGGATTTTAGAACCATTGACGGAGTATACCTATGGTTATCAGTATTGCCAGCGGAAAAGGAGGAACCGGAAAAACGACGGTGGCCACAAATCTGGCGCTGTCCATTGGTTCAAACGTCCAGTTGCTGGACTGTGATGTTGAGCAGCCCAATGCCCACCTGTTTCTGCATCCTGTTTTTGAGCGAACGGATACCGTTACCACCCCGGTTCCCGAAATTGAGATGGACAGATGCACCCTTTGCGGAAAGTGCGGTGCAATATGCGAGTTTAAAGCCATTGTGGTCGTCGCTCAAACAGTTTTATCATTTGATGAACTGTGTCATAGTTGCGGCGGCTGCATGGCGGTTTGTCCCGAGGGTGCCATCACTGAAAAGGGCCGAAAATTGGGTGTTCTTCAAAAAGGTCATCACAACGGCATCGAATTCATTCACGGGAAATTGAGGGTGGGCGAAGCCATGTCACCGCCTTTGATCAAAGAGGTGCTGTCTTACAGGGATCCGGCCAAACTGACCATTGTGGATGCCCCCCCGGGAACCTCGTGCCCGGTGATTGAGACCATGAAACCGGCTGATTTTGTTTTACTGGTCACCGAGCCCACGCCATTTGGTCTTAATGATTTAAAGCTTGCGGTCGGTGCAACAAAAATTCTCGAAATCCCTTGCGGGCTGGTTATTAATCGCTCCGATATGGGAGACGAAAAAGTTAAAGCATACGCCGCCGATCAAAATTTACCGATTCTCATGGAAATACCGTTTGATCGGCGCATTGCCGAGGCCTATTCCAGGGGCGATATGATCGTGGATGTGATGCCGGAATGGAAGGCAAAATTTTTTGGACTTTACCAGGAGATTAAGACTCTGGCAGAGCGATAATCCCTAATTACCAGGCAATGCTTTAATTTATGGTTGTAAGGTTGATAGCATTTATTAGTATTTGGTGTTAGTTTTTAGTGTTTCGTGTTTAAAGCCAAGCCAGCTAAATACCAATTACAAAATACCAAACACTAAATACTAAACAACTAATCTTCTAAAGAAATTAAGTGACAAAATTTATCCTATCTTCTCACGATAGCCAAAATCGCGTGGATTTACTCCGATGAAAGAATTAATTGTCATCAGCGGCAAAGGCGGTACCGGTAAGACCAGTTTAATGGCCGCTTTTTCCTCGCTGGCCGAGAACAAAGTACTATGTGATGCCGATGTGGATGCGGCTGATCTGCATTTAATCATGAATCCCAAAATCGTGCGGCGCACTGAATTTCAGTCCGGAAACACCGCCGCGATAAACAAAGACTTGTGCAACGAATGCGGTCTATGCCGGGAGATGTGCCGCTGGGAGGCTATCAGCGCCGCTTATGAAGTCAACTCCATCGACTGCGAAGGCTGCGGAGTTTGTGTTCATTTCTGTCCTGAAGAGGCCATTGATTTTCCGGAAAACACCTGCGGGGAGTGGTTCGTCTCGGACACCCGCTTGGGACCCATGGTGCATGCCCGGCTCGGCATTGCCGAAGAAAATTCCGGCAAGTTGGTCTCCCTGGTACGCCAGGAAGCCAGAAAACTGGCCGAATCAAAAAAACTTGATCTGATCCTCACCGATGGTCCTCCGGGGGTGGGCTGCCCGGTAATTGCATCCATCGGCGGCGCCAGTGCCGTGCTCATTGTCACCGAGCCCACTGTTTCCGGCCGACACGATATGGAGCGGGTGGCCCAGCTGGCTGCCCATTTTAAGATCCCGGCTATGATCTGTGTCAACAAGTTTGATCTCAACTTAGAGTTGACCCGGGATATTGAAAACTATGCCGAAAAAAAGGGTATTACCTGTTTGGGACGCATTCCTTTTGATCCGATTTTCACCAAAGCCATGATCCAGGTCCAAACCGTTTTTGAATATAATGGCCAATCAACCATAGGTCAGGAAATTAAAAATATCTGGCAGGGGTTGTCTGATAATCTCGAGTCGTAAACCATTTTCCGACCCCTTACCTTCTGGTTGCCTGCCAGGTACCGTTGTCCGTGCTTGGAGAGGTCATGGTGTAATTTCCTTTTATTTGGTTGCCATCCGCGGACAATGATCCGGAAATGTTTCCATCCGCAGGAGCTTGAAGTTGCCCCTCTAATTGATTGCCGGCCACCGTACCTCTCAAAAACACCGCTACCTCCATGTCTTCACCCGAAAAGTTTCCCTCGAAACGCCTGGTGCCGTCTTGCAACTCAAATATGTCGATTCGACAAGAACCCGTAAATCGAGTGCCAAAAAAGGATCCTTCCAGGGTACCTGTTTTCGAGGAGCCTTTCGGTATATACTCTGATGACGCACAGCCAATTAATGTCGATGTAGCAAGAATTAAAATTAGACCGATCACCTGAATTTTTTTCATGACATCTGCCCTTTCAAATCATCTCAAATTTGCCAAATGATCAATTGCGGTGCACCAGTTCCGGGGCCGACTTTTTCACCTGCGACGGATTCTTCGAATTTCGTGCCATGTCTCCCGACGCCGGTCACGAATTTCTTCGTCTTCTTCACCGCGCCTGATCCGTTTGCCCTCACGGCCGATATAAACCTCATCATCACCCTGCTGCTGAGCCTGTACACTAGCTTTCTGAGTCTCCTGCTGCGCATCTTTTTTTTGGACGGCTTCGTACTGCATTTCCTCTCGGCGCTCATCTTTCTTAATTTTTTGGATTTGCGCTTCGGTTTGGGGCTTATAGGTCATCACATTCTTCGTCCTGGCAGTCTTGGGCGGTGGCGTTGCGGTGATGTGCAAATTGCCTTTTTCATCGGTCCAGGTGTAGAGTTTGTCAGCTGAAAGTTCGGCAGTTACAAAAAGTAGCAGCATCAGGGATATCCCGATTAACAAATATTTCATGATAAGCTCCCGCCAAATTTTTTTAACTAAAAGATATTTATCCTTATAGCCAATGTCAATTTACAGCTAATTCCAACATTTGATATAAGTAACAGAAAACACGTAAAACCGGAAGCAATTCTGAACAAATTATAGCCAGACACGCCGCCCAGCGAATCGGGCACGATACGTTGCAGCTTATCGATAAAATTTAGGCGCTGATTCGGATTAAATTATAAGCGACCTCACCGGAGGCGATTGGGTATTCTTTGTTTCATCCGGAAACAAAGAATAAAAAATCCAGTAAATCCTGTAAATCCTGGTGCGCCAGGCCAAGCCTGGTCAATCTTGTGAACTGAAAGGAGTTCACCTTGTAAATTGTCCGTTTGACAAGTAGCCGATCGAGCGTGGGACGGGGTAACCCGATCCGGCGAAGCCTCGAGAGGCGAAAGCGCGAGCCGTAGCGTAAGCGAACCCGTTTCGGCCTCGTTAAACTTTTTGGGAGTGGCCATCCGTCCAGGATAGGTGAAGCCCAGTGCCGGCAGTGAAGTAACGGGCATAAGCAGCTGTCGGGCTCCCCGGGGTGATAGGGGACGGCGCGTGCTGATAGATTGATCGAGGAACCTGGGAGGCCCGTCAGGCAGTGGCCCCAGCCGCAACGTCGTTGGGAAAGACATAACCCTTCGGCGGCCCTGGACGGGAGTCGGACAGGCCCATAGTAGCTTGGAAGCGGGGTAATGCCCATGGAGCCAAGGGGCCTGACCGGAAACATGTTTTTGTCGATAAGAAAGGAGATCCGCTTGAACGATAGTTCCACTACGGAAGAACTGGCAGCCAAAAGCCCCGCGTCCCGATTGGGAAAGGGTGTTAAGCTGCCGGAGAAACTCTCTGAACTGAGACAGAAACTGGGCCAAAAGGCCAAGCAGGAACCGAAGTTTCGGTTTTACGCGTTGTATGATCGGATATTTCGGCAAGATGTGCTGTTGACGGCATGGAAATTGGTGCGTGCGAATAAAGGTTCTGCCGGAGTGGACGGGATATCCATTAAGGATATCGTTGAAAGCCAAGGCGGAGCGGAGGCGTTGGTGGACGAGATCCAGGAGTCGCTGCGTGCCAAGCGTTACCGTCCCAAAGCTGTGCGAAGGGTTTATATTCCCAAGGCCAACGGAAAGCTGCGCCCGTTGGGTATCCCGACGGTGCGTGACCGAGTTGTGCAGATGGCCACGCTTCTGATTTTGGAGCCGATATTTGAGGCGGACTTTGAAGACTGCTCTTTCGGGTTTCGTCCGGGACGCTCTGCGCATCAGGCGCTTGACCGTATTCGGGAGGCCCTGAGACAGGGTTTGGTGGCGGTCTATGATGCCGACCTGAAAGGGTACTTTGATTCGATTCCCCATGACAAGTTGATAGCCTGCCTTCAGATGCGGATACCAGGAAGACCTAATACAGTTAGATGAGTTGCGCAGCCGGATGCCAGA
>Ga0265306_10000221_pt1 | contig 25720 bp, 30 predicted proteins | sample Helome_3_FD_192493 | JGI IMG/M metagenome (GOLD analysis project Ga0265306, IMG submission 192493) | Marine sediment microbial communities from subtidal zone of North Sea - Hel_20160420 (Illumina Assembly) | ecosystem: Environmental > Aquatic > Marine > Subtidal zone > Sediment ... | reverse complement strand
GCGCGCCCACCACGGCAGGGGTTTGCATGCTGCGCGACAGGATCGCCGTATGCGACAGCGGACCACCGAACTCGGTGGCGAAGGCGGCAATGCCCTGGTGTGCGAGCAGCACGGTCTCGGCCGGTGTCAGGTTGTCGGCAAGGACGATGGCATTTTCCAGGTTGATGCCGTCGCCGGCCGCGTCTTCGCTGCCGGTTTCAAGCAGGATGCGCTGGATACGGTTGATGACATGGTCGATGTCGTCCTTGCGCGTTCGCAGGTAGGCATCGTCCATTTGCTCGAACACATCGACCAGGGCATCGCGCTGCAGTTTCAGTGCCCATTCCGCGTTGCAGCCTTGCTTGCGCATGATCTTTATGGGTACGTCTACCAGGGTGGCATCGTCCAGCATCAGCAGATTCGTGTCGATGAAGGACGCGATATTGATGCTGGTGCCGGCGGGAATGTTGTCGCGGATGGACCTGAGTTGTGTGCGTGCCGTGTCCACGGCTGCGAGGTAGCGGGCGATCTCGTCTTCAAGGTGCTGTTCGGGGATCGCGCTTTCCAGCACCTCGATGCTGCCGCGTACGATGATATGCGCCTTGCCGATGGCAATGCCACGGGATACGCCGATGCCGGACAGCGACAGGCTCATGGTAAATGCCTCGCTGTGTCCCGGGTGTTTATGATGGCCCCCGCTGCGCTACTCGTTCTCGCCGAAGCGGTCGGCAATCAGTGCCTCGAGCTTGTCGGCCGCAGCGATCTCGTCGCTGCCATCGGTAATGATGACGAGTTCGGTCCCGCGCGATGCGGCGAGCATCATGACGCCCATGATGCTCTTGCCGTTGACCTTCTGGCCATTATTTTTTGACAGCTCGACATCGCTGGTGAACGCGGCAGCGGCGGTGACCAGCTTGGCCGCAGCGCGCGCATGCAGGCCCAGCCGGTTGATGATGGTAACGGGACGTTCATGCATGATCAGGACGCCTGCTTGCGGGTGGAGACGATGACGCCGTTATGTGCGCCCTCGACCGCGATTTCAGCCAGTGTGTCGAGGCTGGCATCCGGGTAATTGAGGATACGCAGCAGCATCGGCACGTTGACGCCGGAGATGACGCGCACGCTGTAGAGATCGAGCAGGCGTGCTGCGATATTGCTGGGTGTACTGCCGTACAGGTCGGTCATGACCAGCACCCCGTTGCCCTGGTCGAGCGCCTCGCAGGCGTCGCAGGCCGCTTCGAATTCCGCGTCGGGGTTGCAGTCGCCGCCAACACTGATGGTTCGGATCTGCAGCGGGCACTGACACATGATCATTGTGACGGTGTCGAGCATGTCCTGCCCGAGTTCGCCATGGGTGATCAACAACAGACCTGTGCTCATTCCAGCTCCCTGTGCCGGGTCACAATATCACCGTACACCTTGTCTAATTGTTTCGCCAGCCTGTCGACCAGGTAGACCGAGCGATGCTGACCGCCGGTACAGCCGATGGCGATGCTCAGATAGCTGCGGTTGTCCGCCTTGAACATGGGGATCCAGTTGCCCAGGAATTCTTCCAGCTGGTTGTAGTAATCATTCACGACGGCCTGCCGTTCAAGGTAGTCGACGACATCCTCGTCCAGTCCGGTCTGGCTGCGCAAATCCGGCTCCCAGTACGGGTTGGGCAGGCAACGCGCATCGAACACGAAGTCCACATCGGTGGGCAGGCCGTGCTTGTAACCGAATGAGCGCAACAGCAGGGAAAATCCATTGGCATCCCGGTGGCCGATGCTGTCCATCACCAGCTTGCGCAACTGGTGCACATTCGTGCGGCTGGTATCGATGAACAGGTCGGCATTGTCCATGATGGGCTCGAGCAGCTCGCGTTCCAGTGTTATGGCGTCGGCCAGCAACGTTTCATTGTCAGACAGCGGGTGCTTGCGGCGCGTCTCGCTGAAGCGTTTCAGCAGCGTGGCGTCATCCGCCTGCAGGAACAGGATCTTGCAGGCAATTCCGGATGCGCGCAGTTCGCCGAGAATCTCGGGGAAGCGTGCCAGCTGATCTGGTCGGTTACGCGCATCGAGAAAGGTGGAGACGTTGCTGATGCGGCTGAGATGCTGTTCGTGGATCTCTGCGGCAAGCGAGGTGAGCATGCCGACGGGCAGATTATCGATGCAGTAGAAATCCAGGTCTTCCAGGGCATGCAGCGCGACACTCTTGCCGGAGCCGGAAAGGCCGCTGATGATGACCATGCTCATGGATAGGCCTGCTCCAGGCGGCGTTTCTGGCGCTCGATAAAGGCCTCGCTGGCGTCGTATCCCTTGGAGATCAGGATATGGTTGCGTACCGCGGCCTCCAGCAGCACCGCGAGATTGCGGCCGGGGCCAACCGGCAGGGTGACCTCGGGGATGTCGACGTTCTGGATCGAGCGCATTCGGCGGCTGCCATGCAGCCGGTCGATTTCCGTGGCCTCCTCGATGTCCTGTAGTACGACGATCAGGCGCAGGTTGCGGTTCTGCTTGATGGCGCTGGCGCCGAACATCGAACGCACATTCAGGATACCCAGGCCGCGCACCTCGAGAAAATCACGCAGCATTTCCGGACAGGTGCCGTTGAGCGTGTCCGGTGCGGTGCGGGTGAACTCGGGTGCATCGTCGGCAATCAGCCGGTGCCCGCGTGTCAGGAGTTCCAGCGCCAGTTCGCTCTTGCCGATACTCGAGTCACCGGTGATCAGGACGCCGGTGCCCATGACTTCCATGAACACGCCGTGCAGGGTGATGTTCTTGGCAAAATAGCTGGTCAGGTAGTAATGCAGAATCTGGATCGCGTCTTCGCTCTGCACGCTGGCGGACAACATGGGAATGGGCTTCTCGCTTGCAGCGATGCGCAGGTATTCCGGGGCATCCAGGTTGCGGGTGACGATAACCAGGCGTGACGTGCCGGAAAACAGCTGGTTAATGGCGTCGTTGCGGGAATTTTTTTTCAGGCTGTCCAGGTAGTCCAGTTCCTGCTTTCCCAGGATCTGTATGCGGTGCTGGCTGATCAGGTTCAGGTGGCCAACCAGCGAGGTTTCCATGCCGTCATCGTTACTAATGTGTATCGGATTGTCCTGCAGTTCCTGGCCGCTGATCCAGGTTAGCCCGAGCTTGTCATGCAGGGCCGAAAACAGCGTTTTCGTATCCAGGGTCGTGCTCATGCAGGAATTCGCCGGCCATCCCACTGGGTCAGCAGGTCGAGCAGGCACTTGTCCGACTCGCATTTGCGCAGTGCGCTGCAGATGCGGGGATCACTGAAGATCTCGGCGATGTTCGACAGGACCTGCAGGTGTTCCTCGGTCGAGTTTTCGGGTACCAGCAGCGAGAAAACCAGGTCGACTGGCTGTCCGTCGGTGGCATCGAAATCGATCGGGGGCTCGACGTGGACAAATGCGCAGACCGGTTCCTGCAGGGCGGCCAGCCGGCCGTGCGGCAGCGCCACGCCCTTGCCGAGACCGGTGCTGCCGAGTTTTTCCCGGTTGATCAGCGAGTCGAAGATTTCCTGCTGGGGTAGATTCTGGGCGCTGCTGCCGAGCAGCTCGGCAAGCAATTCGAGCAGGCGTTTCTTGCTGCCGATATCGTCGCGACGGACGACCCGGTCAGGTGACAGTAAACTGGTGATGTTCATGGCTGGTTCGCTGTGTACGAACGTGCGACAGGCCTTCGGCCTGTCGCACGTTCGTGTTTAAAGATCACGGGCAATCGATCCCTCGCTGCGGTGATGGTCGGTCATCTTTTCCTTCTGTTTCTTTACCTGCCGCTCCAGCTTGTCCGTCATGGCATCGATGGCCGCGTACATATCTGCCTGTACCGAGTCGGCAAACAGGTTGCCGCCGTTGATATGCAGGGTGGCTTCCGCCTTGTGACGCAGCTTCTCGACGCTCAGCACGATGTGGATATTCTGGACGATATCGAAATGACGTTCCAGGCGCTCCATCTTGGTATTAACATAGTTGCGCAGGGGATCAGTCAGGTCAACGTGGTTTCCGGTCAGGTTTATTTGCATGGTAACGCTCCTGTTTGCCGGCCTATGCCAGTCGTTTGCGTTCATTGGATGGTGAAATCGAGAGTGACTCACGGTATTTGGCGATGGTACGGCGGGCGACCTTGATGCCCTGGTCAGCCAGCACGCCAGCCATCTTGCTGTCACTCAGTGGTTTAGCCGGGTTCTCCGCGGCAACCAGCTTCTTGATGATGGCCCTGATCGCGGTCGCAGAACATTCGCCGCCGGTTTCCGTGGCGACGTGGCTGGAAAAAAAGAACTTGAACTCGAAGATACCCCGCGGGGTATGCATGTACTTGCGCGTGGTAACGCGCGATACGGTGGACTCGTGCATCTCGATCGTTTCCGCGATGCTGCGCAGGACCATGGGCTTCATGGCCTCTTCGCCGTAATCGAAAAACCCCTGCTGGCGCTCGACGATGGTGCTGGCAACCTTGAGCAGAGTCTCGTGACGGCTTTGCAGGCTTTTCAGGAACCAGCGCGCCTCCTGCAGGTTGTCGCGCATGTAGTTGTTGTCCTTGCTGTTGCTGCCGCGCTTGACCATGTTCGCATACATTGAGTTGATGCGCAGTTTCGGCAGGGAGTCGGTGTTCAGCTCCACTACCCACTTGCCGTTCTTCCTGACGACGAAAACATCGGGCACGATGTATTCGGGTTCGGTGTTGTTGAACTGTGCGCCGGGCCTCGGGTTGAGGGATTGCACCAGCTCGATGACCTGTTGCAGTGCCGCGGTATCCAGTTTCATTTTTCGCGCCAGCTGGACGTAGTCCCGGTTGCTCAGCAGGTTGAAGTAATCGCGAATCAGTGTCCTGGCTTCATGCAACCAGGGCGTATCGGGATCGTAGTGCTGCAGTTGCAGTTGCAGGCTTTCCTGCAGGTTGCGCGCGCATGCCCCGATCGGGTCGAGTTGCTGGATGCGGTGAATGACCGCTTCGATCTCGTCGAGCTCGATGGCCGGTTCGCCGTCGAGCAGATTGTGAAGGTCTTCCATCGTGACCTGCAGGTAGCCATCGTCGTTGATGGAGTCGATGACGGTATGGGCGATCAAGCGGTCGGTTGCCGAGAAATTCGTCAGCTCGACCTGCCAGGCAAGATGCTCGTGCAGCCCGTCTCCGCTGACGGTAACGGTTTCCATGATGTCGCGGGTACCGGACGTGTCCGGCGCACTGTAGCTGGTGGCGCCGGTGTCGAACACATCGTCCCAGTTGCTGTCGGTCGGCAGGTCGTCCGGAATGCTCTCGTTTTCACTCTCGGCCTGTACGGCACCGTCCCGTGCTGCCTCGTCGGCTGCCTGGGTGGTCTCGTTCGTATCGGTCGACGCCTCGCTGCCGGTGCCGTCATCCTGGTCCAGCATGGGATTGGTGTCCAGGGCCTCCTGGACCTCGCTCTGCAGTTCGACCGTGGAAAGCTGCAGCAGGCGAATAGCCTGCTGCAGCTGCGGGGTCATAGTCAGGTGCTGACCGAGCTTGAGTTGCAGAGATTGCTTCATTAATTAATCAGTTAACGGTGCGTGGAACGATCCGTGTCATAATTAATACTATAGTGCATGATCCGTGCCATGCAGGCAATATTCGTTAACGATTGTCCATTAAAGTCTGAATTCGCTGCCCAGGTAAACGTCGCGCACCTGCTGGTCGGCGAGGATGCTGGCCGGCTGGCCGGCGGCGATGATGCGTCCCTCGCTCAGGATATAGGCATGGTGGCAGATGCCGAGCGTTTCACGGACATTATGGTCGGTGATCAGCACGCCGATCCCGCGTTCGCTCAGATGCTCGATAATGTGCTGGATGTCGACCACCGAGATCGGATCGACGCCGGCAAACGGTTCATCGAGCAGGATGAAACGCGGATCAGCAGCCAGGGCGCGTGCGATTTCCACCCGCCTGCGTTCACCGCCCGACAGACTGATACCCGGCTGATCGGCGAGGTGGCCGATATGCAGTTCGTGCAGCAGCGAGTCCAGCGTTTCCCTGCGCTTGTCGCGTCCGAGACCGGCGCGGATTTCGAGTACGGCCTGAATGTTTTCCGCCACGGTCAGTTTTCTGAATATCGAGGCGTCCTGCGGCAAATAGCCGACGCCATGGCGTGCGCGGACGTGCATCGGCTGTCTGGTCAGGTCAACGCCGTCGATGTCTATGCTGCCGCTGCCGCAGGGTATGATGCCGACGATCATGTAGAAACACGTGGTCTTGCCGGCACCGTTCGGACCCAGCAGGCCGACCACCTGTCCGCTGTTGATCGACAGTGACACGTCATCGACGACGCGGCGCGACTGGTACTGCTTGCCAAGGCTGAAAGTCTGCAGGCAGCTCATGGCGCGGGTGTCTGTTCGTCGTTTTCCCAGATCCGCGGTTGCAGGATAATGCGCACCCGGCTGTCCGGACCGTCACCGCCGGCATTCAGGGTGTTGTCCTTGAGGTTGATGACGATGCGGTCGCTGCTGAATTCCTCGGTCTCTTCCTGCCAGATGCGGGCGTCCTGCTGCAGGATCATGCGCTGCGCACCGGCCTGGTACTCGATTCTGCCGGCCTCGGCCTGCTGTTCAACGGTCTCGCCTTCAAGGCGCTGTGCATAACTGGCCGGTCTTCCCTCGAGTATCACCCTGTCGACCTGGTTATCCGTGAAATGGACTGTCATCCGGTTGCCCCTGAGTGTCAGCGTTCCCTGCTGGAGCAGTATGTTGCCTTCGTAGATACTGATACCTTCGTCTTCATCCAGGGATGCCTTGTCTGCTTCAATCTGTATCGGCTGGTTGCGGTCGCTCGATAACCCCCAGGCCAGCGCGGGCAGCAGTGCCAGCAGCAGGGCGGCCAGGTGCACCGGACCACGCTGCACTGCGTTAGCCCGCGCCATTGATGCGGCCTCGCACACGGGACTGGAGCTCCAGCCGGTTATTATGTAAATCAGCTTTCAAACCAACAGCTTCAACGCGAAAGCTGTCAGTGATTATCACTGCCCTGCGCGTGGTTTCGGCCACTTTCTCAACCGGCCAGACGAGCACATCGCTGGCCGAAATATGCATCGCGCCGTGCCGGCTGTCGGCCGTGCGTCGCAGGTCCACCGCACCCGGCAGCCAGACATGCTCGCCACTGGTGGCGGCTTCGCCGCGGGCTGCCGTAATCTGCCATTGACTGCCATCGGGCCGGGTGATGTACACCAGCGGATCGTGGAGTTCGAGCAGGTCGGTGCCGGGATGGTGAGACATGCTGCCGGCTGTCAGCCGGTAGACCGCTTGTCCGTCGTCGTTCATGACCGAGAGCGTCATGTCCTCAACAAACGCATCGGATCCGTCACTGCCCGCGGAGGTATCACCGGGGACATATTCCTGCTGGTTGACGACTACCACGACGCCTGCGACCAGGCACAGGAGCAGGGCGGTGATAGCCAGGCGCATGTTCACAGGTAGCTGTCCATTTCTTGCGCCAGTACGCCCCTGGCCTCCATCAGCATTTCGCAGACGTCGCGCGCCGCCCCGCGACCGCCGGAACTCGGTGTCTGCCAGTGGCTGTGCTTGAGAACGAGCGGATGCGCATCCTGCACGGCGATGGCCAGTCCCACCCGCCGCATGACCGGCAGGTCGACCACATCATCACCCACGTAGGCGACTTCTTCGGGCGTGACGCCGACCTCGGCGATGATTTCCTCGAATGCCGGCAGCTTTTGCAGCTTGCCCTGGTAGACGTGGGTGACGCCAAGGTTCTCCATGCGGTATTCGACGACCCTGGAGGTTCGGCCGGTGATGATGCCGACGATCACGCCGTGTTTCTGCAGCATCTTGATGCCGTGGCCGTCACGCGAATTGAACGCCTTGTATTCCTGCCCGTCATCGCCCAGGAACAGGCTGCCGTCGGTCAGTACGCCGTCCACGTCAAAGATCAGCAGGCGGATGCGGGAGGCCTTGTCGAGGATATCTTTCATGGAATTACCGTTACCTGTTATACCACGCCGGCGCGCAGCAGGTCGTGCATATTGAGTGCGCCAACCAGTTCCTGCCGGTCATTGATAACGGGCAGGGCGTTGATTTTCATGTCGTCCATAATCTGTAATGCCTCGGCGGCAAGCATGCCGGGCCGGACGGTCTTGCAATCGGCGGTCATGACATCGCGGACGACGGCGGTGTGGACATCCAGGCGCCGGTCGATCGCGCGGCGCAGGTCGCCGTCCGTGAAGACGCCGAGCAGCCGGTTATCTGCATCGACCACGGCAGTCATGCCGAGCCCCTTGCGTGTCATCTCGACCAGTGCATCACTGAGCAGGGTGTCGGCACTGACACGCGGCGAGCGGTCACCGGTGTGCACCAGATCGTCAATCAGCAACAGCAGCCGTCGTCCCAGTGCGCCGCCCGGATGGGAGCGCGCGAAGTCCTCTTCCGTAAACCCGCGCGTCTCGAGCAGCGCCACGGCCAGTGCATCGCCCATGGCCAGTGCCGCGGTGGTACTCGCGGTCGGTGCCAGACCCAGCGGGCACGCCTCCTTTTCGACTCCGACGTTGAGATTGGCCGCTGCCGCCTGCGACAGTGTGGAGGCAGGGTTGCCGGTCATCGCGATCAGCGGCACGTCCAGGCGCTTGATGATCGGCAGGATGGTGATGATCTCGCCGGTCTCGCCGGAATTCGACAATGCCAGTACCACGTCCGCCGGGGTAATCATGCCCAGGTCGCCGTGACTGGCCTCGCCGGGGTGGACGAAAAACGCCGGTGTGCCGGTACTCGCGAGCGTGGCCGCGATCTTGCCGGCGATATGGCCGGACTTGCCCATGCCGGTCACCACGACACGGCCGGTGCAGTCCAGCATCAGGTGGCAGGCCTGGGTAAAGGCGGGCGTGTTGATCTCCGCTTTCAGTCCGCGAATCGCGTCGGCCTCGGTCTCGATGACCGCCAGGGCAAGTTCTTGCAGTTTGATGTCATTCATGAGGAATTGTTTGTCAAGCTTGCTAATGCCGCATTGTTACGCTGAAGTATAACAGGGTCTGGTAGGCGACAAACGCCAGCACCAGCAGGCCACCCTCGATACGGTTGATACGCCCCGGTCCGCGCAAGCCGTAGGCCATCAGAAACAGCGCGATCGTGATGCCGGTCAGCACCGGGTAATCGCGCACCAGCACCATTTTGTCAAACGGGCCGGGATCCAGCAGACCGGGCAGGCAAAGCACGGCAAGCAGGTTGTACAGGTTGGAGCCGATGATGTTGCCGATCGCGATATCATGCACCTGCCTGAGTGCGCACATAATGGTTGCCGCCAGCTCCGGCAGGCTGGTTCCCAGTGCGACGATCGTAAGACCAATCACCAGATCGCTGACTCCCAGCGCCTCTGCCACCGAGACCGCTCCCCAGACCAGCAGGCGGGAACTCACCAGCAGCAGGACACTGCCGAGCAGCAACAGCATGAGCGCCTTGCCCATGGGCAGGTGCGTGGGGACTTCCCCGACGAACTCCTCGCTGATGGGATCCGGCGTCGCACGCGTCTGCATGCCCAGCCAGGTGAGCCAGCTGACCACAACGCCCATACCGGCAAGCAGCAGCATACCGTCCTTGCGGTCCAGGCTGCCGTCGAGCAGCAGCAGCAGGACAAACCCCATGACCAGCAGGAGTATCGGCAATTCGCGCCGGACGATGCTCGAATGCACGCTCAGTGGCATAATCACCGCCGCCACGCCCAGTATCAGGGACGTGTTGATGATGTTCGAGCCGAGGGTGTTGCCGACGGACAGGCCGGCATTGCCCTGCCATGCAGCCATGCCGGAGACGAAGATCTCGGGTGCGGAGGTGCCCAGGCTGACGATGGTCAGGCCGATAATCAGCGGGGACATGTTCAGGTTCCAGGCCACCGCGCTGGCGCCCTGCACGAAGCGGTCGGCGCTCCAGGCCAGCAGTGCGAAACCGCCGGCGATGGCTAGAAACTGGGCTATCATGCAGGTCAAATGCCGCCGCGCGCGTGGCCAGGGCGAGCCCTGCTGGCGCGGCCCGGCAGGCGTAAAATGTTGTTGTGCGGTTGAAATAAATAGAAATTTTCCATGAGTGTGTAATCATACACGCCGGTTTGTCCTGACCAAATGCCCGGGCCGCGTGAACCCGGCGGGATCAGGACGGTCTTACATCGCCATTGATTACAGGAACAGACAATGCCCGAGCCCGTCGTCAAGATCCGTGACCTGCGTTTTGCGCGTGGCAATCGAATGATATTTGACGGTGTCGATCTCGATATTTACGCGGACTGCGTTACTGCAATCATGGGCCCGAGCGGCACCGGCAAGACGACGCTGCTGAAACTCATCGGTGGCCAGCTGCGCCCGCTGTCCGGATCGATCCGCGTGTACGGTGAGGAAGTGCCGCACCTCGGTCGCCAGGCGCTGTATCGCCTGCGCAGGCGGATCGGCATGCTGTTCCAGACCGGGGCGCTGCTCACCGACATCGATGTATTCGAAAACGTGGCCTACCCGATCCGTGAACATACACGCCTGCCGGAAGCGCTGGTGCGGGACCTGGTGTTGATGAAACTCGAGGCGGTCGGGCTGCGCGGCGCGGCGCGGCTGATGCCGAGTCAGTTGTCCGGCGGCATGGCGCGGCGCGTTGCCCTGGCGCGTGCCATCGCGCTGGATCCGATGATGGTGCTGTATGACGAACCGTTTACCGGTCAGGACCCCATCTCCATGGGGGTGCTGGTTAAACTGATCCGCGAACTGAATGATGCGCTGGACCTGACCAGCATCGTGGTATCGCACGATGTCGCGGAGACCTGTGCGATTGCCGATTACGCCTATCTCCTGTCCGATGGCAAGGTTGTCGAGCATGGCGAGCCGGCCGCATTACGCGAGTCGTCTTCGGACTGGTCGCAACAGTTCCTCAAGGCCCTGCCTGACGGCCCGGTTGCCTTCCATTACCCGGCAGTGCCGTTCAGGGACGACCTCCTGCAGGGCGGGCAGCACTGATGCTGGATGCGATACAGCAGCTGGGCCGGGTGACGCTGGGATTTTTCGAGCGCCTCGGACGCGGTCACCTGTTCCTGCTGCAGGTGCTGGTGAGCCTGCCGGGAATCGTGCTGCGACCGGGCCTGGTGTTGCGGCAGGTGTATTCGGTCGGCGTGCTGACCCTGGTCATTATCGTGGTCTCCGGTCTGTTCGTCGGCATGGTCATGGGGCTGCAGGGCTATAATACGCTGGTCGATTTCGGTGCCGAGGAATCGCTGGGTGTGCTGGTGGCCCTGTCACTGGTCCGCGAGCTCGGGCCGGTGGTCACGGCATTGCTGTTTGCCGGCCGGGCCGGCTCCGCCCTGGCGGCGGAAATCGGGCTGATGAAGGCCACCGAACAGTTGTCGGGCATGGAGATGATGGCGGTCGACCCGATCCAGCGTGTCATCGCGCCGCGCTTCCTGGCGGCATTTCTGTCCATGCCGTTGCTGGCGGCCATCTTCAGCGCCGTCGGTGTGTACGGCGGCTGGTTTGTCGGCGTCGGCCTGCTGGGTGTGGACGACGGCGCCTTCTGGTCACAGATGCAGGACAAGGTCGATCTGTACGACGACATATATAATGGCGTGATCAAGAGCATCGTCTTCGGCTTCGTGGTCGGCTGGATTGCACTGTTCGAGGGTTCCGATACCCTGCCCACGGCGGAGGGTGTCAGCCGGGCGACCACGCAGACGGTGGTGCACTCGGCGCTGGTCGTCCTCGGGCTGGACTTCGTACTGACGGCAATGATGTTTGGAGACTAGAAAATTGAATAGCAGAACAATCGAGATTGCCGTGGGCCTGTTCGTTGCCTGCGGGCTGGCGGCCCTGTTCATGCTGGCGATGCAGGTCAGCAACCTTGCATCGCTGGGCGGTGATGGCGACAGCTACACAGTGACGGCCGCGTTCGAGAATGTCGGCGGCCTCAAGGTTCGATCGCCGGTCACCGTTTCGGGGGTGCGCGTCGGCCGGGTCGATGCCATCGACTATGACACATCCGCCTACGAGGCCGTGGTAACCCTCAGAATCAATAGCGCCTACAACGCATTTCCGGACGACACCTCGGCCAGCATTTTCACGGCAGGCCTGCTGGGGGAGCAGTATGTCGCCCTGGATCCCGGTGGATCCCTGGACAATCTCGTCCAGGACAGCCGTATACAGCTCACCCAGTCTGCACTGGTCATGGAACAGATCATCGGTCAGTTCCTGTACAGTATGGCTGACAAGGATAAAGAGTAAACGGGTTTGACAATGAGTACAGGTATGACAAGCAGGTTTCTTCCGGCGTTGCTGATGGTGTTCACAGCATTGACGGCGAATGCCGTGCCGACACCGGGTAATATTTCGCCACAGGAGCTGGTGCGCGATACCTCCTCGCGCATGCTGAGCGCCTTGCGCGATGAGCGGGAGGAGATCGCGAGTAATCCCGGGCGCCTGTACGAACTGGTGGCGGATATCGTGTTGCCGTATTTCGATTTTGAGCGGATGAGCCAGTGGGTGCTGGGCAAGAACTGGCGCACGGCGACACCGGAACAGCGCGTGCAGTTTGTCGAGCAGTTCCGCCGGCTGCTGGTGCGTACCTACGGGACCGCATTGTCCGACTATGCTGATGAAAAGATCATTTATCTGCCGCACTCCGGCAGCGGAGACGGTGTAAAGGTGACCGTGCGTACCGAGATCGAGCAGGGCGGATCGACCATCCCGATTAATTATTCAATGTACAATTCTAAGGACGGCTGGAAGGTTTATGATGTCGCAATCAGCGGCGTCAGCCTCGTCACCAATTACCGGTCGACATTCGCCAGCATCATACGCGGCGAGGGTATGGGCAGCCTGATCGACCAGCTGGTCAAGCGCAACGGCGCGTTGTCCGGTGACTGACGCGGGACTCACATTCGAGGGTGACCGCTGGGTGCTGTCCGGCGAACTCGATTTCGAAACGGTGCCGTCCCTGCTCGCGCATGAGGGTGCACACATGCAGCGCGGCAGCGGCATTCACGTCGACTTCGCGAAAGTAACGCGTGTTGACAGCGCGGGTCTGGCGCTGATGATTGAATGGCTGCGCGAGTCGGAGCGCAAGGGGCTGGTGATTACATACAACAACGTGCCCCCGCAGCTGCTGTCGATCGCGCGTCTTTGCGGGCTGGAGGATATCCTTTTCCAGCCGCGTTAGCGCGGTGATGGCTGCCTGCAGCGGGGAAATGTCAATATTTTCGATTGACCATGAAGCAATAACGCTATGCAAAGTTCCGAAATCGAAGCGCTCATAAAGGCCGGCATCCCGGATGCGGAAGTCATCGTGCAGGGTGACGGCGACCATTTCGAGGCGACGGTCATCAGCGAGCAGTTCGAAAACTGCAGCATGGTGAAACAGCATCAGCTGGTTTACGGCACGCTGGGCGATCGCATGGGCGGTGAAATCCACGCCCTTGCCCTGCATACGCATACACCCGAAGAATGGGCAAGCCGTCGGCGCATCCAGTAGCCCGCAGAATACACGGGATTCCTTTCATTTGGACAAACTGATCATCAACGGCGGCGCCAGGCTCGAGGGAGATGTGCGCATCTCGGGCGCGAAGAATGCCGTGTTGCCCATCATGGCGTCGACACTGCTGGCGGATTCGCCGGTCGTGATACGCAATATTCCTCACCTGCTTGACGTCACCACGACCATGGAGCTGCTCGGTCATATGGGTGTCCATCTGACGGTGAACGAGACGATGGATATCGAGGTCGATGCGCGGTCCGTCAACTCGCTGTATGCGCCCTATGAACTGGTGCGTACCATGCGTTCATCGATTCTCGTACTCGGGCCGATGCTGTCGCGCTTCGGTCGTGCGGATGTGTCGCTGCCCGGCGGGTGTGCGATCGGTTCCCGCCCCGTCAACCTGCACATCAAGGGGCTGCAGGCCATGGGCGCGAACATCGAGGTGGAAAACGGCTATATCAAGGCCCGCGTGGACCGCCTGAAGGGTGCGCGACTGGTCATGGATATCGTCACCGTCACGGGCACCGAGAACCTGATGATGGCAGCCACACTGGCCGACGGGGTGACACTGATCGAGAATGCGGCGCGCGAGCCTGAGGTAGTCGACCTGGCGAACTGTCTCAACAGGATGGGTGCGAAGGTCAGCGGCGCCGGTACCGACACGATCCGGATCGAGGGTGTCGAACGACTGTCCGGCACCGACTACAGGGTCTTGCCGGATCGCATCGAAACCGGGAGCTTCCTGGTCGCGGGTGCAATCACCGGCGGACGCGTCAGGGCGAAGCACACGCGCCCGGATACCATGGATGCAGTATTGCAGACACTGCGCGAGGCCGGTGCGGAGATCACGGTCGGCGAGGACTGGATCGAGCTGGACATGCACGGCCGGCGTCCGCAAGCGGTCAACGTCCACACGGCACCGTATCCCGCATTTCCCACGGATATGCAGGCGCAGTTCATGGCGTTGAACGTGGTCGCGGAAGGCACCGGCACCATCACCGAGACCGTGTTCGAGAACCGCTTCATGCACGTACAGGAAATGCAGCGTATGGGGGCCAGTATCCGTCTCGAAGGCAATACCGCCATCAGCAGCGGCGTGGACAGGCTGGCCGGCGCGCCGGTCATGGCCACGGACCTGCGTGCATCGGCCAGCCTGGTGCTGGCCGGCCTGGTGGCCGATGGCGAGACCGTCATCGACCGCATCTACCACATCGATCGGGGCTACGAGCGTATCGAGGAAAAACTCGCCCAGCTCGGGGCGGACATTCACCGCGTCCCCGGCTGATTCCTGCCGTTCGCTTGCCGCAGGCCGCCGTCGGCGCGCTTGTATTATTCCTGCATCTCCCTGACACTTGATAGCCATGAATGACACACTGACTATTGCACTGTCGAAGGGCCGTATTTTCAAGGAAACGCTGCCGTTGCTGGCTGCGGCCGGCATCACCCCGACGGACGACCCGGACAGCAGCCGCAAGCTGATACTCGATACCAATCGCGACGACGTGAAACTGGTGATCATCCGTGCCTCGGATGTGCCCACCTATGTGTGTTACGGTGCGGCCGATGTCGGCGTGGCGGGCAAGGATGTACTGATGGAGCACGGCGGGGAGGGTCTCTACGAACCGCTGGACCTGAAGATCGCGCGTTGCCGCCTGATGGTGGCCGGTCCGGAGCACAGCGACTCGGGGCGCCGCAGGATGCGCATTGCCACCAAGTACATCAACAGCACACGCCGTTACTATGCCGACCGGCGGGAGCAGGTCGAGATCATCAAGCTGTACGGCTCGATGGAGCTGGCGCCCATTGTCGGACTGGCCGATCGCATTGTCGACGTGGTGGATACCGGCAACACGCTCAAGGCGAACGGACTGAAGCCGCTTGAGCACATCGCCGACATCAGCTCCCGTCTCGTCGTCAACAAGGCGTCCATGAAAATGAAGCATGCGCGTATCACGGACTTTATCGAAAAACTCAGGGCTGCGTGTGAGAAATCTTAACTACCGCCACAGAGACCACAGAGGACACAGAGATAATATTTTAACTGTAGGAGCGCAGGAATGCGCGAACCACTGCTAAATTTTCCCGGAGCGTATTCGCGGACAACGTCCGCTCCTACAAGTGTAATTATTTCTCTGTGTCCTCTGTAATCTCTGTGGCAGTGTTTTGTTGTGAGAATGGTTCATGCCCGAAATAAAACGACTCGATACCAGTGATCCCGATTTCGATGCGGCGCTCGAGCAGCTGCTCGACTGGGAGCAGAGCGCCGATAGCGCGGTTGAAGCGGTGGTGCGGGACATCATCGCGGATGTGCGTGCGCGCGGCGATGCGGCGCTGATCGAGTACACCGAGCGGTTTGACCGGCGCACGGTCGGTGATGGTCTCGAGATCTCCCTGCAGGACTGCGCGGATGCCGTCGGGCGCATAGCGGCGGACCAGCGTACGGCACTCGAGCGTGCGAGTGAGCGCATTCGTGCCTATGCCGCGCACCAGAAAATGGAGTCCTGGTCCTATACCGAGGCCGATGGCACCCTGCTGGGCCAGCAGGTTGCGCCGATGGACCGGGTCGGTTTGTATGTGCCGGGCGGCAAGGCCGCCTATCCCTCATCCGTCCTGATGAATGCCATACCTGCCAGTGTGGCCGGTGTGGGTGAACTGGTGATGGTCGTACCGACACCGGAAGGACAGGTCAATGACATGGTGCTGGCGGCGGCACACATTGCCGGCGTCGACCGGGTATTCGCCATTGGCGGTGCACAGGCCGTTGCTGCACTTGCCTATGGCACACAGACGGTGCCGGCCGTCGACAAGATCGTCGGACCCGGCAACGCCTACGTGGCCAGTGCCAAGCGCATGGTGTTCGGCAAGGTCGGTATCGACATGATTGCCGGCCCGTCCGAAATCCTCGTGATCTGTGATGGCGGGACCGATCCGGACTGGATTGCGCTGGATATGTTCTCCCAGGCCGAGCATGACGAGGACGCGCAATCCATCCTGGTCAGCCCCGACGGCGACTTTCTGGAGCGCGTGTCGGCAAGCATCGAACGTCTGCTGCCGGACATGCCGCGCGCCGGCATTATCAGTGCCTCGCTGGCCGGGCAGGGTGCGCTGATCAGGGTACGAGACATGGATGAGGCCGTTGATATCGCGAACCGGATCGCACCCGAACACCTGGAGCTGTCGGTCGCGGAACCCCGGGCCATGGCGTCACGCATTCACCATGCCGGCGCCATCTTCATGGGGCGCTACACGGCCGAGGTAGTGGGCGATTACTGCGCCGGTCCCAATCATGTCCTGCCGACGTCACGGACCGCGCGGTTTTCCTCGCCCCTTGGCGTCTATGATTTCCAGAAACGCTCGAGCCTGATCGAGTGTTCGCCGCAGGGTGCGAGCGATCTCGGGCGGACCGCGGCCATACTGGCGCACGGCGAGGGGCTGACCGCGCATGCGCGCTCTGCCGAGGTGCGGATCCTTGATGAGGATTGAGAAAGAGATTGCCTCGCGCAAAGACGCAAAGACGCAGAGAAAAACTAAAACCCACTTGCCACAGAGCGCACAGAGTTTAATAAACGTCATTCCCGCGCACGACTGCAGGGAGAAGGTGAGACCGGGAACCGGTCGAGAGGCTGGCCTGGGCCATGCAGGAGGTAGAGCAATGCATGGAGCAATTGCCGAGGCGGGAATCCAGTCCGTCTGTTTACCACAGGTTTGTAGAAATGATTGGTTTGTCTGGAACCAATGGCTAGCTTGAAGGACAAGGAACTGTTTACCACTGGATTCCCGTCGGAGCCTGTCCCCGCGAAGGCGGGGGCGGGAATAACGAATTATGGTTTATTCTTAGTGTTCTCTGCGTCTTTACGGTTATATCGTGTCTTATCAGGTTATCTGAATAAATATTTATGAGTACCCGCGAAATCATTGATCGGCTGGTGCGTCCTGAAATACGTGCGCTGTCGGCCTACCACGTGCCGCCGGCTGCCGGGCTGATCAAGCTCGATGCCATGGAGAACCCCTGGTCATGGCCGGCCGAACTGCAGGCCGAATGGCTGCAGGTCTTGCAGGCTGCCGCGCTGAACCGCTACCCGGATCCGACCGCTGCTGAACTGCAGTCCGTACTGCGTACGGCGATGGAAGTACCGGATGACGCGCGAGTCATGCTCGGCAACGGTTCGGACGAGCTGATCCAGATGATCGTGCAGACCGTCGCCGAGCCGGGGCGCGTGATCATGGCGCCCGAGCCGACCTTCGTGATGTATCGCCAGATTGCCACGGTGTGCGGCCTGGCATTCAGCGGGATGCCGCTTGATGACGACTTTTCCCTGGACCGTGAACGGATGCTCACAGTCATCGGGGAGCAGCAGCCGGCCGTGACCTTCCTGGCCTACCCGAACAACCCGACCGGGAATCTGTTCGACGCGAACGTAATACGCGAGATGCTGGCTGTGGCAGACGGCCTGGTCGTGGTCGATGAGGCCTATGCACCCTTTACCGATGCGAGTTTCATGTCATCGCTTGGTGAATACGACAATCTGCTGGTGATGCGCACGGTATCCAAGCTGGGTCTCGCCGGCCTGCGGCTGGGCATGCTGGCTGGCAGCCCTGCCTGGCTTGAGCAGATCGACAAGACACGCCTGCCGTACAACATCGGGACGCTGAACCAGCTGACAGGGTCGTTTGCCCTGCGTCACAAGGCGCTGTTCGACGAGCAGGCGCAGGCAATTCGTGCGGAGCGGGAAATACTGGCTGCCGGGCTGGGTGAATTCGCAGGCCTTGCAGTTTATCCGAGCGAGGCAAACTTCATCCTGTTTCGCGCACCGGCGGGGCGTGCCGATGCACTGTATGCCGGGCTCCAATCAGCGGGAATTCTGATCAAGAATCTGCATGGCAGCGCGGATGCCCTGCACGATTGCCTGCGGGTGACCGTGGGCCTGCCGGACGAAAACCGCGCATTCCTCGACGCGCTGGCGCGACTGCTTTAGTCAAGGGTCCCTGATTGCAGCGGGCGCTGGATGACGCGCGCCTTTAAGGCGAACGACTGCCCCTGGCGAATACCGGCAAGTTCAATGAGGGTGTCCGGGCGCTGGTTGGAGATGGCCTTCATGGCCTCGCGTGCGTCTGTCATGTCCACGCCGTTGATCGATGTAATGACATCCCCCGGCTCAATGCCTGCATTGTCGGCCGGGCCGTCACGCAGCACCCCGGCAATCAGCACGCCCTGCACGCCGGGAATATCCAGTGACTCGGCCAGTTGCGGCGTCAGGTCCTGGGCCTCGATCCCCAGCCAGCCGCGTACCACGTGCCCCTGTTCGATGATCTGGGTCATGATGCCCTTGGCGAGGCTGATCGGGATGGCAAAGCCGATACCCTGCGAGCCGCCCGAACGGCTGTAGATCGCGGAGTTGATGCCGATCAGTTCGCCGCGCGCGTTGATGAGTGCGCCGCCCGAGTTGCCCGGATTGATGGCGGCATCCGTCTGGATGAATTCCTCGTAGGCATTGATGCCGAGCCGGTCGCGCCCGGTGGCGCTGATGATGCCGAATGTCACGGTCTGCCCGACGCCGAACGGATTGCCGATGGCCAGGGTGACGTCGCCGACACGCAGGCTCTGCGAATCGCCGATGACGATGGCCGGCAGGTTGTCGACTTCGATGTGCAGTACCGCAACATCGGTATCGGCATCGGTGCCGACCACGGTGGCGCGCGTGCTGCGGCCGTCGGCGAGCAGGACCTGAATCTCGTCAGCGCCGTCGATGACATGGTTGTTGGTCAGCAGGTAGCCCTGCCGGCTGATCAGTACCCCCGAGCCGAGACTGGTCTGCACTTCCTTGCGTGATTGCGAGAAGCGGTTGCCAAAGAACTGCTGAAAAATCGGGTCGTCCAGCAGGGGGTGAACGCGCCGGGTGATGACCTTGGCCGTGTGGATGTTGACCACGGCCGGCGCCGCACGGTCGACCGCGTCCGCGTAGGATACCGGGCCGCTGGCCAGGCCGGGCATGTCGCTGCGGGCAGGTTGTGGATCGGTAGCGGGCGTCGATGTGACTTCGACCACCCGGTCGTCATTGCGCAGCAGGTCCGGTTGTATCAGCAATACGTAGAGAAAGGCGGCCGCCAGACCGGTCATGACGGTCTGTACGACAAATACGAATGACTTGCGAAATGCCATGGCTGCGTTACCCTGTTGAACCGGTATTTATTGTACGCACAAAAACAACGCAACCGATACAGGAACACTGGCAATGGTCTCCCTGCACGAGCTGGTCGAATACACCAACGGTCTGTTGCAGTCGGACAGTATCAGTGACTACTGTCCGAACGGCCTGCAGGTCGAGGGTCGCCCGCAGGTGCGCACCATCGTGTCCGGTGTGACGGCAAGCCTGGCCCTGCTGGAAGCGGCGGCGGCGGCCGGTGCGGATGCCGTCCTGGTTCACCATGGCTACTTCTGGAAAGGCGAGGATGCGCGCGTCACCGGCATGAAACGCGCGCGTCTCCGGCAGCTGCTCTCCACTGACACCAGCCTGCTGGCCTGGCACCTGCCGCTGGATGCGCATGCCGAACTGGGCAACAACGCCCAGCTTGCCCGTGTCCTCGGCCTGCGACAGACCGGATCGTTCGGCGAGGAGGGCGGTCTGCAGCTGGCATGTGAAGGCGATCTGGCAGAGCCACGGACGCCGGCAGACCTGTGCGGGCATATCGAACAATGCCTGGGGCGGACGCCCCAGCACATCCCCGGCAGTGCACAAACCATCAGCCGGGTTGGCTGGTGCACCGGCGCAGCGCAGTCATACCTTGAAGCGGCCGTCGGCCGTGGACTGGATGCCTTCATCAGCGGCGAGATTTCCGAACAGACGGTGCATATCGCCCGCGAGTGCGGCATTCACTATTTTGCGGCCGGCCACCATGCCACGGAGCGCTACGGCATCCAGGCACTGGGCGATCACCTGGCCGGGCGCTTCGGGCTGGCACACCGGTTCATCGACATCGATAACCCCGTCTGAAGCGGCAGCGGCAGCCCGCTGGCCGCGATTATTTTGCCTGTAACAGAGTGTTTTTCCCGGTGTTGCCCTTGACCTCAACAGGTACTTGCACCATCCTATGCGGTTCCCGGAATCTTCCTGTACCAAATCAGAATATTCCGAAATGATTGAATATCAATATGAGGCAAGTCGCAGCTAGAAAAGGCCTTTAATTCACTGATTTTAATAGATATCTGGAGATTCCCCGCATGAGTGGCGATGATACCAATCCCGCGAGACGTCGATTTCTGACACAAGCCACCACTGCCATCGGTGCAGTCGGTGTCGGTTTCCTGCTGGTACCGTTTATTTCATCCATGGCGCCCAGCGCCAAGGCGCGTGCCGCCGGTGCGCCGGTCCGGGCCGACATCAGTAAACTGGAGCCGGGGCAGATGATCCGCGTCGAGTGGCGTGGCAAGCCGGTCTGGATCGTCAAGCGCACCCGGGAGATCCTGGACAAGCTGGCGGAGATCGAGCCGGTGCTGGCCGATGTCACTTCGGAAATTTCAGATCAGCCGGAGTATGCAAAAAACCCGGAGCGCTCCATCAAGCCGGAGATTCTTGTGCTGGTGGGGATCTGCACACACCTGGGCTGTTCGCCGACCTACCGGCCGGACGTGGCCCCGATCGATCTCGGTGCCGACTGGCAGGGCGGTTTCTTCTGTCCGTGTCACGGCTCCAAGTTCGACATGTCAGGCCGTGTCTTCAAGAGCATGCCGGCACCGAAAAACCTGCCCGTCCCCCCGTACCGCTTTATCACTGACGCGGTAATCGTGATTGGCGAAGACCAGGAGGTCGCATAATGGCCGGTAACACTGCTGACAAGTGGCAGGGTGGCCTGCTTGGCTGGATCGATGCGCGCTTCCCGCTGAGCAGCATGTGGAATGAACACCTGGCAAAATACTACGCCCCGAAAAATTTCAATTTCTGGTATTACTTCGGCTCGCTGGCGCTGTTTGTGCTGGTGATACAGATCGTGACCGGTATCTGGCTGACCATGAACTACAAGCCGGACGCGGAACTGGCGTTCAACTCGGTCGAGTACATCATGCGTGATGTCAACTGGGGCTGGCTGATCCGCTACATGCATTCCACCGGTGCCTCGGCATTCTTCCTCGTGGTGTACCTGCACATGTTCCGCGCCCTGCTGTATGGTTCCTACCAGAAACCGCGCGAACTGATCTGGATCTTCGGCATGATCATCTATGTCTGTCTGATGGCCGAGGCCTTCATGGGCTATCTGCTGCCCTGGGGCCAGATGTCATACTGGGGTGCGCAGGTGATCATCAACCTGTTCGGCGCGATTCCGTTCATCGGCGAGGGCATCGCCGAGTGGATTCGCGGTGACTACGTGGTGGCAGACGCGACCCTGAACCGCTTCTTCGCCTTTCACGTGATCGCCGTGCCGATCGTGCTGCTGGCACTGGTCGTATTGCATCTGCTGGCGCTGCACGAGGTCGGTTCGAACAATCCTGACGGTGTGGAAATCAAAAAGAACAAGGGACCTGACGGCAATCCGGTGGACGGTATTCCGTTCCACCCCTATTACACCGTGAAGGACATCGTCGGTGTCATTGTGTTCCTGATCTTCTTTTCCATCGTGGTGTTCTTCATGCCCGAGATGGGGGGCTACTTTCTGGAACACAACAAGTTCATCCCGGCCGATCCGCTGAAGACTCCGGAGCATATTGCGCCGCTGTGGTTCTTCACGCCGTTCTACGCCATCCTGCGTGCGATCCCGTCCCTCGGGGGATCCTCCTTCCCGGGTGTGCTGGCGATGGGCGTGTCGATCGTGGTGCTGTTTTTCCTGCCCTGGCTGGACCGCAGCCCGGTCAGGTCGATCCGTTATCGCGGTACCCTCTACAAGGTCTGGCTGGCGCTGTTCGTGGTCAGCTTCGTCATCCTCGGCTGGCTGGGTATGGAGCAGCCGACCACGCTGTATACCTGGATTGCACGCATCTGCACGGTTATCTACTTCGCGTTCTTTTTCCTCATGCCCATCTACACAAAAATGGACAAGACGAAGCCGGTACCTGACAGGGTGACATCATGAAGAGGTTCTTAATTACAGCATTGCTGTTGCTGGCGCCCGCCTGGGTGTTTGCCGCCGCCGGTGGTGTGCACCTGGATAAGGCAAACATTGATCCGAACAACAAGCAGTCACTGCAGCGTGGCGCGAAGATGTTCGTTAATTACTGCCTGAGCTGTCATTCCGCGGAACTGATGCGCTATGAACGTATCGGCAGGGACCTCGGCATCGAGGACCAGCTGGTAAAGGAACACCTGATGTTCACCGGCGGCAAGCTCGGTGACCTGATGACGGTGGCGACCGCCGACGCGGACTCCAAGGAATGGTTCGGCATCGTACCGCCGGACCTGACGGTGATCGCGCGCGCGCGTGGCGTTGACTGGCTGTATACTTATATGCGCAGTTTTTACCGCGATGATTCCAAGATCATCGGCGTGAACAACCTGGTGTTTCCCGATGTCGGCATGCCGCATGTGCTCTGGGAGTTGCAGGGCTGGCAGGATCCCGTTATCACTTCCGTCAAGGACCACGATGGCAATACAAGGAAAGAGGTGACACTGGAGCTGGCCGAGCCGGGCCTGATGACGCCGAAGGAATACGACCGTGCCATGCGCGATCTGGTCAACTTCCTCGATTACATGGGTGAGCCGGCAAAACATGACCGCAGGTCGCTGGGCGTAAAGGTCATCATGTTCCTGCTGCTGTTCCTGGTTGTCGCCTACATGTTGAAGCGGGATTACTGGAAAGACGTACACTGAGCGTATGATCGACCGGGGGGGAAAAATACTATGGCACTAGTAGCCAATCGACGTTCGGTAATGAGCCTGTTCTCATCCGGCAGCTGTCCGCAGAGCCACCGGGTGCGGGTGGTGCTCGCAGAGAAGGGTATTACAGTCGAAATCGTCGAGGTCGACAACCAGCACAAGCCGGAAGACCTGATCGACCTTAACCCCTACAACACCGTTCCCACGCTGGTTGACCGTGAACTGGTCCTGTACGATCCGCGGGCCATCATGGAATACCTGGATGAGCGGTTTCCGCATCCTCCGCTGATGCCGGTTGATCCGGTTTCCCGGGCGCGCACCCGTCTGGCGCTCTATCGTATCGAACACGACTGGTATGACCTGATCCAGGCGCTGGAGTCGCGCGGTGAAAAGACCGCCAGCAAGGCACGCAAGCAGTTGCGCGACAGCCTGACATCCAGTGCAGAGGTGTTTGCGGCAAAACCGTTCTTTCTGAGCGATGAGTTTTCGCTGGTCGATGCCAGTATCCTGCCGATCCTGTGGCGTCTCCAGCATTACTCAATCGATCTGCCGCGCCAGGCGAAACCGGTGCTCGATTACGCCAGGCGGATGTTCGAGCGCGAGTCCTTCCAGGCCAGTCTCTCCGAGGCCGAACACGAATTGCGCGACTAGGTTTCGTCCGTCGCGCACCGAACGGACTGTACCGTTCCCCGTGCTATTGGTTTTTCCACCCGATTCCGGGTATCTTCAATGAGTATGACGACCAGTCGACCATACCTCGTACGCGCAATACACGAGTGGATACTCGATAACGGAATGACGCCGCACCTGCTGGTGGATATCGAGGGGGAGGGCGTGAATGTGCCCGCCCAGCAGGGTCAGAACGGCAAGATTGTCCTGAATATCAGTCCCACGGCCGTGGAAGGTCTGAGCCTCGGCAACGACGCGATCGGTTTCCGCGCCCGTTTCGGCGGTATTGCGACCGAAGTCTACGTCCCGCTCGACGCGGTACTCGCTATTTACGCCAAGGAGAACGGTCGCGGCATGGTCTTCAGCGACGATGGCGACGAACCGGAGCCCAGTGACAGCAGCAAGCCACAGGGCAAGCGTCCTTCACTGAAAATCGTCAAGTAAGCCGCCATCAGGGTGCGCTATGCGCACCAGATAAATAAATCAGCCAGACGGGCCCTTGTGCGCCGTCTCCATTTTTATCTGCTGTGGCGGTGTGCCGGATTCAAGCAGGATGCTTTTCGTCTGCCCCAGCAGCGGGGCCGGCATGCAGGCGTAATAGTCCAGGCTGGCCGCCCCGGTCAGACTGTCGATAATCCCCGGCAGCAGTTCAGCGACGGCCGCGTCTTCCGTCGCCGCGAGGGCTGTATAGTGGAAATTGTCCAGTGCATCGGCCCATGAACGGCACAGGTTGCCCCGGTAATGATGGTTGCCGGGTGTTGCGATCCAGAAGAGATGAATGTCTTCTGCAATGTCCAGTGCCATGGCATGCTCGATCAGGCTCTTGATCGGGGCGAATCCGGCATCGCACGCGATGAAAACCAGCGAGCGCGGCGAGTCCTCGTTGAGGACAAAGTCGCCGGATGGCCCGCTGATGGTCAGGCTGGCACTGGATTGCAGGCAGTCCTCGAGTTTTTCGCTGAAGGGGTCGCCGGCGATAACGGGGATGTGGAACTGGAGATTCATGTCGTCGCAGGGACAGCTGGCGATGGAGCAGTCCTGTGCGGGCAGGCCGTCGATATTCAGCGACAGGTACTGGCCGGCCAGGAATCGCAGGCGTTTCGTGCGCGGCGTCCTGGCCTGCAGGAAAATGACGCGGTCGTCGATCCGTTCGAGCTTTTTGACCTTGACCTCGATTTCCTGCGGCGCGATGTCGTACGAGCCATGGGCCTCGTCGGCCTCGAGGACAACATCGGTGACCGCGGTATTGGCACAGGTCAGTATGTAACCCAGACCTTTTTCTGCCTCGGTGAGCGAATAGTCATGCGGCGCGATCTGCTTGATCTGGCCGGAGATGACCTTGCACTTGCACAGGCCGCAATTGCCGTTGCTGCAGCCATAGTTGAGTGCGAGGCCGCCGCGCAGGCCGGCCTCGAGGATCGAGTCGGTGCCCTCGATAAAGAATTCGTGTCCGCTCGGAAGGATGCGTACCTGTGCCGCCATGACTCTGAGAAAGGCCTCTTTCGCGACCAGACCGGAATCATCGTCAACGGTTTGCAGTGATTCCAGCGTCCGGTAAAACCAGTCACGTAGTGTACTAAATGCCTGCTGTTGCGTCTTTTCATCTGACGATGAAATTTCCTCGAAGCGGTTTTTCAGACTTTCGATAATGTCGGTGCTGCGGCGTGCCTCGGTGCGCGCCTGTGCCAGTTCCTGGCCAAGTGACAGGATGCGCGCAGCCAGGGTGTTTGTATCCGGGCCTTCTTCGTCGGGCCGGATGATCTTGTTGACCGCGTTCTCCATGATCGACTCGACCCGTTCGAGCATGGTGGTGTCTTCGATCTCT
>Ga0265306_10000217_pt1 | contig 25887 bp, 29 predicted proteins | sample Helome_3_FD_192493 | JGI IMG/M metagenome (GOLD analysis project Ga0265306, IMG submission 192493) | Marine sediment microbial communities from subtidal zone of North Sea - Hel_20160420 (Illumina Assembly) | ecosystem: Environmental > Aquatic > Marine > Subtidal zone > Sediment ... | reverse complement strand
TATTGGCGCCGAAGATGATGCCCAGTGCAGCGGGGAATGCCAGCAGCCCGGCACCGACGAAACCGACGGCGGCCACGGTGGTGGCACTGGATGACTGCAGCAGCGCCGTGCTGATGGCGCCGGTGGCGGCCCCTGACAGGGGGGTGCGGGTGAATTGCATGAGGATGTGCCTGATGGCATCGCCGGCCAGGGTGCGCAGGCCATCGGTCATGATCAGCATGCCGAGCAGGAACAGGCCGAGTCCGCCGGCGGCCTTTACCAGGAGTGTGGCGTCAACCATTGTTGTATGTTTGCGAGCGTTGCACCGGCTGGTCCAGATTCAGATACTGCTGTCTTAACTATATCGTATCCCGTGGCTTTCGCGATGCTGTTGATGCATCCTTTGCAATCGTCAGGTCACGGGGATGAGGCGTTATACACAGGCGAGCCAGGTGTCCTCCCGGCCAGTCACGGGTCCGGTATTCCGGGAACCGCTGACGCGGGCGGGACAAGGCGTTACAATCCGTATCCGTGCTGTTGTTCACCAGGAGAGGTATATGAAGTCCGACAATCTCAAGCGAGGCCACAAAAAGAAATCGCGCACCATGGCCGAGCGTGCCGACCGGCACAAGCTCTACGAGAAGTCAGTCCAGGACACGGCCAGCGAGTATGCTTTCATCAGCAAGACCTTTTCGAAAATACGCGGGCGTAAAGCGGCGTCATTGCGTGAGGATTTTTGCGGTACCGCGGCCATGTGCTGTGAGTGGGTGAAACGGCGCAAGAAGAATACGGCGGTCGGCGTCGATATTGATCCCGATGTACTGGCCTGGGGCAGGGAGCACAATCTTTCTAAGCTCAAGCCGGAGCAGCAGATGCGGGTGCAGCTCCTGCAGGAGGACGTCTGCACGGTCGAGCCGTCTGCAAAGGTCGACGCGGCACTGGCGATGAATTTCAGTTACCAGCTGTTCAAGACGCGCGAGAGGCTGGGCGGTTATTTCAGACATGTGCGCGACGGGCTGGTGGACGACGGCATCCTGTTCATCGATGCCTTCGGTGGCTACGAGTCGTTCATGGAAACCCGCGAGAAGCGCAAGCACAAGGGCTTCAAATATATCTGGGAGCATGCCAGTTACAATCCCATCAACGGCGACATGACCTGCCTTATTCATTTCACCTTCCCGGACGGCTCGAAGCTGAAGAAGGCCTTTACCTACGAATGGCGCATGTGGACCCTGCCCGAGCTGCAGGAGCTGCTGCAGGAGGCCGGTTTCTCCAGGGTGACCGTCTACTGGGAGGAGGTTGACGAAGAAGACGAGGGTACCGGCGTCTATTCGCCGGCCACGGTCGGCAGCGCCGATCCGGGCTGGGTGTGTTTTGTCATTGCAGAGAAGTAGACGCTCACGCCATGCCACTTGAGATCGAGCGCAAGTTTCTTGTTACCGGTGATGCCTGGCGAGAGCAGGCCACGGGCCGGCAATTCCGGCAGGGCTATCTGTCGTCTGATCCCGAGCGTTCGGTCCGGGTCAGGCTGGCAGGCGAACAGGCCTGGTTGACCATCAAGGGTGGCTCCCGGGGTGCGGCACGTGCCGAGTACGAATACACCATTCCGGCCGGGGACGCGCGTGAAATGCTGGATTCGCTGTGCCTGCAGCCGCTGATCGAGAAAACCCGCTATCGAGTGGAATACCACGGCATGACCTGGGAAATCGACGAGTTTGCCGGTGACAATGCCGGTCTGTTGATCGCCGAGGTCGAACTGGAATCCGAGGGGCAGTCGCTTGATCTGCCTGCCTGGGCGGGCGACGATGTGACCGGGGACCCGCGCTACTATAATGCCAGCCTGATAGCGCATCCCTATTCGCAGTGGTCGAAATAGCATCCTGGCTGCCGGGATGCGGGCCCTGCAAGGATGCCGCCACTGATTCTCCGGTTTGCGATATGTGGCTTTGCAGTCCGTAGTTATCTGTTTTTTCAACTTCCTCTGGTAGAATACCGGCCCTTCAGATGCGGGCAGCAGCGCCGATTGGCCATACCCGCAACAAGGAATCTTTGGTATGCATGATCTCAGCAGTACAAGAATAGGAATAATCGGTCTCGGCTATGTGGGCCTGCCGCTGGCCGTTGAATTTGGCAAGCAATACCCGACGATTGGCCTGGATATCAAGGAAGATCGTGTCACTGAACTGCGCGAAGGCGTGGATTCCACCCTCGAGGTAACCAGCGCCGAGATCGCGGAAGCGGACCAGCTGGTCTTCACGTCCCGACCAGATGACCTGGCCAACTGCAATATCTATATCGTGACCGTACCTACGCCGATCGACGACTTCAATCGCCCGGACCTCTCTTACCTGAGAGGCTCAAGCGAGACCGTGGGCAAGCTGCTCAAGGCGGGCGATATTGTGATCTACGAGTCCACGGTCTTTCCCGGCGCCACGGAAGAGGTGTGTGTGCCTGTGCTCGAGGCGGTATCCGGCATGACGTTCAACTCGGATTTCTTCGCCGGGTACAGCCCCGAGCGCATCAACCCCGGCGATAAGGAGCACCGCGTCAGCAATATACTCAAGGTCACATCAGGCTCAACACCGGAGGTGGCGGACTTCGTTGATGCCCTGTACCGGAGTATTGTGACTGCCGGGACACACCGTGCCAGTAGTATTCGCGTAGCCGAGGCATCCAAGATTATCGAGAATACCCAGCGTGATCTGAATATCGCACTTATCAACGAACTGGCCCTGATTTGCAACCAGCTTGGAATTGATACCCTGGAAGTGCTCGAGGCGGCAGGTACCAAGTGGAATTTCCTGCCGTTCAGGCCGGGGCTTGTCGGCGGTCACTGCATTGGTGTCGACCCGTATTACCTGACACACAAGGCGCAGGAAATCAGCTATTACCCAGAGGTTATCCTGGCCGGTCGCCGGTTGAATGACGATATGGGTCGCTATATCGCTGAGCAGGTCGTCAAACTTATGATGAACCGGAAGATACAGGTTTCGGGTTCGCGTGCGCTGGTCATGGGCCTGACGTTCAAGGAGGATTGTCCTGATCTGCGCAATTCAAGGGCGATCGATGTTGTGCGGGAACTGCAGCGCTACAATGTAGTAGTGGATCTGCATGATCCCTGCGTCAGTCCGGAAGATGTCCGCAGCGAGTATGGTCTTGAAATGGAAGCGGCCCCGGAACAGGCTAACTACGATGCGGTCATCATTGCGGTCGGCCACAAGCAGTTCAGCGATGCCGGTGCCGACGGCCTTCGCGCCTTATGCAAGCCGGATGGCGTGCTTTATGATGTCAAAAGCATACTCCCGCTGGAGACCGTAGATGGACGATTGTAGTCTACGGTCCTGAATTACCCTCTATCCTGAAAGCAATAAAATCATGAAAGTACTTATTACCGGTTCAGCAGGTTTTATCGGTTCAGCCCTTGCGTTGCGGTTGCTGGAGCGTGGCGATGTGGTTATCGGGATCGATAACCTGAATGATTATTATGACGTTGATCTGAAAAACGCGCGCCTGGCACGGACACTGGCGCAGCCAGGGTATACGGATATAAGAATGTCGCTTGAGGATCGGGAAGGTATCGCGGAGGTATTTCGCACGGTCCGTCCCGAACGTGTGGTAAACCTGGCCGCACAGGCAGGCGTACGCTATTCCCTGGAGAATCCGCTGGCCTACGTAGACACCAACCTGCTGGGTTTTGCCAATGTCCTGGAAGGCTGCAGGCACAACGGTGTTGAACATTTAGTCTATGCATCCAGCAGTTCGGTGTATGGAGCGAATACCAATATGCCATTCTCGGTACACGACAATGTCGACCATCCGGTCAGCTTGTACGCCGCTACCAAGAAGGCCAACGAACTCATGGCGCATACCTATAGTCATCTTTACAGGATCCCGGTAACCGGCCTGCGATTCTTTACCGTTTATGGTCCGTGGGGACGACCAGACATGGCCTATTTCAGCTTTACCCGGAATATCCTCGATGGCAAGCCGATTAATGTATTCAACAACGGCAACCACAGTCGGGATTTCACCTACATCGATGACATCATTGAGGGTGTCGTTCGTGTCCTGGACCGGGTGCCGGAGCCTAATCCGGACTGGTCAGGTGAAACACCGGATTCAGCAAGCAGTACTGCTCCGTACCGGCTCTACAATATCGGCAACAATGAACCGGTTGAACTCATGCATTATATCGGTGTGCTTGAAAAGTGCCTCGGCAGGGAGGCAGAGAAGAACATGCTGCCGATGCAGCCCGGTGACGTACAGGCTACTTATGCGAACATCGATGAGCTGGTGCGGGATGTCGGTTACCGGCCGGCTACGACCGTCGAGGATGGACTCGCCGCCTTTGTTGAATGGTACCGGGATTATTACCACAGATGATCGTCTTGCAGTCTATTTAAGGCAATTTATAGAAAGCCTGGATAAGCTATTGTTATAATAAGTCTAATTATTCTGAAAAACTGACAGACGGAAGCGCGGGATGCAGGACGGCAATTGTGGCAGAGAACCCTTCGCACTGCGCGTCATCGGCGACGAGATGGCGCCGGAGTTCAGCGACGGCTGCATTATTATCATCGATCCCGAGGGCGTGATCAGTGACGGCTCATATGTCATGGCGCGCCATGACGATGGCTATATTTTCAGGCAGCTGTTTTTCGGTGAAGGTGTGTACTACCTGAAAACCCTGCAGGAGGGTCATGCGGTCATCGAGATACCCGATCTCCGCTGCATCGAGGGCGTCGTCACCCAGCAGGCGACGCGCCGCCGCGCCGACCGCAAGCATTATTCCTGACGATGTTTTCAGCCCTGCAGACGCGAAGATAAAAAACAATCGCCACGGAATCCACGGAAGGACACGGAAAAAAATAATTACAACTCATAAAAACGAGCACGTCATCCCCGCGTAAGCGGGGATCCAGTGAGAAATAAAGGTCTATTGCACTAACATCCTTGAGGTTCTTCCTGAACGTTTTCAGGCTGCGCAGTAACTCTATGGCTTGTGGCTGAATTAAACACTGGATTCCCGCCTGCGCGGGAATGACAGGCGTCTTTTTAGTTTACGTAATTGATTTTTCCGTGTCCTTCCGTGGATTCCGTGGCGATTGTTTTTTATCTTCGCGTCTGCATGGTTGCTGCTGCAGCACAAGTGCTTTAATCAGCCGTTCGGCTCTACCTGGTCCGGGCGCAGGCGTGTGGTGAAATACTCGTCGGCGATTTCCACCGGAACCATCCTGCCGCTTGCATCGACCAGCGGCAGTTCATAGTCATTCCAGCCGCGCAGCCCGGTCTTCATCGAGGCCACCCTGCTGTATCCCATCAACTGCAGGGTATAGGCCGCCAGAACGCTGCGATTCCCGGAACGGCAAACCAGGATGACATCACGTTCGCGGGCCTCGACGAGTTCCCGAATGGTGTCCTCGTAATTGTATTCACAGGATGACTCCAGGATGCCGCGCGGAACAAGCAATGCACCTTCGATATGCATTGCATCGTATTCATTCTGTTCACGGATATCGACGAGCAGGGGCTTGCGCTCGCTCTGCAGTATTTCGTCGGCATCCCACGGGAATATCTCGGTGATTTCCGCCAGGCAGTCTGTAACCAGGTCGGTAAAACGTTTCACGTACGCACCCCGTCAGGCAGAACCATCCTGGTCGCTGCCACGCCCGGCACGCATACCCTGTTCGACGGCGATGACCGCTGCCTCGACGCGGGAATGGACGCCCAGTTTGCGCAGGATGGATTTAACATGCAGCTTGACGGTACCGTCGGAGATGCCCAGGTTCCTGGCGATGACCTTGTTGCTCTGCCCCTCGGCGAGCAGCGACAGGATCTCGTTTTCACGCGGTGTCAGCTTGGCGAACGGGCTTTCCTCGACCGGCTCGATGCTGTCGCCCTGGACAACGCGGGCCAGCACCGGGGCCAGGTCCGGGGCGACCACGGTCTTGCCGGCCACGATGTCCCGCAGCGCGAGGACCAGCTGGTCGGGCTCCATGTCCTTGAGCAGGTAGCCCTGTGCGCCACTGCGCAATGATTCCACCAGGTCGCGTTCGTCACTGCTGGTGGTCAGCATCGCGACGGGATTGGTAAAACCGCTCTTGCGCAGTTTCCGCAATACTTCCATGCCGTCCATTTCCGGCATGCGCATGTCCAGCAGTACCACATCGGGCTTGAGTTCGGCGGCCAGCCGCAGGCCCTCCTGGCCGCTGCCGACTGCCGCCAGGATATTGATGTTTCTGCGACTGAGCAGACCCTCCAGGCCTTCCCGGAACAGGGTGTGGTCATCGACAAGCAGGATATTCAGACTCATGCGGATTTGTTTTCCGGTTTGTTGATTTCGAGTACCACGCGCGTTCCTTCGCCGGGTTCACTTTCGATTTTCAGCTGGCCGCCGATCTTGGTTGCACGCTCGCGCATAATGGTCAGGCCAACATGCTCGCCGGGCGAACCGTAGACCTGCTTGTTGATGCCGACACCGTCGTCCTCGATCAGCACATGGCAATGCCCGCCCGAGTTGTCCCGCAGCAGTATACGTACCGTCTTGGCCTGGCTGTGTTTGCGGATATTCCACAGCGCCTCCTGGATTATACGCAGAATCTGGATTTCGGTTTCCCTGGAGAAATAGCTGGGCGAACAGTCTCGCTGCAGGTAGGTGCGTATGCGCGTTTCGTTCCTGAACTGTTTGACGAGCTGTTCGATGGCATCTACCAGGCCCCGGTTGGAGGAGGGTGCCCGGAAATTCGCGATCAGCCCGCGCAACTCGGTATTTGCCTCATCCAGGCTGTGCTCGATGCGTTCGAGCTGCTGCCAGGTGGTCGATTCATCGCCCTGGTGGAGGGTTTCGTCGAGCACCCGGACCTGCAGCCGCAGGCTCGCCAGGCTTTGCGCGAGCGAGTCGTGCAGTTCATGCGCGATACGGATCCGTTCCTCCTTGACCAGGTGTTCCCGGCTCTCGTCATCGTCGTGGTATTTCTCGATGGCGATACTGATGTGGTGGGCGATGCTCGTCAGCAGTGGTTTGATACTGTCGACTCCGCTGATTATATCGTTGTCGAGGAACAGGTTGATAACCCCGATGACCCGCCCGCGGTAGCGCATCGGTAGCGAGATCAGCCCGATGTCATCCTGCTCGAAAAACCTGTGTCCGGCAATTTTCTCGCATTTCGCCAGGCTGTCCTCGACCCATATCTTCCCTTCCGTCGCGGCCCGCTCGTACAGGCAGCGCCTGACGTCCGGGCGGTCCGGGTGTATCAGCGCCTCATCGATCCCGCTGCTGGCTGCGAGTTCGGGAACATGCTGGTCGTCTTCCATCCAGATCGCAGCGGCGCGGGCATGTGTAAAACGCTTGAAGGTATAAAGGAAACGTGTCAACAGGTCATCGAGACTGTGTGCCGTGTTGATGCCGGCGACGATTTCGTAGAGTATTTTCAGCGAGTCTTCTTCGAGCGCGGCCAGCGTGCCGGCAGCCGGTGGATGTGCATTGCCGGCCGGGGATATGCGCCGGTCCGCGGAGGCAGGGCGCCTGTCTTGTGCGGCAGGCTGGCGCAGCATGGCCAGGATCGAGAATGTCAGTATTGCCCCGCCGCTAAACAGGATGACCGCAACCAGTGTTCGCCCCGGTCCGGGCGGCAAGACGCTGCTGTCCAGCATGAACAGCAGGCTGGCGAGGGCGAGCAGCAGCAGCAGAACTGCCAGCCTGGTGCGCAGGCGGCCGCGCAAGCGAGGGTCCTGCTGATTGCTTATGACGGTCGCTTTGACGGCTGACTGGCTCATGGCGGGCGACAGCGAGGCTGTCAGGATATGCTCATCTATTCCGGCGGCACGTAGTTGACGTCGTTCGGATTCATGAAAATAAACTGGAAGGTATCAGGCTCGATTTCCACATAGTCGAGTGTCATGCCGTCCAGCAGGATCTTGCTGGCGTCTGAAATGACCACATCGATACCTGACGAGGTAACATGGATATCGCCCTCGAGTTCATTATCGTCGAAGCCCATACCGTAGTGAATGCTGCCATCCGGGTCACGCTTTGCCGCGATCCGCATGGCAAGTGCCTGCATCCCGCCCTGGTCGGCAGAAGTGCGTATCTGGTCTGCGGCGGCCGGTGTGATGGTGATCATGCAATGAACCTCTGGTCAATTCCCGTACTAACACAACTCATCGCATGGCCGCGAAGGACGCAAGGGATCGTTGTATTTGAGTGATGGTACCCGTGCGCACACAGCGTCATTGTGGTTGAGTATTATTGTATTTCCGGACATATCTGACACCCGTCCCTGAAGGCACATTATAAGTATTTCAATAGTATTTGTCTCAGCCACTGATTTGCCGGACAAAATCAACAAAGCGGCTGGCCCAGTGGTGCTGTGCCGTGTCGCGCAAATGGCTGTAGCAGGCGAGCAGGTTGTACAGCATGAGACCGTCATGACTGCCGTCGATGCCGGTCCCGCGTACGACTTCGTAGGCATAGTCCATGTCCCGGTCGAGATTGACCAGCGCTGAATAGTGAAATTCGTGGGCGGCGATCACGTCAGCCGCCGGTTTGCCCGGCCAGAGGGCGGGGGTGCGCTCGCGCAGGCGCACATACCCGCGGCCCTGCGGCTTTTCGTGCATGAGTGTGTCTGCCGGGATGACACCGGCCATGTTACAGCGCCGGTCCTGCCAGGTCAGGCTGCGCGAGAGATACATCAGTCCGCCGCATTCGGCGTAGGCGGGCAGGCCGTTTTCGATCGCCGTGCGGATATTTTCACGCAGCGCGCGATTCGCCTCGAGTTCCGCCATGCGTGTTTCTGGAAAGCCGCCACCGATGAACAGACCGTCGATATCCGGCAGTGCGGTATCCCGCAGCGTGCTGAACGGCACCAGCTCTGCCCCCGCCCGCTCCATGGCTGCCAGGTCGTCGGGATAGTAAAAACCGAAGGCGTCGTCGCGGGCAATGCCGATACGCACACGACGCCCGGCCGGCGGCGTACCGGCCGGCGGCGGGCTGAAAGCCAGCGGGTCGGTACCGGCCAGCGAGAGCAGGTGATCGATGTCGACCTGTTCGCTGATCCGCGCGCAGATCGCGACGATCCGGTCGCCGGCTGCGGATGCCTCGTTACTCGGGATCAGGCCCAGGTGACGTTCATCGATCGCCAGGTCGGGGTCGCGGTGGACGCCGCCCAGTACCGGTACCTCGGTGTAGTGCTCGATCACGGCACGCAGCTTGGCCTCGTGGCGACTGCCGCCCAGCTGGTTCAGGATGACGCCGGCAATCTGCACGTCGGTGTCGAAGGCCTGGTTGCCGAGAATCAGGGGCGCGATACCGCGCGTCATGCCGCGTGCATCGAGCACCAGGATGACAGGGGCATGCGTCAGCTTGGCGAGCGCGGCATTGCTGTTGCTGCCATGCAGATCCAGCCCGTCATACAGCCCCTTGTTGCCCTCGATCAGGGCCAGATCGGCATCGCGCGCGTAGTGACCCACCGATGTCAGGATCTCTTCCGGGGACATGCAGTAGAAATCGAGGTTGTGGCAGGGACGTCCGGCCGCCTGTCCCAGCCACATGGGATCAATGTAATCCGGCCCCTTCTTGAACGGCTGCACGCGGAGGCCGCGCGCGGCGATGGCGGCACACAGACCCAGCGTCACAGTGGTCTTGCCGGATGACTTGTGGGCTGCCGAGATCAGCAGGCGGGACATGGGGCGGGATATCCATGCCGGGGATTCCCCGGCGCCGGCTGGCTAGCCGGCTTTGGCAGGTGTGTGATGCGGGTCAACCTGGTCATCCGCCAGGCTGGCCGGCAGAAAACGCAGCACGCGCGTACCGACCACGGTGGCTGCCAGTGCCAGGGCGACACCACCGAGTCCGAGGACAAATTCGGGCAGACTGGGTGTGTAGTCGGCGACGACGCCGTCGAAGAAGGTGCTGGTGACTTCCTTGCCGGGGAACATTTCCATGGGATAGGCCTGGCCGCCGATGATGATGACGTACATCTGTGCCAGCCCGCCGATGATGACCAGCAGGCAGGAGAAGCCGATCCAGGCGCGGTTGGTGCCCGGGCCGGGGCTGTACAGCAGTATCAGCGGTAACAGGCTGCCGAGGCCAAGCTGCACGATCCAGAACAGCTGGGTATAGATGCCGCCGTCCAGCAGGATGAAGTGCTCGACGCCGTGGTTTTCGGTGCCGTACAGATTGGTCAGGTGGTAGGCCAGCACGAAGTACATGACGGCGGCCACGAATACGCCCAGCAGGTTCTTCAGGCGGAACAGGATGGCGTCGCCCAGCGGCCGGTCCGACCACTTGTACAGCGCCATCAGGACCAGGATGAAGATGGCCAGGCCAAAGGAGAACGACATGACGACGAACATCGGCGCCATAATGGCGGCATCATAGCCCTGGCGCGCGACCAGGAAGCCGAAGATGGAGCCGGTACCGGTGGTGAGGATAAGCCGCCAGATGAAGGCGCCCATGCCGGCTGCCCTGGTGAAGCGGTTCATCTTGCGCTCCATCATCATCCACAGGTACACGGCAACGACGCCCATGAAGCCGATATACAGGATGATGTTCCAGGCGAAGATCGACTTGAAGTTGTAGTAGGTCATCGCCACGATCAGCCGGTCCGGGCGACCCAGATCGAGTACCAGTACGGCCAGGCCGCCGACCAGCAGCGTGATGGCCAGCAGGCCGGACAGGCGTGCCAGCGGCTTGTAGGCGGTCTTGTTGAAGACCGAACTGACGGAGGCCACGTTGAGGGCGCCGGAGGCGGCCACGATCAGGAACACGGCAAACACATGCGGCGTGCCCCAGATGATCTGGTTGGACATACCGGTGACCCAGTGACCGTTGTGCTCCATGTAATAGGCGGCGCCGAGGGCGGCCAGTACGAAAACGCCGATAAAGCCGACCAGCATGTAGAAGGGCAGCCCGCCGTCAATTTCCCTGAAGTCGATTGATTTCATCAGATCCCCCGGTAACGCACGCCGGTGTTGAGTTGCAGGTCGGCCCGAATCTGTTGCGAGCTGTGACGCTCGAGTTCCTGTGAAATCTGGCTGGACGGATCGTGCATATCGCCAAACACCAGGGCGTTGTGATTTTCCGCCGTGCAGGCCTCGACACAGGCCGGTGTGCGGTCATCGTCCACGCGGTGGACACAGAAGGTGCAGGACTCAACCGTACCCTTGCCGCGCGGCGCATAGGGCATCTGGTCCTGCAGTGTCTCGTGGATAAACGAGCGCGCCTTGTACGGGCAGGCCATCATGCAGTAGCGGCAGCCGATGCAGATGTGCTTGTCCACCAGTACGATGCCGTCCTCGCGCTTGAACGAGGCGCCGGTCGGACAAACGTCGACGCAGGGCGGGTGTTCGCAATGCTGGCAGAGCAGCGGCAGGGTCTGGGTGTGTCCGGTCTGCCTGTCTTTCAGTTTGACCTTGCGGATCCACTGGGCATCGGTCGCGGGGCGGTCGAAGCCGGTCAGGCCGTGTTCGTCGTTACAGGCCTGTACGCAGTCGTTGCAGCCCTCGGCACACTTGTTCGAGTCGATCAGCATGCCCCAGCGAACCTGGCCGGTCACGGCCTCGTCGGCCGGCTTGGCATGGCCAAGTTCCGTCAGCATGATGCCCGGCGCAAGCGCAAGGCCGGCAGATGCCTTTGCCGCGTTACCGAGGAAGCGGCGACGGTAGATGTCGATTCCCTGTTCGGCGCTCATTGTGTCTGGCCTCCTGACACCGGTGCCGGTTGTCTGTCAGCCGACAGGAGCAGTGATTCTCCGCCGCCAGGCTGTGAAAGTTTTTGTGCAGTACTGACCGGCCGGTCGGCATGGCACTGGAAACAGTCGATCCTCACGGCCGCATAAGTGTGGCAGCTGTTGCAGAAATGTTCTTCGCTGCTGACGCGCGGTGCGTCGGGGGCATCACTGACATGGCAGTTGATGCACTCGACCAGGCTGTGCTGCTGCGTGCGGATGCCCTCGTGCACGGTCTCGTCGCGCTGGTGCAGGATGTATTCCATGTGGTTCTTGCGCATATCATCCACCGGCTCGACGCAGCCCTGCGTCTCGCTGACGCGCGCCTGCGCCTCCGGAATGACCGGCAGCAGGGAACCCCCGGCCGATGCCGGAACCGCGGCACCGAGCAACAGGCCCAGCAGCAGGATCTTGAGACCGTAGTTAATCATGTGTGCGATCGTTTCCTAGTGGTCGCCCATGGCCATGTCGATATACCCGGTCGGGCAGACGTCCGAACAGATATGGCAGCCGATGCACTTGTCATAGTCGGTATCCACGTAACGGCCCATGGTCGCCTGGTCCTTCTTCACGCGGAAGATGGCGTCCTGCGGGCAGTAGATCACGCAGTTGTCACATTCGAAGCACATGCCGCAGCTCATGCAGCGTTCGGCCTCGCTGACGGCCTGTTCGGTGTTGAGGCCGATGCCGCGTTCCTCGAAGTGTCCCAGCACATCCTCGGCACTCGGACCCTTTGCCGAGCGCTTGTTGCGCGGCGTGAAGGGGAAGTGGCCAAGGAACAGGCGATCGGAAGAGATGATCTCGGCGCTCGAGCGGTCCTCGTAGTTGTGCACGGCGAAGTTGGCCGCATTGGTGCCGCGCTGGTCATCCTTATTCGGATCGAAGGCGCTCGGGTCCAGGTTGGCCTCGTGCAGCTTCTGCAGCAATTCGAAGTGATGCACGTCGACCTTCGGCCGCTTCTTCTGCGCTTCCTGCTTGAGGAAGTGGTCGATACTTTCGGCGGCAATCGAGGCCTGACCGATGGCGGTGGTGAGCAGGTGCGGGCGAATGATATCGCCGGCCACGAAATGGCCGTCGCGGCCCGGCACCTGGTAGAAGGCATCGGCGTCGATCAGGCCGCGGCCGTTGTCCATGGACTCGAGGCCCTCGGACAGGTCGCCGCCCTGACCGATGGCGGACACGACCAGGTCACACTCGACCTCGAACCCGGTACCCTCGACCGGACTGGGGCGGCCATCGACCATTTCACACTTGGCCATTTTCAGCGCACAGGCGAGTCCCTCGTCGTCGAGGACGACTTCCACCGGCATGACGCCATTGAGGATGGTGACGCCCTCGCGCAGGGCATCATCGACCTCGTGTTCGGTGGCGGTCATCTCTTCACGCCCGAACAGTGACGTCAGTGTGACTTCAGCCCCCTCGCGGGCAGCCGCAAAGGCGGAGTCATGCGCGACATAGCCGCCGATGACCTGTTCGGGGCGGTCATCCTTGTTGATCTTGGTGATCTTGCCCAGGCGGCGTGCCACGGAAACCACGTCGATGGAGGTATCGCCACCACCGACACAGACGACCTTGTCGGTCGTGACCTGCAGGGTGCCCTTGTTGAAGGCCTCCAGGAAGGCCACGCCGGACACGCAGTTGGGCGCGTCGCTGTTCGGGACCGGCAGCCTGCGGCCGGATTTACAGCCGAGTGCCCACAGGATGGCGTCGTATTCCTTCTCGATGTCCTCGACGGACACATCCTTGCCGACGCGGGTGTTCATCTTCAGGTCGATGCCGCCCATGTCGACGATGCGCTGACACTCGTGGTTGAGCACGTCGCGCGGGGTACGGTAGCCGGGGATGCCGTAGCGCATCATGCCGCCGAGTTCCGCATGGTCGTCGAAGATGGTGCTGGCGTGGCCCAGGCGGCGCAGCTGGTAGGCTGCTGCCATGCCGGCGGGGCCGCCACCGATGATGGCAATCTTTTTGCCGCTCATCTGTGCGGGGGCATCGAAGGTGAATTTCTGTTCAAACGCCTGGTCGCCGATGAACTGCTCGACCGAGTTGATACCGACAAAATCCTCGACGTTGTTGCGGTTGCAGCCATCCTCGCAGGGCGCCGGGCACACGCGTCCCATCATGGCGGGGAACGGGTTGGCGTCGGTGGAACGGCGGAAGGCATACTCTTCCATACTCATCTCGCCGCTCGGCTTCTCGATGCCGCGCACGATCTGCAGCCAGCCGCGAATGTCCTCACCGGACGGGCAGCTGCCCTGGCAGGGCGGGGTGCGGTGCACGTAGGTCGGACACTTGTAGGTGGTATCTTCGTTAAAGATGTCGTCACCAATGCGCGAGTAGGTGTAATCGCCGTCTTCGAAGCGACGGAATGTCAGATCTTTTTCCATATCTTCTTTTGAAGTTGCCATGCCTGTTCTCCTGTTATCTGATCGGGTGTGTTACCCAAACCGGATTCGAAATCTATTGTTTGTTGCCCATGACAATCGCGTTGCTGACCAGCTGGTGCACGCTGACGATGCTGTCCATCTGGAAGCCGTAGTAGGGCATCACCTTCGCAAACTGGCTCTTGCAGATCGCACAGATCGCGGCCATGTGGGTTACGCCATGCTCTTCGACCACATGCTTGAGTGCCTCCATACGGGGCATCGCACCCTTGACGCGGATTTCCATGAGGTCGTCGGTCAGCAGACCGCCACCGCCGCCGCAACAGTAGGTGGCGTCGTGGATGGTGTCCTGCGGCATATCGAAAAAGTGATTACAGCTCGCCTTGATCACTTCACGCGGGATCGTGAACTGGCCGCCGGGCTTCGAGCCCATGCGCGAGGCGCGTGCAATGTTGCAGGAATCATGGAAGGTCAGGCGCATGTCATCGTTGGCCGACTTGTCCAGCGTGATGCCGCCGCGCTGGATCAGGTCATGCGTGAACTCCAGGATGTGCTGCGGGACCGGGTAGTTCGGGTCGAGAAAATCGAACGGACCGGCCAGCGTATTCAGGAAGCTGTAGGCGACGCGCCAGGCGTGGCCGCATTCACCGAAAATAATGCGTTTCACACCGAGGTCCAGCGCCGCCTCGCGCACGCGCAGCGACAGCTTGCGCATGTTCTCGTAACTGCCGATGAACATGCCGAAGTTGGCGGCCTCGGAGGCATGCGAACTGAGGGTCCAGCTGAGGCCGGCCTCGTGGAAGACCTTGGCGTAACCCATCAGGCCGTCGACGTGCGGTTCGGCGAAGAAGTCGGCGGACGGGGTGACGACGAGGACGTCGGCACCTTTCTCGTCCAGCGGCAGGCGCACCTTGACGCCGGTTTCATCCTCGATGTCTTCCTCGAGTCCTTCCAGGGTGTTGGCCAGTGCCGGCTCCGGCAGGCCGAGGTTGTTGCCGATCTTGAAAACCTTGCCGATGATTTCGTTGCAGTACTTCTGGCCCACACCGATGGTGTCCATGACCTCGCGGGCGGCCATCGAGATCTCGGCGGTGTCGATGCCATAGGGACAGTACACGGAACAGCGGCGGCACTGCGAGCACTGGTGGAAATAGCTGTACCAGTCGTCCAGCACCTCCCTGGTCAGGTCGACGGCACCGACCAGTTTCGGGAAATACTTGCCGGCGAAGGTAAACTTGCGGCGGTAGACCTTGCGGAACAGGTCCTGGCGCGCGACCGGCATGTTTTTCGGATCGCTGGTGCCGAGGTAATAGTGGCACTTGTCGGTGCAGGCGCCGCACTTGACGCAGGAATCGAGAAACACAGCCAGTGAACGGTACTTGCCGGTCAGTTCCTCCATCTTGTCGTAGGCGACCTGCTGCCAGTTGTCGACCAGTTCTCCCGGGAAACCCAGCGGTTCCTGGAACTGTTCCTTGGCGATGAACGGCTTGCTGTGCGCCATCACGCCCTCATGGATGAGAGGGATGACGGGATATTCCTTCAGTTCCGGTGTTTCGAAATCAGCCACGCTTCGCTCCAGATTCAGTCGTTATGCCGGGTTACTTCTCGAGTTCAGCCGCCCAGGGCGCGATATGCCGGGAATCGTGTGCGCGCAGTCCGGGTTCAGCGCGCGGGTTGTCGACCTGGTTGCGCGTCGGGCTGAAAAACACACCCGGGGCATGCAGCAGTTTGCTGACCGGGAATATGATCATCAATGTGGCAACCAGGCCGAGATGGACCAGCAGCAGCGGGTCCTCCGGAATCGGCTGCCAGTTGAAATACATCAAGCCCAGGAAAAAGGCCTTCAGGGCAACGATATCGGTGTGCGTGATGTAGTCCATGCCGAGACCGGTCAGGGCTATGGCCATCAACAGCGCCAGCATCAGGTGGTCCGACAGCGCCGATATATAGCGCACCCGGTCAACCAGTACGCGGCGTGCCCACAGCCCGGCCAGTCCGGCGACCATGGCGAATGCCGCATATAGTCCGAACGGCTGGATCAGGTCGACCCAGGTCCACACCGGGTTGGTGAAGTAACGCAGGTGACGCGCCAGTACCAGGAACATGCCGAAGTGAAACAGGTAACCGAACACCCAGATCCACTTGTTGGAACGGAACAGGCTCTCGAAGAACGCCACTTCGCGAAACATGCGCAGCACGACGCCCTGGCGGGTTACCGGTGCCGGGGTGGTCGGTATCTTCAGGGGTGCCGGTGTCTTTGCATATTGCCGGATCTTGTACGCCAGACCGCCCACCAGCAGGGCCGTGGCAGTATAGAACAGCAATGCATAAACAATGGTCCAGAAGGGCATGCTTTCCGGGCTCCTTTAGTGACGGAATGGTCCGGATACCTGCAGGCGCATACCTGCAGGCCTCCGGAAGTGCGTCAGACGCAGCCGGTCGGCTTCGGCAGGCCGGCGTACTTGCACGCCTGTTTTGCCGGACCGTACGGGAACAGTTCGTACAGGTACTTGCTGTTGCCCTTGTCCTTGCCGAGCTTCTTGCCGATGGCCTTGGTAAGCACGCGCACTGCAGGAGCGATCTGGTATTCCTCGTAATACTCACGCAGGAAGTTGATGACTTCCCAGTGGTTCTCGGTCAGGTCGCAGTCGTCAATCTTGGCCATCACTTCCGCGACATCTTTGTCCCAGGTATTCAGGTCGGCCAGGTATCCTTCCTCGTCGGTTTCGTAAGTCTTTCCGTTTGCCTCGATACTACTCATGATGATTGTCTCCTTGTTGGACGACGCCAGTTAATATAAAAGAAGTCAGAGCCACGACTGCACATTGTCGCTGGCTGTAACCATATCCACGAAGCCGGCATAGTCGACGATCGTGATACCGTCGACCAGCTTGTCTTCCGAAATGCCGCGGGCGGCCAGATCGGGACCCAGTACCGATACGCTGCGCCCCTCGAGCAGGGACGCGGCCTTGCCGGCCTTGATGGCCCCGTAGACACCGTCCTCGATCAGCAGCAGCGAGTCGCCGTCCTTCATGATCGAGGTTGCGGTATCCAGATTGCAGCCGTCATGGGGCGATTTGTTTACCAGATGTAACATTGACATATATCCGTTATTCCAGTGTTAAAAGTTGAACAGTACGTCCTGGTCAGCCAGGACCTCGGACAGCTCGGCGCGACTGACCAGGCGAATGGAATCTTTCTCCGCGTAGTCTTCGTCCTCGTCTTCCCACACCAGGTGCTGCAGGTCGTCGAGCGTCAGGCCGCGTTCTTCAAGCGACTCCTTGTCGACGTAGATCTTGTTGACTTCGTAGTCACCCAGTGCCGAATAGGTCGGCGAGAAATTCTTCATGCCGATGCCGGTAGTGTCCTGGCCCTTGGTAAGCTGGTACACGCCGTCGTCCATGAATGCCACGCTGACATCCTGCTCGAATGCCGCGCCGATCAGCACGACTTCCAGTGACTCCCAGGCATAGATCGTGCCGTAGGGCGCCTTGCGGTTTATATACATCAGTTTCTTTGTTTCAGGCATCCGTACTCTCCGGTCAGTCGCCAAACACGATCACGCGATCACTTTCGATACCACCCTCGATCAGCTGCCCGAGACCGGAAATCCGGAAGCCGGGTGCGATGTTGGTGGCGTCTTTGCCGTTGCGCTGGGCCTCGCCGTCGTCGACGATGCCGCGCCGCTGGGCTGCTGCAACGCACAGGACCATGTCGATGTCATGCTCCTGACCGAGCTTGCTCCAGCGGTCGACGATATTGCGGTCATCCTGCGGCGGCGTCGTCAGGCGGGTGCCGTTGTTGACGCCGTCGTGGTAGAAAAAGATACGAAAGATTTCGTGACCTTTATCGAGCGCCGCCCTGGCAAAGTGATAGGCCGTATCGGCCGCCTCGTGCTGGTAGGGTCCTTCATTGACCTGAATGGTGAACTTCATCGCCTGTCCCTCAGAAACGAATGTGCGTGGAAGCGTTCAGGCTTGCACGGGCGCCGCGCCAGTTATCGATGTGGTACTTGGTGAACGGCAGTCCGGTCTTTTCGAAGAAGCGCGGCCAGCCGATGCGCTCTACCCAGTCATTGATACGCTCCCAGTCCTTCGCGTCTTCCTTGTAGGTCTTGAGGATCTTCTTGACCACGGCAGTGGCTTCCGGCCAGCGCGGCGGGTTGTTCGGGATGCCGGAGGCAACCAGCTTCTGGAAGGTCGGTTTGCCGCGGGCATTGGAATGGTTGCCACCGACCCAGATGGCCAGCTTGGAATGCTCGGCGTCGTTGATCTGCATCGGCGGGCAGGGCGGGAAGCACGCGCCGCAGCAGATGCATTTCTTTTCGTCGACTTCCAGAGACGGTTTGCCGTTCACCAGCGCCGGGCGAATGGCCGCGACCGGGCAGCGTGCAACTACCGACGGGCGCTCGCACACGTTCGATACCAGGTCATGGTTGATCTTCGGCGGCTTGGTGTGCTGTACGTTGATGGCAATGTCGCCCTGTCCGCCGCAGTTGATCTGGCAGCAGGAGGTTGTCATGTGCACGCGGTTGGGCATGTTCCAGCCTTTGAACTCATCGATCAGCTCGTCCATCATGGACTTCACCACGCCGGAGGCGTCGGTGCCCGGTATGTCGCAATGCAGCCAGCCCTGGGTGTGGGACAGCATGGCCACCGAGTTGCGGGTGCCGCCGACCACGAAGCCTTCATCGGTCAGTGCCTTGATGAGCGGCTCGACCTTGGCCTCGTCAGCGACCTGGTATTCGATGTTGCTGCGGATGGTGAAATGGATATAACCCTCACCATGCTTGTCACCGATATCGCACAGCTTGCGCAGGGTGAACAGGTCGAGGATGCGCTGGGTACCGGCACGCACGGTCCAGATCTTGTCGCCGTTATTGGATACATGCAGCAGAACGCCTGGCTGCGGGTCTTCGTGGTAGGCCCACTGACCGTAGTTCTTGCGCATCACCGGATGCATGTACTGGAATGCGTCAGGGCATCCTGATTCAATTGGCGAACGCATTTCTTCTGCCATGTGACTCTCCTGAAAATTCTTCTGTTTTTAACAAATCCCGGTGCAGGGCACCGGGATCGTCGTGAGTAAAGAAAAGCTGTGTTAAGCGGATGCGGCCTCTGTCTTGCGGGCGAACCACTTCTCGGCCTCTTCGTCCCAGCCATCCATGCGGACGTAGGAACACTGACGCGGGCTGCCGACCATGTTCGGGTCTACCTCGACGTCGATACCTTCAAGGAAGTTGACCAGGCCGATACGTTCAATCATCTCGCCGCAGCGCTCGTGCTCCAGGCCGTTCTCGGCCCAGAAGTCAATGATCTCCTCGGCCATTTCCTGCAGGCTTTCGTAGTCTTCCTCGGTTTCCAGCTTCTTGAACGGAACCACAACGGTGCCCATCAGGTCGCCGATCTTCAGCGTGCGCTTGCCGCCGATCAGGATGGTGACGCCCTTGTCATCACCCGGGTGCAGGGCGCGCGGCATGACGTTCAGGCAGTGCATGCAGCGTACGCAGTTGTGGTTGTCGACGGTAATGGTGTCGTCGTCGTTCAGGCTGATGCACTGGGTCGGGCAGCGGCTGATGACGTTGTCCATCAGGTACTGGCGGCCTTTCTTTTCCAGGTAGTACTTGACCTCGTCCTGGTTGATCTTCATGTCGTCGCGCCAGGTGCCGATGATGGCGAAGTCGGCACGTTCGATGGCGTTCTGGCAGTCGTTCGGGCAACCGGAGACCTTGAACTTGAACTTGTAGGGCAGGGCCGGGCGGTGCACATCGTCGGTGAAGTTGTTTACCATCCAGCGGTGAATGCCGTGCTCGTGACAGTTGGACATTTCACAGCGGGCGCCGCCGACGCAGGACATGGCGGTGCGCACACAGGGTCCGGCGCCACCGAGGTCCCAGCCGTACTCGTTGATCTCGTCGAAGAAATGCTGGGTGTTTTCGGTGGTGGCACCGATAAACATGATGTTGCCGGTCTGACCGTGGAAGGTCACCAGGCCGGAACCCCATTTTTCCCAGCTGTCGCCCAGCTGACGCAGCATGTCGGTGGTATAGAAGTTACCGGCCGGCGGCTGCACGCGCAGGGTATGGAATTCCCGGGACTCGGGGAAGGCGTCACCGACTTCGGAGAAACGCGGGATGATGCCGCCACCATAGCCGTAGACACTGACGGTACCACCTTTCCAGTAGCCCTTGCGGGTCTCGTAGGAATGCTCCAGTTGACCCAGCAGGCCGTTGGTTACACTATTGATGCGCTCGTCCGGATGCTCGTCACGCAGGCGCTTGATGCCGGAAATGAAACTTGGCCACGGGCCGTGTTCCAGATCGTCCAGCATCGGTGTAGGGTAGTGGTTCTTGGCCATGGCAGTCATCTCCTGAGATTGTTTTTGCTGTCACCAATACGTCTGTTCTGTTCGCGTAAGGTCACCCGACTGGTTGGATCGCGTAACCAGTAAATCAGTGAGTTATATACGCCTATCAATGTACTAACTCTGGTCTGACGCATTTTAGGGACGCGTGTCAGGGGAACATATCCTGCCTTTGGGGTGCCGTGGTTATTGGCCTCTATCCCGAAAGAGGTATTGGCAGATTTATTATTTAAATTCCAGTAGTTAGTTAACTTTCATGAAAAAATTAATACGAGCAGAATTTTTTCTTATATTAACGGGCACTTAATTGTTGTTTGCAGAAAGCACGTGCGCTGGATTACTGCATTTTCAGTTAGTTGAATGAGAATGCAACTCATTAGCAAGCGATGTGCGGCCCCGTTGCTCTCCTGCGGGTCTGCTGTATTCAGCCGGTTCCTGCGCGTACCATGACGCACCCGGAAACCGGGCAGGCTGCAGGGCCTGCCGTTAGCGCAGGTCGACCGTGAGCCGTCCATTCAATCCCTTCGATCCATCCCGCAGCCCCGATTACCGGCACTGGCGGGAACACAAGCTGGCGGACTACCCGCAACGGGCGGCGCAGCTGGTGGTTCCGGTGATCGATCCCGCCAACCTCGACGCGCATGAGGCGGCGGCGGTCCTGGCCTGCTGCCGCAAGGCGAACATGGCGATTTACCGGACCACCGGGACGCGGGCTGCCGACAAGCATGCCGTGCGGGCGCTGGGCCGCCGCTTCGGGCTGGAGCGGCTGGATATGAACCTGCGTGCGGATGAAGACAGCATCACCTCGCTGCGTGTCGTGCCCGCCGGTGCGGCGACGCATTATATTCCCTATACCGACCACGCCATCAACTGGCATACCGACGGTTACTACAATCGCCCGCAGGAGCAGGTGCGCGGCATCGTCATGCACTGTGTGCGGCCGGCGGCCAGTGGCGGCGGCAACCTGCTGATGGACCCGGAAATGGTCTATCTCCTGCTGCGCGACGAGAACCCGGACTGGGCGGCGGCCCTCATGCAGCAAGACGCCATGACCATCCCGGCCAATATCGAGGACGGTGTGGAGATTCGGCCGGCCCAGTCAGGACCGGTGTTTTCGGTTGAAAACGACACCGGCAGCCTGCATATGAGATATACGACGCGCACGCGCAGTATCGCCTGGAAAGACGACCGGAATCTACGGCTGGCCGTGGGGTTTGTCCGCGAGCTGCTGGACAGCGAATCGCCCTGGATTTTCCGTTACCGCCTGCAGGCCGGTGAGGGCATTATCTGCAATAATGTATTGCACGGGCGTGAAGCGTTCGAGGATACGGATGATACGTCGCGCCTGCTGTACCGGGCGCGTTATCACGACCGGATGAAGGGTACGGAAATGACAACAGTGACAGGCGGACTGCAGTGATGCTCTGGTTAAGCGAGGTTCTCCTGCAGGAACATGGCATCGATTCGTTCGAGGAGCTGAAGGCGGTGGTGGGCGCGCGCGCACGCGCCGGCGAAATGTTTTTTCGCATGGATGTCCGGCCGCCGTTTAACGATACACCGGAAGACTGGGAAGACCGGCTGGAAGCGGCGTTTTCATCGGCGCAGAACAGCTAGAGGGATTACGCACGATTATGTACTGGAACGAAGACAAGCCGCAGCAGCCTGAATTTATCGTCCCGGACGAAGTGGTCGATCTGGCCTTCAGGTTCCGGTGTCCGATGCTGCCGCTCGATCATGCCCATCCTCTGTCCAGCGAACTGTTGTCGGTGTTGCCGTGGCTCGCCGAGGAAGCGCATGCAGGTGTGCACCTGATTCACGGGGCTGCCTCCGGTAACGGCTGGTACCGGCCGGAAGACCCGTCCACCGAACTGCTGCACCTGTCACGGCGCAGTCGCATGCGCCTGCGCGTGCCGAGCCACCGCCTGGACGATGCGCGTGCCTTGACCGGCAAGACACTGAACGTGGCCGGCCATGCGATCGAGGTGGGCGAGTCCACCGTCTTCAAGCTGAGCAGCCTGTCGACGCTGTTTGCCCGTTATGTCATCACCGACGCGGTCCTGGATGAAAACGAATTTCTCGAGCAGGCCGCCGGGCAACTGCAGGCACTGGATATCCCGTGCCGCAAGATGCTGGGCGGCATCACCCATACCCTGCAGTTTCCGGACGGACCGGTGCATACCCGCAGTCTGATGGTGGCGGATCTGCAGCCGGAGCAGTCGGTGCGTTTGCAGCAGGTCGGCCTGGGCTCCGGGCGGAGTTTCGGTTGCGGGCTGTTCCTGCCCCACAAGGGCATCAAACCGGTCAAGAACGACGACCAGTAGCCCGATTCTCCTGCGGTTTTCGCGGGCGGGGTAATTGCCCTGTTTGGGTGCAGACGGCAGATCATGCAGCCAGTCTGTCATTATCCGATGAACCCCTGCAGGGGCCATGGCATCAGCCAGGCGTTGCCTTCATGCCGGCGCAAGACGCGAGCGTCAGCATCAGACTGACTGCCCATATGGGATATGTTCGCCTTACCGGCGAGTGGCTATAGTTGCGCCTAACTGATGAATTAACTGAAGATTTGTCTTTATTCCGGAGGCCGCGTCATGGGTGAAAAACAGGAAATCATCAAGAAATTGATGGAAATGCAGAAGATGTTTATCAAATATGAACAGGAAAACGGCGTGGAGATGAAGGACTACTTTGCCGCCGAAGACGGCCATCCGCTGAAGGGCTTCCGTCAGGAATACATGGATCTGGCCAATAAACTGGTCGACATGGCGCATGCCGAGAAGGGTTCGCACCGCTAGCCGGTTCCCGCAGTCATTTAATAAAGCCGCATACCGTCAGGGTGCGGCTTTTTTATTGGTGTTGATGCTGGATTTAAAACAAAAACATCTCGCGCAAAGCCGCCAAGGCGCAAAGAAAAAACTATATTTTTGCCACACGACTACTAGGAGCAGGTGAGGCCGGGAGCCTGTCGAGAAGCTGGCCAAGCCAAGCTGGAAGTAGAGCATGCCGAGGATGCCCGAGCCGAGAGTATCGCTGGAGCAGTTACGGAGAGGGCAAAAAGAACCTCTTTATTCCCTCTCCCTCGGGAGAGGGTCAGGGAAAGGGAATAAAAGAACAATCAGAAAAAGGTACTGAGACTGTTGTGCAGTCAGTCTCTTAATAACCGCCCTTGCGTGCGACGTACGGCAATCCTGCGATCTTGTTGCCCTGCTTGCTGGGCGCAAGTGGAAACAGTGCGTAAAGATCTTTACTGGTGACTTTTTTGCCCCAGATCTTGGACATGCCCTTGTTGATCGCCCGTTCCATGGGCTGCTCGCCGTTATTGTCAATGTACTCGGACCGAAGATAATTAATCACGTCCCAGTGTTCCTGGGTCAGCTCAATGCTGTCCTTGGCGGCCAGTGCCTTGGCGACATCTTCATCCCAGACACCCGGGTCAGTGAGATTACCGTTACCGTCAAGCTCGATGCTCTTGCCATTTACTTCCAGTGCCATTTCTATGCTCCTGATTCAAATCGAGTAAAGATATTTCGGTGTGCGATTGTATTGCAATGTGAGCGCCACCGGAAGAGGCCGGGTCGTACCGGTCTCACCCGGGAGCAGCCGGCCGGGATGTCTGTCGGCATTACGGTCTGGCATCCGGCAGGGGAGGTCGAAATGTGGGTAAAATACTGATTTGAAGGGCGTCGGCGGGTAGCCAGCACATGCGGTACCGGGAAATCACAGTGGAAAATCCGGAGCAGCTGAATGACGGCCTGTATGCCCGTTTTACCGCATTGGCCGGCACAGACCGGATGCGGCAGTCGCACCATTTTGGCGGCCGTTTCGAGAATACCTATATCGATGCGACCGACATCCCGGAGATTGCCGCGCTGCTGGATCTCGTCAAGCAGCAGGCCGGACAGTTGCTGGGTGTCGAGCCGGATTCACTGAAGGTCGGGTTCTGGTTCAATGCCATGGAGGCAGGGCACCAGACCGCGCCGCACCACCACGACGAGAACGACGAGCTGCTCTCGGCGGTGTATTACATCCGTGCGCCCGGGAATTGCGGCGACCTGGTTTTGCACGATGAGGACGGCAGGACGATCGTCCGGCCGCAGGCAGGCAAGCTGGTGCTGTTTGCTCCTGATGTAGTGCACGAGGTGATGGCCAATCAAAGCAACGAAATGCGCTTGTCTGTGGCGTTTAATGTCGGGCCGGCTGATGTTGACACATAAAAAATATTTTCGCGCCAAGCCGCAAAGGCGCTAAGAAAAAAATAATAGCCACAGAGAACACAAAGATTATTCATTGTTATTCTTAGCTGAAGGCTTCAGCTACTATCGTCATTCCCGCCCCCGCCTCCGCGGGGGCGGGAATGACATGATTTTTCTCTGTGTTCTCTGTGGCTATTATTTCTGTTTTCTTTGCGCCTTTGCGGCTTGGCGCGAGAAATATTATTTTCAAACCTCCGACCACATCCGCACCAGGTTGATATAGGACTGGTTCACGCGGCGTGTGGCGCCGCTGTCCGGCTGTTCGCGTAACAGCGCCTCGCGTGCCTGGTTGAGTTCGTGCAGCAGGGCGCGTTGTTCCGCATTGCGCACCATGCTCTGTATCCAGCTGACTGCGACCAGGCGCTCGCCGCGGGTGACCTCGCTGACGCGGTGCGCGCTGGACGAAGGATAAAGCACGGCATCGCCGGCCGGCAGCCTGACCGACTGGTCGCCGAATGCGGTAGTGATAATCAGCTCGCCGCCATCGTAGCCGGCAGGATCGTTGAGGAAGATCGTCACCGATATATCAGAGCGGTACAGCTGCCCTTCTCCCATGACCGGATCATCGACGTGTTCGCCGTAGGACATGCCTTGCGTATAGCGTGCGTAGTAGGGTGTTGCAACCTTCAGCGGCATGGCCGCGCTGCGATACACCGGGTGTTTGACCAGGCAACCCATGACCAGGTTGTTGAGCTCGGCGTGGCGGGCATCATCCAGTGACAGTTCCTCGTTATGCTTGACGCGCTTTGCCGCCATGCCGGCCGATCCGCTGCCATCGGCAAAGCGGCCGGCATCCAGCAGCTTGCGGGCTGCTCCCAGCTGTGGTGCATTCAGAACGCCTTGTATGTGTGTCAGCATGATTCAGTATCCTGCATTTGCGTGATTATATGGAGTAAAATGCACTTTTATTCAACCTGTCCCGCACAAGGCCCGCAGTATGATTTTGAATGTTGTCGTTGAAGACCAGGTTTATCCCGTCACTGTCCCGGAGGCCATTGTGGCCGAAGGCGAGGAGTTTTTCAGCAAGATCGACAGGGATATGGACAAGGGCTGGCAGATGAGCCGCGACTGGGTTGATTCGCCCGACCAGGAACAGCGTTGCCAGATTGTCGGTGACAAGATGCTGACCGCAATGGATCATGATAACAAGCATCTGATGGTCCTGTTGTGCGCTTATATTCTCGC